>Ga0187878_1004035_pt1 | contig 11592 bp, 13 predicted proteins | sample June2016WEW_17_1_FD_132979 | JGI IMG/M metagenome (GOLD analysis project Ga0187878, IMG submission 132979) | Peatland microbial communities from SPRUCE experiment site at the Marcell Experimental Forest, Minnesota, USA - June2016WEW_17_150 | ecosystem: Environmental > Terrestrial > Soil >...
GCCCTCCTCGCTCCGCGCGGAAAAAGCGCTGAAACAGCCTCGGCAGGGCCTCAGAGGGAATGCCGGGGCCGGTGTCCCGGACTTGAATGTGGACCTCGGCCTGGAGGGGCCAAGCCCGCAGGAGCACGCTTCCTCCGGCGGGGGTATGGCGCACGGCATTGTCGAGCAGGTTGTCGAAGACCTGGGCCATTCGGTCGCTGTCTGCCATCACAGGAGGCAATGGGTCGATCTGAGCCGTCAGGTGGATCCCCCCATCCCTGGCTCTGGGTTGAAAACGCTCCAAGGCGGCTTGGATCTCAGGGCGCAAGTCCATCCGGCGGCGTTGAATACCTGCCAGGCCCGCCTCGGCGCGCGCGAGGTCCAGTAGCCCTTCCACCAGCCTCTGCAGTCGTTCAGTCTCCTGCTGAATCACGCCCGCGGACTGGTGAACGGCCTCAGGGGAACCCGCCGTGCCATCCAGGATCGCCTGGGAAAAACCTCGGATCGAAGTCAGAGGAGTGCGCAGCTCATGGGACACGTTCGCCAGCAACTCATCCTGCGACTTCAGGCTGGACTGGACCCGCCGCGTCATCTCCTGGAAAGAGGCCTCCAGCTCCCGGATTTCCTCCGGGCCTTCGCTCGGCACCTTCTGCTCGAAATCCCCGTCGGCGACCTGCTGGGTGGCCATGGCCAGTTGGCGCAAGGGCCGCGAGACCCAGCGCGAGATGAGCCAGGCCAGCACCAGCGAGAGAAGGAAGGCCGCACAAGTCGCTTCCAGGAAAAAGGGCAGCAGCTCATCCCCCAGCACACTGGGCGGGCTCCCTTGGGTCTGAAGCTCGGCGGCCAGCAGAAGATCTTTGCCACCGAAGGGTTGCGCGGCAAAAAGCCATTGGCGTCCTTGTGGGTCCTGGAAAGTCCCCAGCCGCGACCGGAGGAGAGGCAGAGCCAGACGCCTCAGATTCGTGGGAGAGCCTTGGTCGGGTCGGCTGTCCGCCAAGACCGCGCCTTGACGATCGACGACCAAGAAGCGCAGGCCGAAAGCCTGATCCTCTTGGTGAAGATAATTCTCCAGATTTTGTCCGTTGGCAGGCAGGGCTGGCTGGGCTGAATCGAGAGCTTGGATCAGGCGAGAGTAGACTTGGCGAGTCGGCATCGGCAACCGCAAGAGCAGAATCAGGAGTGCCGCGCCGACGATGATCAGAACGATGACGGCCAGGAAGAGATAGGAGGCGAGCAGGCGCGAACGGAGGCTGGAAAGCATGGGGGGATTGTCAGTGCCCGGAGGGGACCACCAGCTTGTATCCTACGCCGGTCACCGTCTCGAGGCGGACGGCCGAGCCGGCGATCTTCTTGCGCAAATGGGCCACATGCACATCCACGGTGCGCGTCTGTCCGTAGAAGTCAAAGCCCCAAACCAGGCTGAGCAGCTGCTCACGCGTGAGCACGATTCCCCGGTGTTTGGCTAGGCAGAGGAGCAGATCGAACTCCTTGGCACGCAGGCCGAGGGCCCGTTCTCCCACCTGCACCTCCCTGCGCGCCGGATCAATGCTGAGATCCGCCAGGTGCAGGGGCTCTTCTCCTGGCGAGGCTGAGATTTCCGCCCGGCGCAGGATGGCCTTAACCCGGGCCACGAGCTCGCGCGGGTTGAAAGGCTTGGTCATGTAGTCGTCCGCACCCAGCTCCAGGCCGACAATCTTGTCCAGGTCGTCCTCGCGGGCTGTGAGCATGAGGATGGGAACATTCGACTGCGCACGAATCCTTCGGCAGACGTCAAACCCGTCGATGCCGGGAAGCATGACGTCGAGCACGACCAACGCGGGCAGACGGCCTTGGACTTCCTCCAAGGCCTGCTCCCCGCTCGCCGCGGACCGTACCTGGAAACCCTCGCGCTCCAGGTACATGCGCGCCAGCTCAACGATGTGAGCCTCGTCGTCAACGATCAGGATGGATTCGCGTCCGCCGGTCATAGGATGGCTGCGGTGTCCCCATTCATTCCGTTGCAGCGATGCACTCAATCTCGACCGCCGCTCCCCTCGGCAGCGCCGCAACTTGAACGGTTGAGCGAGCGGGTGGCGAGTCTTGGAAGAACTCGCCGTAGACGGCGTTCATCCTCCCAAATTCCGCCATATCCTTAAGGAAGACCGTAGTCTTGAGAACCTTCTGCAGCGAGGAGCCTGCTGCCTCGAGCAGTTCGGAGAGGTTGCGCATGACCTGCCGGGTCTCGGCTTCAACCCCACCGGGGACCAGCTCTCCTCGTTGCGGATCTATCCCGATCTGCCCAGCCGTGAAGACCAAGTTTCCAAACTTAACGGCCGGCGAGTACGGGCCGATCGCCTTTGGCGCTCTGTCTGAAAGAATCGCCTTTCGCATGGGCATCTCCTACCTGCTGCCAGAAGTGAGGCGGCTTTCCGTTCCGTCTCTGCCGAGCGCTGAACGCGCCGCCCGGAATGAATCCGAGGAATTTTACGCATCGGCCGCCGATAAGTCAATGAATCCTGCGTCTCCGACCCGCAGCGGATGGGGAGGGTGGCGAGCCTTTCGCGTCGCGTCCCTTCGGACTGGGAGAGGCAATAACCCGCGGGCCCCCACCTCACCTCAAGGCCACGCGCCGCAGCTCCGGCGGTCGATCCGCTCCTGCGACCCTCCTGGCCGGCTCGCCAGGAATCGCCCGACTGCTTATAATGGATCGCGAGGGACGGATGCATGCGCCTGACCGCTCGCGGGGTCGTCACACAGGTCGCCATCGCCTAGAAAGACAGGCGACGCTACAAATCTACCTTCCCATCGCGGGCTGCTCCCTGCTGATCGTCGCGGCATTCCTGTGGGTCGCGATGCGAAGCCACGCCAGCCGCGTATCGTTCTCGAATCTTTCCGTCGCGTTCTTTACCTTGCCCCTGCTTGTCCTTGGCCTGCTTGGGCTGGTTTTGGCGTTCGTTCTCCTCTTCGGAGTCGGCTGGCTCCTGCGCAACCTTCCTCCTTACGCGGAAACGCTTCAGGAGTGGGCTCAGCGCGGGGCTGGGATCACCCGCCGAGTGGCCGACCTGATCGTAGCCCCGCTGGTCCTGGCGAAAACGGCCGGAGAAACCGTGAGAGGGGCGCTCCGTGCCTTAGCACTGAACTTCCCCTTTCGAAAGGATGACTAGCTTTGGGGGAAACCATGCTTTCCTCAGGTAATCGTCGTGGGCAAGGTTGGGCCCTCCTCATCGGGGCCATCCTGGGCGGGCTGGCTGGACTGGGGGCGGCCTACGTGTACGTCCAGGCCCGCAACAAGGCGGGCAAGGAAGGGGCTTCCGTGACCCCTTCGAGCGCAGTCAGATTAGGGATTCTCCTGCTGGGCTTAATTCGCCAGGTTGGCGAAGTCGCCGAAGGCCACAAGTAGCCTCGCTTCTCCCCCACTTACCGCCAGGGAAACTCTGCCCCCACGGATCCCATCGGGGCACGGGCGTGCCTCTGGGCCTGTTCGACCCCGGGCCAAGGCGCCATCTCCATCAGCCTTGCCAGTGTGGAGGGATGAGGAAGGGTTGTCTCCAGGCAATCCATCGTTTCCGGTCCCGAACCCCTGTGGTGGTACGATACACCCGGCGCCAGCCTGCGCTCCGGTCCCGGCTTGGGGCCCTTCGGCGGCCCACCGACTCGCAGCCACGCTGGATCTGATCAAACCAGGAGAGACCATGCGCGTACTCATCCCCGGAGGTACGGGGCTGATCGGCCACGCCCTGGCGTCCCGGCTGCTGGCGAGCGGGGATACGGTCATTGTGCTCTCCCGCAATCCAGCCCGTGCCCGCCCCATGCCTGCGGGAACCGAGCTGCACCCTTGGGATGGACGCACGAGCAGAGGCTGGGCACCACTGGTCGAGGAGGCCGACGCCGTGGTCAACCTAGTCGGGGAGAATCTCGCCACGGGCCGATGGACATCCGCGCGCAAAAAACGCATCCTGGAAAGCCGGGCCCTTGGCGGAGTTGCCCTGACCGAAGCCATCCGGGCGGCCAGACACAAGCCGAGGGTGTTGGTCCAATCCTCTGCTGTCGGTTATTACGGAACCGAGCGCGAAACCGCACTGGAGGAGACCTCGCCGCCAGGGAATGACTTCCTGGCGCAGGTCTGCGCGGCCTGGGAGGCCTCCACCTCCGAAGTGGAGCCCATGGGTGTGCGGCGCGTGGTCACCCGTTCTGCGGTGGTCCTCAGCCGCCAGGGGGGCGCTTTCCTTCCACTCTATTTCCAAACTCGACTTTTTGTTGGCGGCCGATTGGGGTCCGGCCGTCAACCCTTCCCCTGGGTTCACATCGCCGACCTCGTCGAGGCCACGCGTTTCTTTCTGACCGAGGAACGAGCCCAGGGGGCCTACAACCTTCTGGCTCCGGAGATACCTACGAACGCTGAGTTCGTCCAGGCCCTGGCCCAGGGGATGGGAAGGCCCGCGATCCTCTGGATCCCGGCCTTCGCCATGCGGTTGGTCTTGGGGGAGCTGGCCGACACGCTCTTGAAGGGACAGCGACCCACCACCCGACGCCTGACGGATCTTGGCTTTGCCTTCCGCTTTCCAAGGGTCCAAGAAGCCTTGAGAGATCTGCTTCAACGGTGAAGACCTCCTGGGAATCGGAAAACCCGCCTGGGCGTGAGCCGGAGGATTCCAAACCAGACTAGTTTCCAGTCCCTGCACAACTCGTCCGGAAGGAGGAGAGCTGTGGTCGAAACGGAGATGGAATTGGGGAAAAGTGGCGTGAGGGTGCTGCCTCTGGGGACGGGGTGCTGGGCCTGGGGAGATCGCCTGGTTTGGGGGTACGGCCGGAATTACCACCAAGAGGACATTCGCCAGGCTTTCCGGATCAGCCTCGCGCAGGGTATCGACTTTTTCGACACCGCGGAGTTCTACGGATTTGGGCAATCGGAAAAGTATCTGGGCAGTTTCATTCAAGAATTCGGGGGCGCCAGGCGGATCATCGTTGCCACCAAATACTTCCCTTATCCCTGGCGCGTGACCCCTCGCGCGGTGGTCCGGACGCTGCAATCCAGCCTGCGCCGGCTGCGCCTCGCAGCTGTTGATTTATATCAAGTCCACTGGCCGATTCCGCCTTCCGGGGTGGAGATGTGGATGCAGGGCATGGCTGAGGCGGTCCGGGAGGGCCTCGCCCGGGCGGTGGGGGTTTCGAACTTCAATGCGGAACTCACCCAGCGAGCTCACGATGCCCTGGCCAGGAGAGGGATTCCCCTCGCAACGAACCAGGTGCAATACAACCTGCTGGACCGAGGTCTGGAGCGAACCGGCCTGGAGCGCGTGTGTCGCGATCTGGGCGTAACCATCATAGCTTACAGTCCACTTGCCCAGGGATTACTAACAGGGAAGTACTCGCCGCAGAATCCTTTACCGGGCGCCTACCGACGGCTGCAATGGGGCAGGTTTGTGCGTCGTGCCGCCCTGCTTGTGACGACCTTGCGTGAGATCGGGCAGGCCCATGAGGGGAAAACACCGGGTCAGGTGGCCTTGAACTGGGTGATTTGCAAGGGGGCCCTGCCCATCCCCGGTGCCAAGAATGCGGCCCAGGCCAGCGAGAATGCCGGCGCTCTCGGCTGGCGACTCACTTCGGAGGAGGTGGCGCTTCTGGATGAGTCCAGCTCGAGAAGGATGGATTGAGGGGTGACCTGCCTGGGGTCCCATGATTGGGCCATCCCCCGCCCTCCTTCGGAACGGCGGGATCCGAGGACCCAGCCTGGCCCGGCTAGGGTCTCGGTCGGAACCTAGGTTCCGCTTGAAGGGATCTCATCCTTCCGTGTCTTCCTCCGTGTTAAGAGCGCTGCTCGCAGGACCCGAGAGCCATCGCTCTCAGGGATCGGTTCCTGAACCAATCTGTGGAGAGCCGAGCGGTGCACCCTGGCTCCGGGATGGGGTTGGGCCGAGCATAAGGTTCAGCCGCCGCCCTTCCTCAAGCTGGGTCAGATCACTGCTCCCGGCGGGATCGCATTCCAGCCGCTAGGGAAGTGCGGGCAGGCCTCTCATCCAACGGATGGATGCGCTGAACACCGATCGTGTGGTCCTCGTTGGAGGCCTCGCCGCGGAGTGCGTCGATGGGTAGGCGTTGCAGTAGCCCTCGGCCATGACGAGGCAATGATCCGGGCGACAGCAACGGCCTGCTCCGGAGAGGTGACCTATTCATGGATCCGTTGCGCCAGGACGATTTCAAAGCGGTCCCTTGCGCGTCTCCTCCAGTCCGGCCCGCTGGTCCACACGCCGAACGGCCTCACCCAGCCGACAGGGCGGGCTCTCCGCCGGGTTGTCCACAAGGCTCATACAGCATCTCACGACCGGCGAGGGCGGGCTGGGACCCTGATTAAGGGCAATTGGACCTGAACCTCCCCTCGCCTTGCCCTTCCAAGCAGATCGCCCAGCCCGCATTTCCTCCTGGTTATGACGTGCGGCTTGGCGCTTCACTTTCTGCCGCGAGGGGAGGGCGGTCATCGAATTGGCTCCTGTAGGCCCGCCGGCGGGATTTCCCTCCGTCCCCCGGTAGTTTGCGCCGACAGGTGCCGCCTGCAGCTGCCGCGGAGGCGGCCCATCCGCCTCTGCACAGCTTGTGTCAAAGACGGAGGTAGGGTCATGCCCAAAGAGAGCGTGGGGTTCGAAGCCCCGGATTTCTCCCTCGAAGATGTGCGGGGAAGGACAGTTCGACTCTCGGACTACCGTGGCAGGCAGCACGTCGTGCTGGTGTTTAACCGGGGCTTTGGTTGACCCTTCTGCCGCGCGCACATGGCGCAGTTGCGCCACAATTACCCAGAGTTCCGCACACGCAACGCCGAGGTCTTGGTCGTGGGGCCCGACGAGCCGAAGGTCTTCCGCAGCTACTGGGAATCCCAATCCCTGCCGATGGTTGGGCTTCTCGACCCGGATCACCGGGTCGCCGATCTGTATGGTCAAGAGGTAGTTGCCTGGCGCCTGGGTCGAATGCCTTCCGTTCTGGTGATCGACCTGCAGGGACAAGTCCGATTTGTTCACTATGGTCGCTCCATGCGAGATATCCCCAAGGTCTCGTTGATACTCTCAATCCTGGACCGAATGAACCAAGAGCGGGCAAGCCGCCCATAGCGGGAAGCGAGTTGGTGTCTCCATCGGGCGGGCCACGGGGTCTGCCTGCGGGAATGGTCTCGGCGGGGAGCGGCAGCCTCCGAAAGGGGTGAGCTGAGGCGAACGGTGAACCGGCTCGACCTTTCTCCGGTGAATCCTCCCCGGAATTGAGTAGTCTGGGGGGACGCGGTTGGGGGTTGGGCATGCCCGGCCTTCCGTGGAGGGTTGAGCCGGGGGCCCAAAGGTTGCAACTTGGATCGAGAAACCTCTGGAAGTGCCCCTTCGAGCAAAGGCCACCAGGCCCCAATCCGGCTAGCGGAATTCGATTGCCTTCGCTAGAATGGTTGAGGGAGGGGCAGGGGCGGGCCTCGCGATCCGCCGCCAGGTCTGAGGAAGGAGAAAGGCATGGTCGAAATCGCACAGATCCTTGCTAAGATTGATGGCGTCGGTGGGGCCGTCCTGGTTGCGGAGGACGGGGTGGTGCTTGCCCACACATTGGAAGGGGATGCGGAGAAAGAGGGCGCGGTAGCTGCCTTCTTGGGAGCAGCGGCCGCGCAGGCCGGGGAGGCAATGAAGCTGGGTCGGCTGAAGCGGGTCACGGTCTCGATGGCCAATAACCACATCGTGGTGCTCAAGAGCAAAGAGTACTTTGTCGGCTTGCTACTCCAGGAGGGAGCCTCGCCCGCGCTGGTTGCTTCGCGCGCCGAGACCTTGTTGGAAGGGGTCAAGTAGTCATGCGCAATTATCTGGAGGAAATCAATGGCGTGATTGGGGTGACGGGCAGCCTGCTGTGTAGCCCGGATGGAACCTTGATCGCCTCCGTTCTGCCCGAGGCCATGTCCGAGGAAACCTTGCTGGTCGTTTCGCGCACTCTCGCCAAGACCCTGGATGGGCTCCGGTTGGCTAGGCACCGGAAGGTCACCGAGATGGACCTGGCCTACGAATCGGGCCGACTGGTGGTGAAGAATCTCGGCGAAGGATACCTGATCATCCTGTGCACGCCGAACATCAACGTCTCGCTCTTGAACTTGACTGCGAACCTTGTAGTCAAGAGATTGCAGGAGGCGCTCAAGGCGGGTGGAGCGCCGTCCAAGAGGGCCGCCGGTCCGAACGTTCCACCGATGCCTGAGCCCCCGCCCCAGGCTGTCACCCCTGCCCCGCCCACGGTTGCGGTCCCCGCCCCCCTTGCACCGCGCCTTCAGGCTGCCTTGGACATCGTGACGGCGGGGCGCGAGAGGCGAGTCGTCTTGAGGGTCATGGGGGAAGGAGCTGTGCGCATACGCTGCCCCTCCGTTGCCGACAAACCCACCCGCCCCGAGGAGGAAGATACCGTCCAGCTGGCCGCTCGCTCCGGACAGCAGGTGGAAGCGACCTTGAAGGGCATGGGCTATATCGGGGACTCCCGCTTCAACACGCTCTTTGGCAGCGAGCGCATGCGGTTCGCCCACCCGCAGACGCATCTTTATGTGGAAATCTTCTACGACCACGTGGCCTCATACCACCGCCTGGAGATAGGCAGCCGGCTGCACCTTGACGATTGCACCCTACCACTGGCAGATCTCCTTCTGAGCCAGCTCCAGAATGTGCAGGCGAGCGAGCCGGATTTCTGGCGCATGGCGGCCGTGCTGATCGATCACGACCTGGGGGGCCCAGGGCAGCCCGAGGCGATCGACGTCACTCACATCGTGACGCTCTGCTCAGAGGATTGGGGCTGGTACAAGACCGTCATGATGAACCTGGAGAAGTGCCTGGAGTGGGTTCCCAAGCAACTTCCCGCAGACCGATCGCCGGGGTTCCAGCACCATGTGGCAAGGCTGCACGAGATGATCGAGGACGCCCCCAAGTCCCTACGCTGGCAGACGCGGGCGCGGATCGGCGAGCGCCAGCGCTGGTACGAATTGCCGGAGTAGGCGGAAAAGGGGAACCTCCCGTGGCTATACAAAGGTCACAAGAGCCCAACCGATCGGTTGGGCTCTTGTGACCGGGGAAAAAGTGTTGGTCTTTGTTTAACTCTTCTGCTTTCAAACCACCAGACGATTGAAGAAGGAGCGGTAGCGCTGCAAGGCCTTGCGGAGATCTTCAGTAGAGACATCATTGCCCTGATTCCACTGGCCCTCCAGCGAGCTATGTTCGTTTGCGAACATCTGGGTGATTTGCCCGATCACCTCAGATACCAGCGCATCCGCCTGCAGGACAGCAGAGCGCGGTTCGTCCACAAACTTGCCCTGGATCTCATTCCAGAGCGTGCGAAAACGCTCTGATTCCTTACGGTTAAGCAGGGCCGCCGATGATCCGGCATTCGTGCCGACAAGGGCTTCGTGAGTAATCGTCTCGCCCATTGGAGCCTCGTGGAAAAGAGCCCCATCCACCGGGACTTTGTTCGCAAAAAGATCCGAATTTACTACCGGGCTGGTCGTGTCCTTATCGGTTCTCTCAACGATATCTGAGGTATTCATATGTTTCTCCTCTCCAAAATACTGTCCATTCACCTCTATTTCTTTTCTTTCTTTTCTGGAGCGACTGTCTCTGTTTTGAGGAGTTCATCGAACAGAGACCGGTAATAAATCATGGCCTGCCTTAATTCTTCAGTATCTGCCTGGTGGTGCTCATTTTTAATCGCGATCTCCCGCGCGGCACGGTAATTACTCACCAAAGCAGGATAATTCACCGAGATATCGGCCGCCCGCTGCTCAAAATCAGATACTGGATAGGCACGAATCTGCATGACTTCCATGATCAGGTGGTCGGCCTCTACAGTCGCCTGTCCTGGTTGGTCGACAAATTTGGCCTGGACAGAAGTCCAATCAGCCAGATAACGCTCGCGCTCCTTAATGGAAAGTGGACGAATATTCAAAGTCCCAACATGCTTCCGTCGTTCATCCAGCTCTGTTTGTGCTTTCTTCTCGTTACCCATGGTCTTCACAGTGCGATCATATTCAGATCCACCATATTGATCATGGAACCGCTCCGAACGTCTACGGCGGGAAAAAATCGGCCCCAATATGGCGCCCAGGATCACCAATACCACAACAACAGCGATGATAATATATAGAGTATTCATAAGAAATCTCCTTGGATTTGATCTGACAGGCCTGATGCGTAAATGAGCCGTAGCAGGCTTGTCGAGCTACGAAACCGTATGGAACTCCTTTTTCATCTTACAATCAATATTTCCCGGCCGCATCCATCGACTGGGGAATATCGATCTCCGCCATTTGGGGGAGACATAAGAAAGCAGGGCGCGTCGCATTCTGCTTTGGTGGATGCCATTTAATATGATATATGATCTGCACTCCAATACTACAAAAGTGTTTTCATCTGGAATCGGAATTCAAACAAAATAGGGAGGTCTCATTCTTCGCCGTCGCCGTTCCGCGCTGGAGCAGCGCCTCGACCTCTTCTTTGGTGATAGTCTGGACGACCCCCGCTACGATCAGCGGCGGCTCGATCTGGCGGATTACATTGACCTTGACCAGCCCCTCGTCCAACGCCCAATGCCACAGCGCCGAGAGGTTGGTGTGGATATTGTTCACCAATTTGGCCGACAGGGGTGCTGCTTCGCGCGGAGCAAGACCATCCGGGTGGGCGATATACTCCTGCTCCAGCCAGCCAAAAAAACTCCACCAGGCGGGCGCGCGGGATCGAGGCAATAGGTGGATCGTCCGGGAAATAGAACAGCAGCTTTTTGAAGGGGACGCGGTCGCCGAAGATGGTATGGTCGCTCTTGCCGGCCGCCTGCTTGCAGCGGATCATCCCCTCGCAGGCTTGAGATAATGTGATTTGTTTACTCGATAAGAAAACTCCTCTCCTGGATTAATTCCGAGTACGGCAAATCGGTTTTTTTGTCTCCAGAGAGGAGCGAGCCGTGAGGTCTATACTTCGACCATTATTCGATTTTTGCCGACCAAAAAGCACACGGCTAGTCTGGGAGACTAGCCGTGTGCCCTTTAGTCGGGGCGCCGGGATTTGAACCCGGGACCTCACGGACCCGAACCGTGCGCTCTACCGAACTGAGCCACGCCCCGATTCGCTGGCATTATATCGCACCCCCCCATGCCCAGCGCAGGAATGTGATGGCCCGACATAAGGCTCGGCCGGGTCTGTGTCTCCCCTTTTGGGCTGCAACAATCATGGGACGATGGGTCGGGCCAGCGAGCGGAAAGTCCCGGGGGGCCTCTTCTCGGATGGGAATAGGACAGGACGGGCCCCTTAGGAATGCGGCGCTCGCGGCTCCTCTCCAACCGCCTCCTGCCGGTCGGGGATCCGGAAGGCGAAACGGCTACCCTTGCCCACCACGCTCTCGGCCCAGATCCGGCCGCCGTGGCGGTCGACCATCGACTTGGCGACCGAGAGCCCCAGGCCCAGGCCTCCGCGTCGCCTGCGGAGATGCGACTCGACTTGATAGAAGCGATCGAAATTGCGCTCCAGCTTGTCGGCCGGGATTCCGATCCCATCGTCGACGACCTCGAACTCCACCCAACCGGACCGCTCGCCAGCCCCGGCCGGGATCCCCCGCGCACCCACGAGCAGATGGCCTCCTGGACCGGTGAAGGAA
>Ga0187878_1004036_pt1 | contig 11591 bp, 12 predicted proteins | sample June2016WEW_17_1_FD_132979 | JGI IMG/M metagenome (GOLD analysis project Ga0187878, IMG submission 132979) | Peatland microbial communities from SPRUCE experiment site at the Marcell Experimental Forest, Minnesota, USA - June2016WEW_17_150 | ecosystem: Environmental > Terrestrial > Soil >...
ACTGAACGAAGTATGCTTTTATTAGGATGTAGCTTGAGTGCGAGTTCATTTTCAAGAAATTCAGAGATCGGAATCAGAAGCTTTTCCAATTCTTCGGGGCTTTCCGAGACCAGGGCGAAATCATCGGTGTAGCGGACGTAGTAGTTCACTTTCAACCTATGTTTCACAAACTGATCAAATTCGTTCATATACACATTGGCAAAGAGCTGGGAGGTCAGATTCCCTATCGGGATGCCTCTCCCCGGCGCACTCTCATAACTCCTCACAATCGACTCCAAAAGCCATATCGCATCATCATCCTTGATGCGTTTTTTGATTATGGAAAGCAGGATTTCGTGGCTAACGGAGTCAAAGAACTTCCGGACATCACATTTCAGTACAAAACAGGGATGAGTGTTGTTCCGGCTTACTTCCCTCATAATCTTCTCCAAAACTTCCACCCCTTTATGAGTGCCAAAACCCACCCGACACGAAAACGAAGTTGGAATGAAGGTCGGCTCGAAGACCGGGTTCACGACCGAGAAGACTGCGTGATGGAGAATCCGATCCCGAACCGTGGCCTTGTGGATATGACGCAGTTTTGGGTCAGTGATGTAAAAGCCTTTATACGGACCATGCTTATAGGTCTTACTTTTCAAATCCCGGTGAAGTTGAAAAATATTTCGCTCAAGATTCCATTCGAAACTCTGGACATCCGGCTTACCCCGCTTATCGCTCTTGAACGAATCCCAGGCCGAGAAGAGGTTCTCCGGCGAGATAATTCTTTCAAAAATGTTTTTATAGATCTTCATAAAAGGTATTCAATAACCTATGGATGATTTCGACATTCCGATATTCAAAAAATCATACGAACTTTACAAAACGTTCTATGGATACCGTACCATTATTGCCAAGCAGGACAGATACGCCATATGGCAGAGATCCGAGGATACAACCTTGGAGATTCTCGAAGGGATCCTTGCAGCCAGTCAGGCGTATAAAACGGACAAACTACCAGCCCTTGAGAAAGTCAGTCTCAAACTGAACATTCTGCGCGTCTTTCTTCGGCTCATGAAAGAGGTAAAAACGCTGGATAATAAGAAGTACATCGCGCTCCAGTCGCTCGTGGATGAGATCGGGAGAATGCTCGGCGGATGGATTAAATCCACCAAAGAAAGATAGGGAGAATGCCCGCTATTTTAGCGGGTATTCCACCTTCATTGAGGAGTGACTTCGAGACGAAGCCGGAAGCCGAACCATAGTTGTCGTTAGCATTGCTGACCCAGTTCGTGTTGAACTTGACCTTGTCGTCGTTGAACTTGAAGTTCGGGGCGTTGTCGAAATCGCCATCGGCCTCAGAAATCATTGCCCTCGTCCATCCACGTCACTGGAAATCAAGGTTTACCGCTCAATAAGAGCTTATATCCTCTCAATCCTGTATTTTATCCGGCAGTATCCCAATGGGAATCTGCACCAGACAAGAGCAAGCAGTAATCTCCTCAATACAACACACTCTTAGAAACCTTGGTCGCTAAGATTCCGGTTGTTTTTCTCTTCCTTGAAGAGAGAGTTCGGTGACGGCAATCCGTGAACTACCGTTCATGAACCTAATCTCATTCTGAATTATACAAAAATAAAGAGGTTATCCACAATGAAGTGAATAACCTCTCAAAAATAACGCGGACGAAAGGATCAAACGACAAGACGTCAAAAGGTCCAAGGGTCCAATGTGCAATGTTCGATTACTGCGAGACGAAGCCGGAAGCCGAACCAGAGCCGTCGTAAGCAGTGCTGACCCAGTCCGTGTTGAACTTGACCTTGGCGTCGTAGAACTTGAAGAGCGGGGCGCGGTCGAAAAAGCCATCGGCCTCAGGAGAGAATTCGTCGCCAGCGCAGTCAATCCAAAGATCGTCATAGTTCTGGAGACGCTCCGGATGGGTAAGAATCATTATTCCTACCGCAAACGCGCCGAGACCGAACTGGTTGTCTTTCATGACTTCCAGTGCCCGACGAACCGAGCGGCCTCGATGAAGGATACCGAATTGAGCCGGGACAACGAGGATGTCGTGATCTTTCTGCTCTTTGCCGAGTTTCTCGAACATCTTTGTTGATTTCTCCGACTGGCGAAGACTCTTCGGACCAAGCTGACCTTCACGGTAGTTGTAGAACTTGCCGTCGCGGGTCTTCTTGATCAAGTCCAGAACCTTCTGAACTGCTTCGCCGTAGGTCGGAGCAACGCTCTGCCACTTCGGGATGGCGAACCATCCTTCGGCGCCTTCTGGAACGGGTTGATCCGCGATCTTTTCGTCAGCAAATCCAATACCGGGGATGAGCTGGCGCAGAATGTTGGTCTGCTCGGTAATGCCTTTGGGTTTTTTGTAACCCGAGAGATATCCGTACTTCGACGAAACCTCTTCGTTGGCGAACCGATTTGAAACAGAGAGTTCTTTTACTTTCGCGATTGCGACTTCCAGCATCGCCGAACGATATTCATCTCCCCGCCCGAGAAAACACTGGAGACTGTCTTTATTGAAACCAGCTTTTTCAACGGCTATTTCGGCCACTTCTTCATTCAAGTCTTGAATGAATCGTTTGACCTGCTTCTTCTGACCGGGAGTAATCCCATTAGATGTGATCGATGCATTTTTCATCGTCATCATCCTTTCAGTTAGTGAGTGTTTGGTTGTTTAGGTGCTACGTTCCTGAGATTCAAGAACGGTTTGATATTACCATATTATGGTATAAAAGTCAAATCAATAAATAGCTCTGTTTATAGAGGTATTCTTTAAAATAGTCTGGATTCTCAATGTTCAGCCTTATACTGAGTTTTTGAGTAAGCTTTCAGTGGGCTCTTGGGACGCTCTGGACTCCTCTAGGGCTTCGCGTCATCCCTTGTGGTATGAATACCCAAACCATGGGGGCGAACGGGACGGGAGCCCCCGAAACAATCCCGACTCAAGTAAAGGTCAAATACATACTGTACGCGAGAAAAAGCACGGAGTCGGAAGAACGGCAGATCCTTTCTATAGACTCGCAAGTAAAGGAGATGCTTCAACTTGCCGAGCGAGAGGGGCTCGAGATCATGGAGATCCGCAGGGAAAGCCACTCGGCCAAAGCCACAGGCCAACGCCCAGTATTCAACGAGATTATTAATGACATAAGAATCGGAAAGTTCAACGGCATTATGACGTGGGCAGCGGACAGGTTAAGTAGGAACGCTGGGGATCTGGGCAAGCTCGTTGATCTTATGGATGAGAAGCTCCTCGTCGATATCCGGACATACGGCCAGCGATTCAGCAATTCACCGAACGAGAAATTCCTCCTTATGATTCTCGGTTCTCAGGCAAAACTCGAAAACGATAACCGAGGTGTGAACGTGAAGCGGGGTCTCCGGACCCGATGCGAGATGGGGTTGCGGCCGGGCGTCGCGCCCACAGGCTATCTCAATGAAAAGAGGATGGACAGAAAATGCCAGGTGCTCATCGACCCAGACCGAGCACATATCATTAAGAAGATATTCGAAAAGGTAGCCAACGAACATTGGAGCGGAAGGAAGGTCTACCACTGGCTGCGGTTCGATCTTAATTTCCGCACGAAGAGCAATCATCATCTCTCGCTCGGAAACATTTATTTGATGATTCAAAACCACTTCTATTACGGAAGATTTGAGTATCCGGAAAAGAGCGGCATGTGGTACGACGGCAAGCATCAGCCGATTATCAGTAAGGAGCTGTTCGATAGGGTTCAGGAGCAATTGAATCGAGATCAGATCGTGCGGTCGGAAATAAAGGAGTTCGCCTTCACGAAGCTCATGACCTGTGGACTGTGCGGATCGGGCGTGAGCGCGGAAGAGAAATACAAGAAACTGAAGGACGGCACGTCGGCGCGATACGTTTACTACGGTTGTAGCAGGGCACGGGACAAGAACTGCAAGGCCGGATATATTCGGGAAGAAAGCTTAATCGAGCAGCTTATAAAGCTTACGGATAAAGTCGATATCAGCGAGATAAGTGTGAGGCATAAATTCGAAGAAGAAATGGCTCGGCTTAACAAATTCCAAAAGGCCATCCTAGGCATGCACGGCATAAAAACCGGAGTGAAAGATATCGATCTTCGCGCCTATGCGAAATACATATTGCAGGAAGGAAGCACGATTGAAAAACGCGAGCTGATGGGATTGTTCAGATCAAAAATAACCCTTGCTAAGAAATCAATCTCTATCGTTGATGTCTGCGGCGGAAATTCAGAAAACGCGGTATAATCAACATGCAGATTATGAAAGCAAAAAAACTAAAAGCTATCGATCTTTTCGCGGGAATAGGCGGGATACGCATCGGCTTCGAGGCGGCCGGCTTCGAAATCGCGTATTCGAACGATTTCGATAAGAATGCAGCGGCTACGTACAAGCTGAATTTCGGAGAGATAGACAACACTGATCTTTTCAAAGCGATCAAGGAAAGAGGCATGAAACGCATACCGAAACGCTTCGATATTCTTTTAGGCGGGTTCCCATGCCAGCCGTTCTCTGTTGCCGGATACAAAAAAGGATTCCGGGATCGCAGAGGGAATCTTCTCTTCGCGGTCATCGACATACTTAAGAAACGGAAGCCTAAAGCGGTGTTTCTGGAAAACGTGAAGCATCTCAAGAATCACGACGACGAAAAAACCTTCAAGCGGATCCAGGAAGAGCTGCTTAAGGCCGGGTACCACATGAAGGCGGAGGTGTTTAACAGCATGACTCACGGAAATGTTCCGCAGACCCGCGAACGGATATACATCGTCGCATTCCGTTTCCCGAGAACTCTAATGAAATTCAGCTTCCCGGATAAAATTCCTCTTACAAGGCGTATGCAGCAAGTCCTGGAAAAGAATGTGGGCAGCGACTATTACTATGACGACAGATACGGCGATATATATAAAAAGCTGAAGAAGGATGTCCGGAAACGGGATAGCTTCTACCAATACCGCCGCACTTACGTCCGAGAACTCAAGAATGGAATGTGCCCGACCTTGACGGCAAGCATGGGGCTCGGAGGGCACAATGTTCCTATCATCAGGGATTCGAGGGGCGTCAGGAAGCTGACTCCGCGCGAGTGCGCCCGGCTTCAGGGTTTTCCGGAATCGTTCAAATTTCCGAAGGATCAGGCGAATATGCATCTTTATAAGCAGGTCGGTAATTCGGTCACGGTGCCGGTAATCTCCCGCATTGCGGAGAATATAAGAATCGCCCTAGAGGCATAACGCCGTGGCTGACGTCTTCACTAAACGCAAGCGGAGCGAGATCATGTCTCGAATCCGATCGAAAAATACAGGTATTGAAAAAAGAGTTTTTTCATATCTCCGCAAGCACAAAATTTATTTCTATAAGCATTACCCGAAAGCGCCGGGCAAGCCTGATGTCGCGCTACCGTCGAAGAAAAGAGCCGTGATGATCCATGGAGATTTCTGGCATGGATATCATTTCAGCAGATGGAGAGACCGCATTCCGGCTAAATATTGGAGAGCGAAAATAGAAGCAAACATAAAAAGAGATGCTAGCCAATCCCGCAAGCTACGCAGGCAGGGCTGGAAAGTTATGAAGATATGGGGGCATGAGATTGTGGATAAGCCCGATATGACTTTTAGGAGAATAGAGAGATTTCTTAGATAGAATCGCGATTCCTATACTATAGGAAGCGTATATTGCACAGGGTATTGACTTTCTACAAATAGCAGCCCATACTGTATCCAAAGTCGTATATTTCTATTAAATCAATGGCAACTAACCGCAAAGATAATTTTAAACGTTTGGCAGAAGCAAGAACTGTGGAAGTGCTTAGGAGGCTGAAAATCCTCGGAAACTGCTCTAACCGCAGCAATTATGATTACACCGAGGCGGAGATAGACAAGATATTCAGCGAGATAGAGAAAAAAGTCAAAGAGATAAAGACGAAATTCACCTTCCCCGACCGGGAGGAGAAATTCAAACTCTAATCATGCCGAAAAGAAAAACCGGAAAAAATCGGAAAACCGTTGCCAGAGGAACTCTTCTCTGGGATTTTCCCAGTACGAACCACGGCAAGGAAGACGGTTTTTCAGATCCGGCGATTGAATTTTTCGAGGGGGATCACAATCGATTCATTGCGCGGGAGACGCTTCAGAATGCAGTCGATGCCCGATTGGATTATGAGAAGCCGGTAGTTGTCGTATTCGAACGGCTTATGGTCCCCGTCGAATCCTTGCCCGCAAGCGGAATGCTTCTTGGAAAAATGAAGCAATGCAAAGAATTTGTATCAGACCAGGAGAAGCCGGAATCATTTTTCAAATCAGCGATTGACATCCTGGAAGGAGGGAAAATGCCGATCTTGAAGATAAGCGACTATAACACGGTCGGGCTTTCCGGATTGGATGAAGACAGAAAAGGAAATTGGTACCGGCTCGTGCGCGTAACGGGGACAAGCTCTCCGAAGGGCGTTGCCGGAGGATCGTTCGGAATCGGAAAAGGAGCTCCGTTTGCAGGATCGTCGCTGCGAACAGTTTTCTATTCAAGCTTGAATAAAGACAGCGAGCCCGTTTTCCAAGGAGTGGCGCGCCTTGTAAGCCACTACAACGAAAAGCGCGATATCCGGCAAGGAATCGGTTTTTATGGCATAGACGGATACAAAGCCATAAGAAATCACGGCCTTATTCCGGATCTGTTCCGGCGCAAAGAGCGAGGGACAGATATTTTTATTATGGGATATAAATCCGACGCTGATTGGAAAGCAAAACTGATCAAATCCGTGCTGCATAATTTCTGGCTTTCCATCCTCCATGGGGATTTGGAAGTAATAGTCAAAGATGGAACGGAAATCCGGATAACCAAGGACAACTTATTGGAACAATTCAGCGAATTCGATGCAGAGGACGCGAAATTCTTTTACGAGGCCGCGACGAATTGGGATCGAAAATTCGAGCAGGAGTTGAAGCATCTCGGGAACGTAATCTTCTTCGTCCGCAAGCAGGAAAATTATCCAGGCAAGGTAATGATGGTACGAAGACCGAAGATGCTTGTCATGGAAAAGCAGTACCGAGCGCTGAGAGATCCCTATGCCGGAGTTTTCATATGCGATGACGAGCGCGGGAACAGGCTGCTTCGTGAAATGGAACCGCCGGCCCATGATAAATGGGATAGGGATCGGGCAGACAACGGCTGGGCCGCTTGGCGGGAGATCGACGATTTCATAAAAGAAAAGCTGAGAGGCATGGGCGATACGACTAATAGCGAACCTCAGGATATTCCTGGCCTTGATAAGTATCTTCCGGATAGCGAAGAGAGGGATTATCTTCCCCAGTCGGGAGCGGCTTTCGATCCTACCGATTTGGAAGGCGCTCAGGAAAGCGGCCGAGAAGTCGGCGCAACCAAAGACCAATCTCCTGCCGATATAGAGAAAGTGATCCGGAAAAGCATCGTAACGAATAAACAGCCGGGAAAAATATGGCCTACTCCCCCGGAAGGGCCGGGCAACGGACCGCATGGAAGGCCGACTGGAACGGAGGAGGGAGACAAAGAAGGCGTAAGGATCAAGACCTCCGCCATATCCTTCAGAAGCTTCGTACAAAAAACCAAAGACGGGCCTGAATATCATTTCGCGATTACGGGACACGAAGAGTGCGAAGGCGGTATACGCTTGATAACGGTAGGCGACGACAGTAACTACCCCGCCGACATCAGATCAGCTGTGGATCTGGATTCTAAGGCAAAATACGAAATAGACGGATCGATGATCAAAGGGCTTTCCATTGAGAGCGGTGGCACCATGCGTCTTGCCGTAAAGCTCGGGTCGAAGAAAAAATACGCTTTAGGGATAGAAAATTATGAGGGTTAATTCCAAATCATATCCGCATCCCGTGCTCGGGAACGAAGATGATCTCGGAGGGTTTTTCCGCATCGCCCCGTTCAATTATGAATTGAAGAAAGACGAAATTACGCTTAACCCGATATTCAATCTGAAAAATGCGACGATTGAAGAGCTAATCAGGGATGGGAAAGCATCTTTCGTATCTGAAATCGAATGCAGAAGCACGTTCTTCCGAACGAGCTACTCGACGAGGAAAATGGTAGATAGGTTTACATTGCCGTCGAAGCTGGTCCGCGAGCGGGTGACCGTAGGATTCTACGTGTGCGCGGATAAAGACATTTCTGGATACAAGCCGAGCGAATGCCATCCGGACTACGAGGGAGCTATCTTCGATATAGAAGCCGGAGATATCCTGGCTTTCGGGGGATACACCTCGTTCATAGCAGAAAAGAATTTCGATCCTTTGCGGCCACCGGTTTCCTCTTTTATGTCCATCCAGGAGGGAAGCCAGCACGAAGGGCCGATGCAGATTGATTACGAAAATGAAAAAATAACCATTATCCTCTCCAAAGCCGATTACCGCGGCTATACAGACGTTAGAGGACAGAAACTCGCAGAGGGAATGCTGCATGCTTCAATAGTTTTCCCGGTTCTTATAGATGCGGTCCATCAGGTGCAGAACGGAAATAACGATTATGCAGATACGAGCTGGTTCGGCCGCCTGGAAGCCATTCTCGATGCTAATAGCCTAAGAAACAAAGAACCGTTTGAGGCCGCGCAAAAGATACTTGAGATGCCTCTTTCGCGGGGATTGCATAGCATCGAATCGCTTCTTGGAACCAATGACGAACAAGAATATGAATAAAACCCAGTATCAAAAAATATTCAAACGCGCGGTCGTCGAGCAGATGAGAGCAGATCTCCGCTCGGGTAAATCCCTTAAAACTTATTTTGAAGATTCCTTCCATGTCAAAGACAAAGATCTCCTGCTGTCGACTATTCCAATACAGGGGAAACTGCCGGTTCTCAAGGCTCCTAAAAAAGATCCTGTTGTCACTGATCTTGAAAACGCGATCATCCTCCATGAGTTTTATAAGAATATCGATGAAACGCAGGCCTCGGATCCAAGGCTTTGGGCATATTTAAGCCATGTTGAATTCCGGAGATATTCGCTTACGCGGTGGGGCCTGCCGGGAGAATACAAAAATCTTAAAACGGACGATGATAGGCAGCGCGCCATCAATCAGCTTCTAGAACACTGGTTCGCGAGTGGCGGGAATGACCGTGACCTGCGGCGCCATGCAATCGCCCGCCTTTGGTGGGCTGCCCATCTTACCTATGCGCCTTGGGAGCATGATCCGGAGTTTTTCGGTGATTTTAAAAATAAAGACCCGTACTATTTCACCCGCATTCTTCTTTCCACGCAAGACATTTATCAGCAGGTTCTTGAACGTGCAATGGGACGTTCAGACAGAATCCTGATAACCGTATTGGAATATCTGGGTGATAATAAGAAATTCGCCAAAGTGCGCAATAATGTAAGAGACCTCATGAAAGAATTGAATCTCGTATATGGCACAAAAAAGATTATTTCCCTTAATCGAGACACTTTAAAAGCGGTAGTCGAGAAAGTAGCAAGGGAAACAAGCGAGGAACAACGCTAAAAATATTCATGGAAAGCCAAACACGAAAATGCCCCGTATGCGGTAAGCCGTTAACTCAAGAGGAGTATGAGAAAGCTCTCGGTATTTGGAAATCTAAACACGAGGAAATAAAGCACCTGGAAAAGGAGAGGGCTGATCTCAAACAGCAGACTGCATTGCTAAAGAAAGAGAGGGCTGAAACGCGACGCACAGCCAAGCTTATTGTGGCAGAACAGAAACGGAAATCTGCCGCCGAGTTGCGCCAATCCCGCATTTTGATGAAAGAGGCTTTTAAGAAGCAGCTGGAAGATAAAGTCGGCAAAGCCGTTGCCATCACTAAGAACAAAATGGGACAGCTGGATAAGAGCTGGAAAATCGCTCTGGAGAAGAATGAAAAACTCCAAGACGAGATTAAACGACTAAAAGAGCAGCGTGAAAAAGGGATTACTCCGCAGATCGAGGGTTTGCTCGAAGAAGACAAGCTTCTGGCAAAACTTAAGGAATTGTTTCCGCACGACCAGTTCGAGCATCCGGGGAAAGGTGGGGATATTATTCAGAACGTCATGGAACAGGGTAAGCCTGTAGGGAAAATTGTTTATGAATGCAAGAAGGTAAAATCGTTTAGCCAAAGCCACGTAAAACAGGCGGCTAATGCGCGCGAGCAACGACAAGCTAATTTTGCGGTGCTTGTGACAAACGCATTCCCTTCGAAAATGCAGTCGTATTTCGTATCCAACACGGTTTTCGTCATCAGCCCGATTAATGTCGAGCCGGTTACCTATGTATTGCGTCAAAGTTTAGTAAGGATAGCATTGTTTAAGCTATCCAACGCCGAAAAAATGAAGGCTGTCAACGAAGTTTATAAATATCTGTCCGGAACTGAATATGGCGATAAGGTTAATGGCATGGCTTACCAGTTAACCACACTTGCCGGAGACCTGAAAACAGAAATCCATTCACATTATCAAGTATGGAAAAAACGTTATGTCACATATAAAAATATTTATGCAGATATCGGCACCATAGACGTACACCTCAAGGCAATGCTGGCTTTGGGTCATGGCAACGAAATGCCGAAATTGGGAGCAGGGCAACAGAAGCCCTACCCCGCGGTCGAGGAGCTTGAAAAAAAATAATTTCTTTTTCATGCCTATCACGCCAGGACAAGAAGCTTTCCGAACGCACTACAACTACATTCATTGTCTAAAAGATTTAATCCAAGGAACCACGTTAAACTATCCAGGCATCGGGCAAATTATCCAGGCTCCGTTGCCATTTTTGGATAGAAAAAGGAATTTCATAGATCTCACGAGGCGATCCATTAACGACGAGGCTAGGATAGTTCGCTTAGACGCAGAATACTCTTATGCTTCGACTAGTTGGTTACCCATTAAATCATATTATCTATTGTTCAATCTAATGCTCACAATTGATTACCTGATTACACTCGATGAGCGAGCGTTTAGAAACGGTCACGCAAGGTGTTCATCTGGATTCACCGAGAAATTGGAAACTGGTAAGATCGTCTTCGGCGAGCCGCTGCTGAACATTATTTACGATCAGGGGATTTTTTCTTATCGACCGCCGTCAGGAACAAATCTTCGGCAAACAATTCTTAGAAATTCGCACAGGCAGCAGGTGATGAAGAAAATAGCACAGTACAAATTAGAAGAGTGGCAAAGATCCCGCGCCATTCCAAGCTTCAAATCCCTCCGTAACAGGCAAGCAAAAAGTACCTATCTGGATACTTTCAAATTGTCGATTTTCGAATTCCCCTATTACATGCGGCTCAGAGCAAACTATAGGGACTTTGCTTTTATCGATGGCGTTACCGCTCTCGATACCCGAGATTATTTTAATGATTATTTTACTTTTTCGGTTGGATTATACAGGGCTCTTAATGGACTAAAAAACCAACTATATCGCGCAAGGACGACATAGAGATCAAACAGCTTTTGTTTTTGCAGGCATCACGGTCGCACTAGCGTCTCGGCTGAGACGATTGGTGCGATAGTAATGCCTTGACTGCGGAGGCGGAAGGATTCGAACCTTCGATGCCCTTGCGGACATAACGGTTTTCAAGACCGTCCGTTTCAACCACTCGCGCACGCCTCCGAATAAATCCCGTGGACCTACGGGGAATCGAACC
>Ga0187878_1004038_pt1 | contig 11589 bp, 8 predicted proteins | sample June2016WEW_17_1_FD_132979 | JGI IMG/M metagenome (GOLD analysis project Ga0187878, IMG submission 132979) | Peatland microbial communities from SPRUCE experiment site at the Marcell Experimental Forest, Minnesota, USA - June2016WEW_17_150 | ecosystem: Environmental > Terrestrial > Soil >...
CGTGCCCGAACACCACCCCGTTACCAGCACGTTGCCGCTGGCGTCCAGGGCGATCCCCTGGCCGCGCCCCTCGCCGTTGGTTGGAAAATGCTCTGACCACAAATGCGAACCATCGACGCCGGAGAACTTAGCCAGGAGGGTCTCCCCCACGCCCCCGCTGGTCATCGGCCCGCCGCCGAAGTCCACCGTGCCCTCGAACTCGCCCGTCAGCAGCACGTTGCCGCTGGCGTCCACGGCGACCACGGTCGCCCCGGATGAGATTGTGGCCGTGAAGCTCCTCGACCACAGTGTCGAGCCGTCCACCGCGGAGAGTTTGGTGATACGGATCAAACACCCTGCCAGAGAGAGGTTTTGGACGTTCGTCACCAGGACGTTGCCACTAGTGTCCACGGCGATGCCCCAGCCCGCGTCCTGGCCCGTTGACCAGATCTGCGACCCATCAGCACCGGACAACTTGGTAACGAAGGAGGGGTTACCAGTCACCAGCACGTTACCGCTCGTGTCCACGGCGACGCCGGTTCCCCGGTCGCTGCCCGCACCCCCAAAGCGCTTTGACCACAGATGCGACCCATCTATGCCGGAGTACTTGGCCACGAAGATGTCGAGACTGCCCGCGCTAGTCATCGGCCCGCCCCCGAAGTCCACCGTTCCCTGGAAGTAGCCCGTCACCAGCACGTTGCCGCTCGTGTCCACCGCGATGCTTGAGCCACAGTCGCTCATCGTGCCACCGAAGCGCTTGGACCACAGATGCGAGCCGTCCATCCCGGAGAACTTGGCCACGTAGATGTCAATTTGGCCCGCACTGGTGAGCGGCCCACCCCCCAAGTCCACCGTGCCCGAAAACCACCCCGTTACGAACACGTTGCCGCTTGCGTCCACGGCAATCCCGAAGCCACCCTGGCCATCGCCCGCCGCCCCCACAAGGGCCTTCGCCCACATGTAGGCGCCGGTAGAATTGGGAGGCAGCACTATGCTCTCGAGTGTTTGCAGCCTCGCCAGTACCGCTGCCAGCGCGGTACCGCTCACCGTCAGCGCCGAGCCGTCGCCATAAAATTGCGTCCCTGTGACGGTACCGTTCACCGTGAGGTTGCCGTTCACCGTCTGGCTGCCGTTGAAGGTGTTGGTGGTATCGCGTCGGGCGTAGCTCGCCGCCGGCACGCCACCCAGGTTATTCGCGGTGGCAGCGGTGGCCGCGTTGGTGGCGTTGGCCGCGCTCGCCGCCGTCAGCGCCGCCACTCCCGTCAGGCCCGCACCGCTGCCCGAAAACGACGCCGCCGCAATGTTGCCACTCGTGGTCACATTCCCATTGCCGCTCACGCTTAGCTTCTCGAAGCCGCCGGCCCGCGCACTCAGGAGCTTACCTCCCGCGCGGTTATCCACAATGAGGGGGATTCCGTCCGCGCTGTCGACCCGCGCCAGCACCCCGATGGTTGGCCCGCTAGCCGCCCGCGCTGAGGCACTGACGCCGATCCCGCTGGTGCTGTCGGCCGCCGCCAGCAGACCCATCGCGGGTCCGGTGGTGGCCACCGCGCGTCCGACCAAGGCCACGCCGCTGGTGCTCGATGTGTACCCCACCACACCTGACCCCGGGCCGGTGGTGGCCGTGTTGAAGCCCGCGACGCCTGCTCCCACCGTGCTTGCTGAGGAGCCGCGCACCCCGTACACTGTGCCGGTCGTGGAGGTGCTCTGTCCAAAAACGCCCGCTCCACTCGAGCTGAGCGTCATCCCTCGCACTCCAAAGGTCATGGCCGAGGTCCCCAGCACCCTGCCAAACACCGCGGAATTGTTCCGAGCCACAGCGTACAGCCCGTACCCGGACCCGTTCTGAAAGACTTTGACCACCTGGTCGGCCGTGGTGTCGGTGAACTCCGTGGCCCCGGAAGTCGTCAGGGCGCGCGGCTGGGTTGCCGGAGTGCTACTGGTCGCCGAGGTGGTCGGCGGTGCAGCCGCTCCGACGGCTGCCCCCACCACCGTGGTGCTTGCCTTCTCCCCACTTGGCTCGGCCAGCGCATAAGCCGAGGCCGGTTTGCCGCCCAAGGTTTCCGCGTCGGCGGCCTTGAGCGCGTACGGCACGCTCACCATCAGCACCCGCGGCTGCTCGGGCAATTTCCCGGCGGCAACTCCCAGCCAGCGCGCTTCGCCGGAGGTGAATAACTCCACCGGCAAGCCTTCGGCCTGCATCGCGCCCAGGAGCACCGTGTAGCGTCCTTGCTCGTCAAGCTGGAGCGTTTGCGTCTCCTCCCAGATCGGTGCCGCGTCGTGCTGCGCGCGGTAGATGGCAAAATGCGCGTCCACCACGCCCGTCAGTGGCTTGCCCGCCAAGTCGCGAAGTTCGCCGCTGAATTTGATCAGGCGCGGCACGCTCGCTGCCGGAGCGCTGCCCGCCGGCGCCGTCTCCTGCGCTCGAATTCCAGAAATCCCCAACGCGCACACCAATCCCACGCATGCCCAGAAAGTAAGACGCCGCATGGAGGTTCCTCCCTCGGAGCGAATTGAAGCGATGGACTGCCACGAGCGTAGGCTTCCCAGTAGGCAATGTCAAGCCGATGATTATCAAAGGCCAGACGACAAAATGTTATCCACTAGGCCGGGTCGCCATCAGCGCCGGGTGGGGCGAACATCCTGTTTTTTGCGATGGGTGCGATCACGCCGAGTGACCGGCAGCGTGCACTTAAGAAGCGGGGCGCGGCAAGCCCTCCACCACACTCTTGCATCAGGATGACAGGCGGGGGAAGTCTCGTCACTGCTTGGCGAGGTGACGGCTTTCCTGCCAGGTGTAGGTCACGCGGTGGATGACGGTGAGCGTTGACAGCACGGCGATGACCCACAGCACGGGCGCCATGCGGTCGAACATCGCGCCAATGATGATGAGCACCATGCGTTCCGGCCGCTCGAGGAAGCCCACCTTGCAGGTGGAGATGAGGTTTTCAGCGCGCGCCCGCGCGTAGCTCACCATCACCGAACCGATCATGGCCATGGCCACGAGGGTGACGTACCAGAAGCGGTTGATGCGGCCATAAAAGACCAGCAGACCGATCATCAGGCAGAGGTCAGAGTAGCGGTCCAGCACCGAGTCGAAGTAGCCACCGAAGGGCGTCACCCGGTTGGTGAGACGCGCCACGCGACCGTCCAGCATGTCGAAGAGCCCGGCGAGGAAGACCGCACCTCCGGCCCAGCGAAAATAGCCGTAGGCAAACAGGTAGGCCGCCACCAGGTTGATGGCGAAACCGATGACCGTCAAAACGTTGGGATTGATGCCGGTGGCGGCAAAGGCTCGCACGATGGCCCGCAGCAGGTGGTTGCAGGTTTCACCGATCTGACGCGTAATCATGGAACTCGCTCGGGGCGGGACGCCGGTGCCGTCGGCGCGCTTCCCGCCGGATGCCGCTACACTTCGTCGTGGAGCGTCTGCAAGGCTCGGACTTCGAACTCGCGAATCCCGTTCGGCGTGGCCACCTTGACGGTGTCTCCTGCTTGCTTGCCCATCAGGGCGCGCCCAATCGGCGAGGTAGTCGAAATCAAGCCCTTGCTGACGTCAGCCTCTTCACTGGTAACCAGTCGGTATTCGACCTCGGTGTCGCGGTCGAGGTCGTGGAGCACCACCCGGGAGCCGAAGGCCACTCGGTCCTTGGGGATGTTGCTCATGTTGATGAGCGAGAGGTCGGCGAGGCGCTTCCTAAGCTGCGCCAGCCGGGCCCCCACAATGTCCTGGCGCTGCTTCGCCATGTGGAATTCGGCGTTCTCGCTCAGATCGCCTAGGGCGCGTGCCCGCCTCAGCTCTTTGGGCAGGTCGTGGTTAAGCTCGTGCTCCAGGGTCTGGATTTCCTCCTGCAGTTTCTTGATGATATGCGCGGGCATAAGTCGGACCCTGTCGTTTGCGGGTTTGCCGATTATAGGCGAAAGCGCGTGGTGAAGCAACCTGTCGAAAACTCGCCCAAGGAGTAAGGCCATCGCCAGCGCCTTTAGGCAAGGCGCGGGGGGTTGCGCCAACTCCAACTTGCCCAAGGGTTTAGAGAGGCGTAAATACATGGGAAGGCGGAGTGAATTCGTTGACTTCAATCGGGCTGTGTGCTAGCGTACCTCGCTTGGTCAAAAAGTTTGGCTGCCGGTGGAGCCTGTGAATGGCTTTTAATAAAGCCAAAGCGATGCAGGAGGCTGAGAAGCTTGTCGGTCAGGGAAAGATCGCCCAGGCGATCAAGCAATATGACTTCATCCTGGAAAAGGACCCCACCGACGTCACGCTACTCAACAACATTGGCGACCTTCACTTCCGCGACAAGAATGTCCCCGAAGCCCTGAAGCATTTCCACAAACTGGCCGACGCCTATGTAAGGGACGGGTTTACCGTCAAGGCGATCGCCATGTACAAGAAGATCAGCAAGATCGATCCCAACGCTGTCGAACCTTTCAACAAGCTGGCCGAGTTATACGTCCTTCAGGGGCTCGGCCGGGAGGCACGAGAGCAATACGCCCAAGCGGTCGAGTTCTACCGGAAGAAGAACCAGCCCGACAAAGCTCTGGATATTTTCCGCAAGATCGTTGCCCTGGATCCCGAAAACAAAACGTTCCGCCTTCGGCTGGCCGAATTTGCCGAGCAGTTGGGCCGGAAGGACGAGGCCGCCAGCGCTTACCTGGAATTGGCTGAAGTTGCCTTTCGCGGTGGCGATCTGGTGGGGGGCGAACCGGCCCTGAAAAAGGCCCTGGAGCTGGGTGGAAGGAGCAGCCAGACATGCCTCCTGGAGGCGCGCCTCGCCCTCAGCAAGCAGGAATACGGGCAGGTGGAAAAGGTCCTCGAGTCCACGCCTGAGGTGAAGAACAGCGCCGCAGGTCGGCAAATTCTCCTGGAGGCCTACCTGGCAGCTCAGAAGCTGGAGTTGGCGGAGAGACTGGTGGTGGACGTCTTCCGCGCCAATCCCGCTGACTTCTCGCCGGTGGCTTCGTTTTCCACGCTGTGCACCAAGAAGGGGAACGTAGACTCCGTGGCGAAACTTCTGGGCGAAGTGGCCGACACGCTGATCGACCGGAAAGAAACCGGCCCGATGATGGAGATCCTGCGCCAAGTGTGGGCGAAGAACCCCCACCACCTCGCGACGCTGGAGTTGATTCATCGCATCTCGAAGGAGACCGCCGACGAGTTTGCCCTGCCGGAAGTCTTGGGAGCGCTTGGCCGCGCCTACGAACAGTCGGGAGCTCTCGAAAAGGCTGAGGGAGTTTACCGCGAACTCGTCGGCCGCACCCCCGGCAACGAAGAATACCAGCGCCTGCTGAAAGGGGTCTTAGAGAAGCAAGGCAAGGAAGTGGAGGTTCCTTCATCGGCGGCGCTTGCGGGCGTCGCGATGGAGATACCTCCGGAGGTGGAGGCCGCTCCAGTTCCGCCCGCGGCAGAGGCCGAGCAGGCGGCAATGGTGAAGGAGGCGCTGGAGAACAGCGACCTCTTTTCTCGTTACGGTCTAGTGGACAAGGCCGTGGCCGAGTTGGAGAAAGTGCTGGCCGTCTATCCCGAGCAGGCGGACATCCATCGACGCATCCTCGAGCTCTGCCACCGCAGCCAACCCGTGCGGGCCGGCCAAGCGGCCGAAGCGCTGGCAAAGATCTACACCACGCAAGGTGACTTGGCTGGTGCGAAGAAGTACCAGGAGCTGGCCACGCAGCTTGCCACCGGGGTGCCCAGCGCGGAGGTCTCCCCGGTGGCCGAGGAGGCTCCGCCGCCCCCTCCTCCCCCCGCCCCCGCTCCTGCACCCGCATCGATGGAATTCGACCTCGCGGACGTGTTCCCGGTCAGCGCACCGGAAGAGGCGCCGAAAGAAGCCCCGCCTGAGGTTCCTTTGGGCCTGTCCGCTCCGGTGAGTGCTCCGCCTCCCGTCGCTCCACCAGAGGGGCTGGAGCTCTCCGCCGACATGGAAGCCTTGCTGGCCGGGCCGGAGACTCCTGTCGTCGAGAAGGAAGTCGCTCCCTTCAACTACGACGAGGCCCGGGTAGAGGTCGATTTCTATCTCGACCAGGGTCTTCTAGACGAAGCGCGAAGCGCCGTCCAGGCGCTGGAGGAGAAGTCCCCCGGAAACTCCTATGTAGCCGAACTCCGCCAGCGCGTGGAGGCCCAAGCCGGTGCGCCAGCGGCAGCACCTGCCGAGGTTGCTGCTCCGCCTGCCGTAGAACCAGCGGAAGCCGCAGAGTGGGAATTACCCAGCGCCTTTGCAGGGCCGGCCCCGGCCGAGGTGATCCCCGAAGTCCCGCCGGCACCCGTCGAGGCGGTCGTGCCTCCGCCCGTGGTCGAGCCCCCTCCGCCGCCTCCGCCTCCCGAGGCTGCGGTGGTGGCGGCCGGCCCCCCGAGCGCCGAGGCCCCAGCGGCGGGCGGTGACTTCCTAGGCAGTTTGGTCGGCGACCTGGCGGCTGGCCTGGAGGGATTTGGAGAGCCAACACCACCGCCCTCGGCCCCGCCGACGACTCAGGCACAGCCTGCGTCGGCCGGTGAAGCCGCCTCTATCTTCAGCGGGCTTCTGGAGGAACTGGGCGAAGGTGCAGCGGGGGCCGAGGCCGAGGAGGATCCCGAGAAGCACTACAACCTGGGTGTGGCCTTCCGTGAAATGGGTTTGCTGGACGAAGCGATTGGCGAGTTTCAGAAGGTGGTGAAGGGGACGCAGAAGGACAAGTTCCCGCCGAATTTCCTTCAGGCCTGTAGCCTGCTCGCCGTCTGCTTCACGGACAAAGGGATGCCAGCCATCGCGGTGAAGTGGTACAAGCGCGCGCTCGAATTGCCCGACCTCGACGAGGAATCGACCCTGGCGCTCGAATACGACCTGGGAGTGGCATACGAGCAAGCGGGTGATACCCGGAACGCCCTGGAGAGATTCTCGGAGGTCTATAGCCAGAATATCGACTACCGCGACGTCGCCGAGAAAATTCGCACCCTCCAAAAGAAGGCACCATAAGCGTCCTGCCCGGGGGCCTGCCCCGCTGCCCGGCTCGAGGCTGACTAACCGGCCCACACCATGAGCCGTGCCCTCACCATCGTTTACATTCTCTTCTGCTTCGAGATGGGCGCCTTCCTCTTTGTTCTTCCCTGGGTGTCCCTGTGGAGCAGGAACTTCTTCGTGGCCCAGTATCCCTGGGTTTCTGATCTCGCCCTGAACTACTTCGTGCGCGGAGCCGTCTCGGGGGTTGGCTTGGCGGATATCTGGCTGGCGATTCATGAACTGTGGCGTTTCCGCCGGCAGTTGGGTCTGGTCCAAACGCGCCCGTCGCGGTAAGCACATGCCGGACGGGCAGGCAGGTTGACACGAAGCTTTGCACCTCTGTGGTGTCCGCGTCCGATTTTGATCCACAGGGCCGGCATTCGACTCTATGCCTTGCGCCTTTGAGCTCTGCTACATCACGGACCGGCGAACTCTCGAACCGAAGCCTCTTCTTCCTTTGATCCAGGAGGCCATCCGCGCTGGCCTGGACCTGGTGCAGATTCGCGAGAAGGACCTCGCCACCCGCGAACTCTTGGAGTTGGTCAAGGGCGCCGTCGATGCTGCGCGGGGAACTAGCACACGCATCGTGGTGAACGACCGGCTGGACGTGGCGCTGGCCGCGGGGGCTGCCGGGGTTCACTTGGGAACTCAATCCTTGCCGGCTCGCGTGGTCCGCCAGCAGGTGCCGAAAGATTTCCTGGTGGGCGTTTCCTGCCATACACTGGAGGAGGCGCTCAGCGCTCAGTCGGCCGGCGCCGATTACGTGGTCTTCGGCCCCATCTTCGAGACTCCTTCCAAGCTTCCTTACGGTCCACCCCTCGGGCTGGGAAAGTTGCGCGAGGTTACGATGCGGGTGAAGACGCCGGTTCTCGCCCTGGGTGGAATTACGGTGGAACGCGTGCGGTCATGCCTCGAAGCCGGTGCCGCGGGCATCGCCGGCATTTCCATCTTCCAGAATTGCGAGTCGCTGGAAAGGCGCGCGCAGGAATTGCGCGCTGAGTTAGCCCGGAGGCCCGAGCCTAGCTTCTAACTTCTGGCTCCTGGCTTCTGACTTCTTCCCTACCCCTCCCCCATCCATGCGCCGTAGGGCTTAAGGGGCCGGACGTTGTCGCACACGGCCTTAAGCGCGGCGGTGATGGGCACCGCCAGCACCAGCCCAATCCCTCCCCACAGCCAACCCCAGAACATCATGGCGATGGTCACCGTGAGAGCATTCAGCTTGACGCGCGCGCCCACCAACTTCGGCGTCAGGAAGTTCATCGCCAGGAAGTGGACGATCACTACCGTCAGGGCGATCGTGAGGAAGGGCTCCAGGCGGTCGTATTGTACGAGCGCGATGAGCATCGGGGGCAGCATGCCCAGGGCTACGCCGATGTAAGGGATCAAGCTCAGGAGCGCGGCGAGCGGGCCCATGAGCAAGGCATAACGAAGATCGATGATGGCAAACACCGGAGTAATCAGGGCGGCAGAGATGAGTGCGACCAGGAGATTGCCCAGCATATACTCGCGCACCATCTTGCTGATGCCGCGCAGGACGTCTTCCGCCTGCTGGCGGCGCTCCAGGGAGAACAGATTCAGCGTGCCCGTCCAGATCTGATCCTTCGAGGTCAACATGAAAAACACTAGAAAGGGAATGAACATCACGGTGACCGCGAAAGCGTACAGCGAGCCAATGCCCCGCAGCGCGAACTGGGCCCAGGGAGACTCCTGCTGCACGCGGACGGCGGGCACCGTGGCGTCGGCGCTCGAAGGCAGGATCGAGGAGGTGCTCTGCTGAATGCTTTTCGTGGTCACTTGGATGTGGGCGACGATCTGCCGTAGCCGCGCCGCGAAGCGGGGCAGGTCGTCCACGAAGGCCACCGCGCGGTCGTAAACCAGGTAGACCAGCAGGTAGAGTACGCCCAGCGTCAACAGCACCATGAGCAGCGCCGCCAACCAGCGCGGCAGGCGCAGGCGCTCCAGCAGCTTGACGCCCGGGTCGAGCACGAAGGCGATGCCGATCGAGCAGATCAAGGTGATGACCACCGAACTGGCGTAGTAGATGCAGGCGCAGAGAACGGCCGCGGCGATGATCCTCAGGCTGGTCGCCGCGGCGGACGCGGCAGGCGAAAGTTCAAGCTTGGTATCCGGCATGGGGTGCACTCCCACTGAGGATTCTAGTCCCCCAGGGAGTGAAATTCCAGTTGTTGTGGGGAGCCGGGAGCGCACCGGGCTCCAGGAACCTTGCGACCCGCCGGGGCAGGGACAATTTTCTCTTGACAGGCAGGCGGGCGGTTCGCTATAAAAGTATATTTATACGGTGAGTGTATAATTATTCTGCCGGGGAAAGGCGGGACGAGTGAGCGGTCAGGGTACAGCCCTGCAGACGGAGATGGCGCCTCTCAAGGCGGCCCAGGACCGCTCCGAGAGGGTGGTGCGCGTCGCCGTCGCCGGCGCCACGGGCTATGCGGGCGGCGAACTGATCACTCTCCTGCTGCGCCACCGCGGCGCGCGCCTCGTGCGCCTGATGGCCGACATCCGGGAACCCGTGCCCATGGAGCGGGTTCATGGCGCGCTGCGGGGCAAAGCCTTGCCCATCTGCGAGCTACCGGCGTTCGGCGATCTGCGGGCCACGGAGGTGGACCTGGTGTTTCTGGCCACCCCGCACCAAGCCGCTCACGATAGCGTACCTGCTTTGCTCGACCGGGGCCTGCGCGTGATTGACCTGAGCGCCGCCTTCCGTCTGAAAGACCGGAGCGCTTACCTGCGCTGGTACGGTTTCGAGCACGTGGCGGCGAGCGCGCTCGCGGAAGCGGTTTATGGTGCACCGGAATTGTACGCCGCGACGATTCGCCGCGCCCGCCTCGTGGCCAATCCCGGCTGCTACGCGACCTCCGTTATCCTCGCCCTGGCGCCGCTGGTGCGCGCGGGTTGGGCGGACACGGCGGCGGGCATTGTCTGCGACGCGAAGTCGGGAGCGAGCGGCGCCGGCCGCACGCCCAGCGACGGGCTGCAGTTCCCCGAGGTGAACGAGAACCTCCGCGCCTACAGCCTCTTCCAGCACCGCCACGTACCGGAGATGCTCCAACTCCTCGAGCTGCAGGAAAAGGATTTCATCTTCACCCCGCACCTGCTGCCGATCAATCGCGGCATCCTGAGCACGATCTATCTGCGACTGGCCAGTCACCGCACGCTGGAGCAGGTGGTATCGCTTTACCGCGAGTTCTATGCCCAGGCCCCCCTGGTGCGGGTGTATGGCGGGGGCGCGCTGCCGGAGATTCAAGCCGTAGCTCGCACCAACTACTTCGACGTGGGCTTTGCCCTCGACCCCGCGACCGATCGCCTGATCGTGATTGCGGCACTGGACAACCTCGGCAAGGGCGCCGCGGGACAAGCGGTCCAGAACATGAACCTGATGTTCGGCTTCGACGAGGAGACTGCCCTGGTATGAAGATCGTGATCAAAATCGGCGGCCAGGCAGCTGAGGAGCCGGAACTGCGCCGGAGCTTGGCGCGGCAGATCGGCGAACTCTCGCGCGCCGGCCATCAGGTCGTGGTGGTGCACGGCGGCGGGAGGTTGCTGACTCAGACTCTCGAGCGCCTCGGCATCCCCACCGAATTCCACCAGGGTTTGCGCGTCACGGACGCGGCCACGCGCGACGTGGCGCTGATGGTCCTGGCGGGGATGGTCAACAAGCAGTGGGTCGCGGCACTGGAAGCCCAGGGCCAGCCGGGGTTAGGGATCTGCGGCGGCGACGCCGGGCTGGTTCTGGCGCGCAAGGCTTCAGCCCGCTCGAACGGGCAGGCGAAAGACCTGGGATTTGTCGGCCGGCCGCACAAGATTTCGACCGCCGTGTTGGAGATGGCGTTTCGGAGCGGACTCGTGCCGGTGGTGGCCAGCGTGGCGCTCGGCCCCGGCGGCGAGTACTTCAACATCAACGCGGATGACCTCGCCGGGGCTCTCGCGACGGCGCTCCAGGCGGACCGCCTGCTCTACCTCACCGAATCGGGCGGCGTCTGGGACGCCGAGCGGCACCTGCTACCCGTGGTCAAGCTGGGCGAAATTCCCAGCCTGATTCGAAGCGGCATCATCCGCGACGGCATGATTCCGAAACTCCGTTCCTGCGCGCGCACGTTGCGTCACGAGGTGGGCGAAATCGACATCCTCTCTCCGGCTGCGCCAAACGCGCTCCTGCGGGCCGTGGCCGCGCGTGTCCCCGTGGGCACGCGGATTGTGAAACAGGCATGAACTTCGACTTGATTGCAGAGCTCGAAAAGCAAGTCTTGATCCCTACGTACGATCGCCTGCCCATCCTGGCGGTGGGGGGAGAGGGCTGCCACCTCTACGACGACCGCGGAAAGAAATATCTGGATTTTCTAGGCGGGCTGGCGGTGAACTCGCTCGGCTACGCTCACCCGGAGATCGTCGCGGTGCTGCGGGATGAATCCGATGTGCTCCTGCACGTTTCAAATCTGCTCTATCACCGCTATCAGGCTCCGCTGGCGGAGGAACTGACCCGGCTGTCGGGGCTCGACCGCGCCTTTTTCGCGAACACGGGGACTGAAGCGATCGAGGGGGCCATCAAGCTGGCGCGGGCCTACGCCCGCAAGCGTCATCCCGCAGAACCCTTCGAGCGCGTTGAGATTCTGGCCGTGGA
>Ga0187878_1004040_pt1 | contig 11587 bp, 8 predicted proteins | sample June2016WEW_17_1_FD_132979 | JGI IMG/M metagenome (GOLD analysis project Ga0187878, IMG submission 132979) | Peatland microbial communities from SPRUCE experiment site at the Marcell Experimental Forest, Minnesota, USA - June2016WEW_17_150 | ecosystem: Environmental > Terrestrial > Soil >...
CGCCGTCGGTCGACCCTTGTTCGCCCCAGTCAGAGTCTGGCCATTACCTCAATCGGGGTCGATCGCCTCCCAACCACCGTGTCGAGCCGTCAGACGAAGAGGCTCGGTGGATTCGGGCTTAGTACCGCCGGCACCGGTATCTCGCAATTTCACCATGCCCGCCTTCGACGTTGGGTAGTTGGCTCAAGGTTGGTGGAGCGAGAGCCTCCCTCGTCTAGAAATCTGGCCTCGGCCCGGACGACCCCGACCATTACCGGCTACGCACGCCGCTCCCGGCCCCGTTTCCCAACGCCCTCGTCCGGGTGGAGCGCCAGGCGCTCGACGCGCTCCAGGGCTCGCTGGACGGCAGAGCGGTGCAGGCCGAGGCGCTCTGCCAGCTCCGTGAACGTCGCCTCGGGTTCCTCGCGCCGGGCGTCCACGACGAGTCTGACCGTGTACGGCTGGGCGGCAAGCCGCCCGTCCGACTCGAGCGCGTCGATCGCCTCGAGCTGGCGAGCGGCCGCAGCCACCGCCCGCGTGAGGTTGGCCGATTCGGCGTTGATGACGCGGTTCAGGTCGCCTCGCACGGTCCGCGAAACCTGGCGCGCCTCCAGCTCCAGTAGCGAGGAGCCACCACCCACCAGCTTGAGGAAGGTGACCACGGTCTCCACGCTCTTCCAGGTGACGACGCCACGGCCGCGCCGGAGGCGCCAGCTGGCAGCCAGTCCGAGCTGGCCGAGCCGATCGCATAGCTCGTGCGCCTCGTCTGGCGGGAGGACGAATTCGAGGTGGGTTCGACCGGATGCCAGACTGAGCGAGCCGTGGGCCAGGAACCGGCCCCGAAGATAGGCGACGCGGCAATGCTCGCGCGAGCGGGCCCATTCGAACGGCGGAGGCGGCAAGCCAGCTTGGGCCGCGGCGGCGGCGACGGAGCCCGCGGCGACGGAGCCCGCGGCGGCGGTGATGGCCGCACCCGAGCCAGCGCCCGAACCGGCGACATCGGCGACAACCACGCCCGAGCCAGCGCCCGAACCGGCGACATCGGCGACGGCTGCGCCCACGCCGGAGCCCGAACGAGCGCCGACGCCCTCACGACCGACCGCCGAACCGACGGCTTCATCCGGACGCTCCCCTGCCCTCGATCGGCTGAGTCGGAGTGCGAGCCGGGCGATGTTGCGGCGGCGCGGCTCGAAGGCGCCGACCAACCCGGCCGACTCGGCGATGCGGCAGCACCGGCGCGGCGGATCGACCGCCGCAAGCTCTGCCCTCAGCGACTCGACCAGGTCCCGCTCTGAGGTGGTCACGCCGCGGAACCGCCGTGCCGGCCAGCCGGTGATGCGGGGCGTTGCACGCCGCGGCGCCGGGACTGCGCGCAGCGCCATGACCGCCAGAGGCCCCTGGGCCGCCCGCGGCGCTTGGACTGCCCGCGGCGCGGATCCACTATGCCGTCCGGGAGACTCGCGAGCGGCGCCGTTCGAAGGACTCCCGCTCATATATGCGCATGACGGCCGCGGCAAGTCGGGCCGCATCGTGGTGGTGCGCGTTCTCCGGATCGACCACGTCCTCGAGCACGAGCCGCGGCATTGCGGGCTCGGACAGGACCGCCGCCGGCGGCCAGCGCAGCTTCACCGCCTCGGCGCCGTAACCGCCGGGCCGCTTGGCTTCGAACTGGTTGTTGGCCAGCACCACGTCCATCCAACCCGCGCCGGTGTGGCGTTCGAGCGCGCCGACGTGGTCCGCCAGGTCGTAACCCTGCGTCTCGCCCCGCTGAGTGGCCACGTTGCAGATGTAGAGCTTGACCGCAGCCGACGCGCGGACGGCCGCCAGCAACTCGGGTAGCAGCAAGCTCGGCATGATGCTGGTGTAGAGGCTGCCGGGTCCGACCACGATCAGGTCGGCCTCCTCCACCGCCCGCCTGGCGTCGTCGCCGGCCGCGACGTTTTCGGGCGTGAGCCAGACCCGTTCGATCTTAGTCGACTTCGCTATCTCCGACTGCCCGGTGACCTCGGCCCCGCTGAGCAGTCGGGCGTGGAGCGTCACCACCGTCCCTGTCGCAGGCACGACCTGGCCGCGAACCGCCAGGACGCGGTTCATCTGGCGGACGCCCTCCTCGAAGTCGTCGCCCTGGACCGACGTCATCGCCGCGAGCAACAGGTTGCCGATCGTGTGCCCGCCCAGGCTGGCCTCGCCGCTGCCGGGGAAGCGGTACTGCAGCAGCTCGCCCATCAGCGGCTCCGAGTCCGCCAGGGCGGCGATGCAATTACGGATGTCGCCGACCGCCGGGATCCCCAGCTCCTCGCGCAGCCGCCCCGATGACCCACCGTCGTCCGCGACCGTCACCACTGCCGTGATGTTGCTCGTGTGCTCCTTGATCCCGCGCAGCAGCGTGGAGAGACCCGTACCGCCGCCGATGACCACGATCTTCGGGCCGCGCGACAGGAACCGCTTCTGGTAGATGACCTCGACGAGCGGCTGGTCGCTCTCGCTGTTGAGGAACGGGCCCATCAGGACGCGCACGGCACGCCACGACCCGTAGACGAAGAGCCCGACCCCGACGGTGGCGACGATCACGCCGCGGAGCCAGTACGGGAAGAACTGGAGCGTGAGTATGAAGAGCACGCTCTGGCCCGGTCCAGAAAAGTCATATTCGCGGTACACCTGACGCAGCACCAGCGCCCCGGCCAGCGCAAGCAGCAGCTCCCCCGCGAATACGACCAGCAGCCAGCGCTTGAGCCCGATGCCGGGCTGGAGCCAGCGCCGGACGACGGAGACGCTGACGTGCGGCCGGTGGATTCTCACTCGCGTTCCAGCTCGCGGTGGAAGACGGCCACGGTTCCGAAGCCACCCTTCTCGAGCCACTTCCTCAACTCTTCAGCGACGACGATCGAGCGGTGGTAGCCGCCCGTGCAGCCGATCGCGATCGTCAGCCGCGTCTTGCCCTCGCTGCGGAAGCCCGGGATCGTCAGCTCGAGGAACTTGGCGAGGAAGTCGAAGAACTGCTGGGCGATCGGCTGGCTCATGACGTAGTCGCGGACCGCCGGAGTCAGGCCCGAGAGATGCCGCAGCGAGTCGACGTAGTAAGGGTTCTCCATGAACCGGACGTCGAACACCAGGTCCGCCTCGAGCGGCACGCCGTGCTTGAAGCCAAAGCTGATCAGCTGGAAGACGAGCTCCTGGCCGGTCGGCGAGTCTTCGAGGTTGGTGAAGATCCTCTCCTTGAGCTGTCGCAGCGACAGGTCCGAGGTGTCGATGACGAAGTCGGAGTCGGCCCGGACGGGTTCGAGCAGGCGCCTCTCCTCGGCGATCGACCCGGCGATGCCGCGACGGCCCGACAGCGGGTGCCGGTGGCGCGTCTCCGAGAAGCGACGAATCAGCACGTCGTCGCGGGCTTCCAGGAAGATGACGCGCGGCTTGATGCCGCGGCCTTCGAGGGCGCCGCGCATTGCCGCGAGGGCGAGCGGTGCGTTTCCGGCGCGTACGTCGAGAACGATTGCGACCTTCTCGAACCGCTGGCGGTCGATCGAGACCAGCTCGGCCAGGTCGGGCAGTAGCTCGCCTGGCACGTTGTCCATGCATGTGTAGCCGAGATCCTCGAACAGCTTCGTCGCGGCCGTCTTCCCCGCACCAGAAAGGCCGCTCAGGATAACGACCCGCTGCCGCTTCTCTTGCTTCTGCGCCGGCTTACGGGCGGGCGCGGCGGTCCGAGCTGGGGCAGTGGCGGCGGCCTCGCCGCCGTGGCGACGCGATTCGGGCGCGGGCGGACGTCCGGGATGCGGCGCGATCCCGACCTCCTCGGTCGTTCGGCCGGTGCCGGCTCCGGGCGCGTCCGATCGGCTGCTCATGGCGCCAGTGTATCGCGCCAGGTTCGCGCGCCGGATCGCCACCCATCGGCCTCAGTCGACGCCGATTCGCCGGGCCGTGTTTCAGGCGTTATCGGCCGCCAGCCTCAGCCCGAATGCAACGAGCACCGTTCCGGTCGCGGCTTCGATCCCCTGCCGCACACGCCCGCGGCTCATGACGTCCGCCAGCCGGCTCGCGCCGTAGCCGTAGACCGTCAGCCAGACCAGGCCCATTCCGGCGTGGATGCACGCCAGCGCCACGGACGTCGCGAAGACTGGCTGGCCCGGAGCGATGAACTGCGGCAGGAACGTGGCGTAGAAGACACCGACCTTTGGGTTCAGCAGGTTCGTCAGAAGACCCTGGCGGTATGCGCCGGCTCGTGTCCGGGAAAGTGCGCCGGGTCCCTCATCAGCTGCGTGGCCGCGCAGCGCCGCTCGGAAAGCCAGGACGCCGAGGAACACCAGATAGGCGGCGCCGGCCAGCTTGAGTGCTTCATACAGCTGCGCCGAGGCCGCCAGCAGCGCTGCCACGCCCAGCGACGATGCCGCTCCCCAGACGATGCAGCCGCTGCAGATGCCCGCCGCCGTCGGCAGGACCGTGGGGCGGCCGCCGCGGAGCGCGTTTCGCAGCACCAGCGCCATGTCGGGCCCCGGCGCGATCGTCAGCAGCGCCGCCACGCCGATGAACGCGACCAGACGCGAATCCATCACTCCTCCCGCCACGGTTTCGCGCATGGTCGCACGAACGGGCGGGACGCGACTCCGCTAAGCCACGCGGAGCCGTGCAGACCAGTCCCGCGCCGCCGCGGCGAGTAGCTCGGCGACATCCTTGGACGCCGCGACGCTACTCCCCGGTTTGCCGGCCGCGGCCGAGATGCCGCGTGAGATGTTGACAAGCAACCCGCCGCCGGGACGCCCGCCGGCAGGGGCCGCGATTGCGGGACCGAACCTCAGAACCGGCTCGACTTCCCCACCCTGGGCCCCGACTCCGGGAACCAGCAGCGCCAGCCCCGGGGCGATCTCGCGGATCCGTTGCAGCTCGACGGGAGCGGTCGCGCCGACGACCAGACCCACCGTCCCGCCCGGACCCCAGGCCGATGCCCGCCGGGCGACCCTCGCGTAAAGTGGCTCGGCCGGAGCTCCGATCGACTGATCGGCCGCGACTTCCAGGCCCTGCAGCTCGCCCGCGCCGGGGTTCGACGTGCGGCACAGCAGATACGCGAAGCGGTCGCCGCGCGAAATCAGCGGTTCGATCGCCTCCGAACCCAGGTACGGGTTCGCGGTTACCGCGTCGGCACTGAGAATGTCGTACAGGGCCACGGCCTGGCGGGCGGCGGTTGAGCCTATGTCGCCGCGCTTGGCGTCGGCGACGAACAGGACGTCGGCAGGGATGCGGCCGCGCAACCGCTCAAGTGCCGCGAGGCCGGCCGAGCCGAACGCCTCGAAGAAGGCCAGATTCGGCTTGACCGCCGCGGCATACGGAACCGCCGCATCCAGCAGAACCTCGCAGAACCGCTCGACTCCGGCGAGGGTCGCCGGGAAACCGTCGGGCAGTGCCTCGGGCTGCGGATCGACACCAAGACACAGGACGGAGCCGACGAGTCGGGTGCGTGCGGCAAGCCGCTCGAGGTATGCATTCATGGCTTGAAGCGTAGCCGACCGGCGATCGACCGATCAGGGCGATCGCGACGCGAGGTGAGGTACCACGTCGTGCAACGGCGCCGACTCAACTTGTGGCGCGACTTCGACTGGCTCAGCGAGATCCGGCTGAGCGCCCTCGGCCGCAACGTCGACGACCTCGAGCTGCATCGACTCGAAGCCACCGAACTGCCGGCTTGCCGCCCGTGCGACGACATCGATCCGGTCTCCCTCATGGAGCATCGCCGCCAGGTCCGGTCTGCGGAACGCGACCGCATCGAGGACATCCCGGCTGCGCCGCAGGACCAGCTGAGTGTGTCCACCGTTCGCTGACCGAACCCTGAGAACAGTGAGCCCGGTTACCGCCAGCGATGGGGCGGGATTACCCACGCCGGTTGGCGCCAGGAGTCCGATCTCGCGCACGAGGGCGTAGTCGACCGAATCGGCCGGGACGACGAGATCGACGGCCAGTTCGGGAACGCCGGCGCCGGGCGGAAACGCCTTCACCGCCGCTATCTCGAGGAAGCGCGCACAGAACTCGGGCCAGCGCTCCGCGGCAATGTCGAACCCGGCGGCGGCACGATGGCCACCGTGCCGGATCAGGAGATCGCCGCATGAGATAAGGGCCTCGGCCAGGTTCATGCCACCGCCGCTCCGGCATGAGGCGCGCAGCGTGGCCTCTCCGGCGTCGAGATTCGTGGCAACCACGGTCGGGCGCCCGAGATCCTCCGCCAGACGGCCCGCGACCAGACCGATGATCCCAACCGGCCACTCCCCGCGGATCAGCAAGGCGGCCGTTAGGGCGGCAGCGGGTTCGTTGGGAGCCAGGCCGGCCGTGACTTCGGTAGTGTCTTCGCCCGCCGTTTCGGCAGCGGCGGCCTCCGGCGCCGGCCCCAGACCAAGCTCGTGCCTGGCCTCAGCGAGTGCCCGGCGCGTCATTTCGCGTCTGTCCAGATTTGCCGTCTCGATCTCCGCGGCGAGCTCGTCGGCCTCGGCTCGATCGGTAGCGAGGAGCAGGCGAGCGGCGCGGGCGGCCTCCCCCACCCTGCCGGCCGCGTTGAGCCGTGGCGCGATCGCGAACCCGATGTCGTCGAGATCCAGGCGTTCGGGCGCCAGGCCGGCCCGTTCGAGCAGGGCCGCAAGACCCGGCCGTGCACGGTTGCGAAGCTGTTCCAGGCCCAGGCGGGCGATCGACCGGTTCTCGCCCAGGATCGGCGCCACGTCGGCGACCGTGCCGATCAAGGCCAGGTCGGCCATCGCTCGGACGGCTTCGGGCAGCACCATCCGGGCGCCTGCGGCGCCGTCGGCCGCACCGCTCCCGACCGCGCCGAGTTCGGCGATCAGCAGATGAGCGACCTTCCACGCCACCCCGGCTCCGGTCAGGCCTCGCTCTGGATAGACGCCGTCTTCACGGACAGGGTTGACGACGGCGACGGCGCCCTCCGGCCACGTCGCGGCGTGGTGATGGTCCGTCACCAGGACATCGATGCCGCGGCCGCGTGCGAGGTCTATCTCGGCGGCGCTGCTCGTGCCGCAGTCGGCGGTGAGGATCAGAGTCCGTCCCTCAGCCGCGGCACGATCGATAGCACGCAGTGACAACCCGTGCCCGTCCCCAAGCCGCTCTGGAACATATGGCGCGGCGTCCACGCCCAGCGACCGCAGCGCCAGCACCAGGATCGACAGCCCGGTCAGCCCGTCGGCGTCGAAGTCCCCGTACACCAGGACTCGCTCGCCCCGTGACCGAGCCTCCGCCACTCGCCGGAGAGCGACGCCGGCATCGGGGAGCAGCCTCGGATCGTGCAGACCGTCTTCCGCCGGGGCGAGGAACCTCGTCAGCTCGTCAGCTGTCGTCACACCGCGGGCCGCGAGGATCGACAGGAGTCGAGGGGAGACGCCACGCTCCGCGGCAGCAGCCCGACATGCCTCGTCGACGGGCGGTGAACCGGCGACGCGCCAGCGGAAGCTCGAGGTGATCATGGCGTCAGGATGACACGCCCCGATCAACCTCGGCGTATCCCTCGGTCAACCCTGCATCGAGCGGATCAGCGACTCGGCCGTCCACGGAACACCCGCCCGGCTCGGGACTCAGGCCCTTCGACCGCTCCTCATCGCCGCGAGTCGCTCGGCTCGCCGGCGGTCTTCCCACAGCTGCCAGACCACGAGCAGCGGGCTCGCGTTGAAGATCGACGAGTACGTCCCCGAGATGATGCCGATCAGCAGCGCCAGAACGAAGTAGTGGATCGAGGCGCCTGCGAACAGCAGCAACGCGAACAGGGTCACCACGACCGTCAGGCTCGTATTGATGGATCGGCCGAACGTCTGGAGGATCGAGTGGTTGACGATCGCGTCGAACGGCTCGCCGGCGTGGCGGGCCTTGTTCTCCCGGATTCGGTCGAAGACGACGATCGTGTCGTGGACGCTGAAGCCGATGACGGTCAGCATCGCCGTCACGAATAGCGCGTCGATCTGGACACCGAAGAACGTACCCAGGATCGCGAATATCCCAACCACGACGATCACGTCATGAAGAAGGGCGACGAGAGCGGTGGCGCCGAACTTGATGCTGCCGAACCGGATCCCGATCCAGATCAGGATGCCGAGCGACCCGAGCAGGACGAGCTTGATAGCATCCTGGATGAGCTCGGCACTGACGATCGGGCCGACGGTCGTCTGCTCCAGGGTGCAGGCGATCGGTCCCAGCTTGGGGTCGGCCTGCAGGTCCGTGGCAATCTTGGCCAGCGTCCCGCTATCCGGCAGGTGAAGCTGGCAGGTCTTGCCGTTCTGGGCGACGCTGTTCGGCGTTGGTGTGGGCACCGCAGTCGGGCTGGCCGAGGGGCTTGGGCTCGGCGAGGGCGACGGGCTCGGGCTCGGACTGGCACTGGCGCCAGGCGAAGCAGTGCGAACCGCCGCGGCAGAGGCGCTGGCGCTGGCCACGGCCGCAGAGGCGCTGGCGCTTGCTACCGCTGAGGCGCTGGCAGCGGTCCTGGCACTGGCGCTGGCGCTCGGATTGACAGTCGGGGCCGCGGTGATCTGAGGCAGCAGGTCTGACCGCTTCGTTCGGATAGTGATGTTGTTCGCGGTGTCCTGGCTGACCTCGGCGTCGGCAATGCCGTCCTTGACCAGGATGGCCTTGACCTCGTCCAGCGACGCGTTCGGATTCTTGAACTGGATCTGCCAGACCGTGCCCCCGGTGTAGTCGACAGAGAACTTCAGACCCACCTGACCGCCGCTGATGGGCGTCAGGAGGATGAAGATGAAGCCTGGAACGAGGATCAGACCCGAGAAGAGGAAGAACCAGTTCCGCTTGCCGATGACATCAAACACGTCCGCGGGCCTCCCGCCGGGCGAGCCGTCCGCCCATGGCGCGGGCCTGGAACTCCTCGTCGCTGACGCCGTAGAGCCACGCCTTCTGAGCCATCTGCTGGCGCACTACGACCCGCATGAGCGTCCGGGACACGGTCACAGCCGTGAACATCGAAGTGGCAACGCCGATCATCAGGACAAGGGCGAAGCCCGCGATCGTCGGCGTGCCGAAGAAATAAAGGATGCTGGCCGTGATCAGCGACGAAACGTTCGAGTCGAAGATCGAGTTCCAAGCCCGGATGAAGCCCGCCTCGCTTGCCGTCACGAGTGTCTTTCCGGTTCGCAGCTCTTCCTTGGTCCGCTCGAATATCAGGATGTTGGCGTCCACCGCCATGCCCACCGAGAGCACGAAGCCCGCTATGCCGGCCAGGGTCAACGTCACGGGAATGATGCGGAAGATCGCGAGCACCGCCAGACCGTAGTAGATGAGGGCGATGCAGGCGACGAGGCCCTGCAGGCGATAGTAGACAAGCATGAACAGCAGGACCAGCCCGATGCCGATGGCCCCCGCGAAGAGCGTCTGATCGAGGAACGCCTGCCCGAGAGAGGCCGGAATGTCCTGCGAAGACTCCAAGTTCAGCGGATACGGCAGCGCGCCGTACGACAGGATGGTCGCGAGCGACTTAGCCTCGTCCTGAGTAAAGGTGCCGCTGATAGCGCCCTGACCGGTGATCTGGCCGGCGATGTAGGGCGCCGACTTCACGAAGCCGTCGAGGACGATCGCGAAGTGCTCGTCGACGTGTTGGGCCGACCAGGTCGAGAAGGCGGTGGCGGCATCGCCGGCGAAGGCGAAGTTGACCTGCCAGGTGCCGTCGTTCTTCGGGTTTACCCCGGCCGAAATGCTGCCTAGGTCGAGCTGAGCACCCGTGAACTGGGGCGGGTACAACGACGCGTCGATCTTCGTGTCCGGCGCCGGAATCGCCTTGGTGCCGCCCACGTCCGCGCCAGTAGTGGTGTCGAACTTGGGGTATTCGGGACTGGGCAGGAGGACGAATTCGAGGTTCCCTGCCTGGCCTACGAGGCTCTCGACCGCAGATGGATCGGTGGCGCCTGGGACCTGAACCAGGATCTCACTGTTTCCGACCACCTGGATGACAGGCTCGGAGACCTTCAGCGTATTCACGCGCTGCTCGATGATCGAGCGGATGGTTTCCAACTGGCTGGCGCTCGGCGGGCCCTTGCCGCCGGTATCGACGCCGTACTTGACCTCGAATCCACCCCGGAGATCCAGCCCCAGCTTTGTATCCAGCGGTTGGGATATCCCGGCGTTGGGGTTGCTCAGGAGGAAGAACCTCGACCCGGGCAGGTCCACGTAACAGGCCAGGATCCCAAGGGCCAATATCAGTAACGGCAGCAGTCTTCGCACGAGGCGGGATGATACCAGGGTTAGACCCGGCGGCGCGGCGCCGCGCCACGGGTCCGTTTCCGAGGGCCTGGAGACGGCCGGAGACCCACGAGACCTGGAAACGACCCAGAGGCCGACGGCTGCCCGGGGCCGCCTTCGCCTACCCTTCCAAGCCGGCCTTGATCTTCGCCGCCAGAGCGGAGCCGATACCTGGAACCGCGGCCACCTGCTCGACGGGAGCCTCGCGGACGCGCTTGGCTGACCCGAAAACCCGCAACAGTGCCGCTCGTCTCTTAGGGCCCACGCCAGGCAGGTCGTCGAAGGCGGATCGCGTCGCCGCCTTGGCCCGCAGAGAGCGGTGGTATGTGATCGCGAAACGATGGGCCTCGTCCCGGAGCCGCTGCATCAGATAGAGGGCTGGGGACGTAACGGGCAAGAGCACCGGCTCCTCGCGCTCGGGCAGGAAGATCTCCTCGCGCTCCTTGGCCAGCCCGACCACCGCCAGATCGTGGTAGCCGAGCTCATTGAGAACCTCTTTGGCCGCGGAGAGCTGGCCCTTGCCGCCGTCGATCACGACCAGGTCCGGCAGCAACCAGCGCAGCTCCTCTTCGTTGCCCTCTTCGCCGGTCCGGGCCCGCTTGAAGCGGCGCCGCAGCACCTCCTGGTGGCTGGCGAAGTCGTTGGCTCCCTGGACTTCCTTGATCCGGAAGCGGCGGTACTCGCCGGTCCGCGGCTTGCCGTCCTCGAAGACGACCATGCTCCCGACCGACTGCGCCCCCTGGAAGTTGCTGATGTCGTAGCACTCGATCCGCATCGGCGTCCCGGCCAGGCCGAGCGCGTCGGCCAGCTCCTCGAGCGCGGCCAGGGTCTTGCCCTGGTCGGCCAACCAGCGGGCATGCTCGCGGGCCAGAGTCTCTGTGGCGTTGCGGGCCGCCAGTTCCAGGAGCTCGCGCTTCTCGCCGCGTTGGGGGACGTGAATCCGGACGGCCGCTCCCCGACGGGCGGCGAGGAAGGTTTCCAGTTCGGCCGAGTCCTCAGGGAGCACAGGCACGAGCACGGCTCGCGGCACTGACGTGGCGCGCTCGTAGTACTGCAGAACGAAGCCCGCCAGCACGGCCGCGTCGTCCGTTTCGCGAGGCGCGTCGAGCAGGAACACGTCGCGCCCGACCATCTTCCCGCCCCTGACCGCGAAGAGCTGGACGGCCGCCTGTGTGTCCTGCCGAGCCAATCCCAGCACGTCCTCTTCGGTCGTTGCGTGGGCCGCCATCTTCTGCGACTCCATCGTCCGCTCGATGGCCTTGACCTTGTCCCGCAGCGCCGCGGCGCGCTCGTACTCGGTCGATTCCGAGGCCGCATGCATCTGGCGGGTCAACTCACGCGCGACGACCTCCTGCCGACCCTCGAGGAACCGTTCGATCTGCTC
>Ga0187878_1004043_pt1 | contig 11580 bp, 24 predicted proteins | sample June2016WEW_17_1_FD_132979 | JGI IMG/M metagenome (GOLD analysis project Ga0187878, IMG submission 132979) | Peatland microbial communities from SPRUCE experiment site at the Marcell Experimental Forest, Minnesota, USA - June2016WEW_17_150 | ecosystem: Environmental > Terrestrial > Soil >...
CCGGGCAGACCAAGGCAAATGAGCCCGTACTGGTGATACGGAAGAAGAAAGAAGGTGACAAGTTGCCTGATTCACTGACAAAGCATCTCGATGTTGAGAGTGGAACTGGGAAAGGTCCTGGTGCTGGCTCTGGTCGAGATGAAGATACGCCTCCTGAAGACGAACAGTAAAGAACTGAAAAGCGCGGCTAAAAACGAGAGAGATAGGTAGAGTCGGGGATGACTCTACTTTATATTTATTTTTTTTGATTGAGATTTTGTGAATCCGATATATGATAGATTTTTGATTTGATTTGATTTTATTAGGTTTGAGTATGTTTGAAGGGAGCTTACTTGATTTTATGATTTGATTTGATTTTGATGATGGTAAAGGGACATTAGAAAGGAGATAAAAAAAATGGAGAAATATGTATCAATCAGTTCAACCATGAAGACCGAAGGAGTGGTTATAATATGAATAGACAGACGAGGAGAATACTACAGGCATTGGGCTCGTTACATGATGTAGTTAAAGCAAGTGTTGATAAGTGGGAGATACGTGAGAAGAGACATATCACACCAGCAATGGAAATGCAGATTGCAGTAGATATCATGCCGTGCAGGTACAGAGAGTTGATTATGGAATGGAATTTAAACAAGGATGAACAATACAGAATAAGTGCGGAAATTAAGAAGAGACTTAATATTGATTTGACTGTTTAAGGATATGATAAAATGGAAGAAAAAACGATTATGATCGTTAGGGACTACTCCTGCGGAGAAGATGGTGGGGATGATATGGTACATCCTTTAAAGGGTATGAGAAAAATGAGCTTGAAACTGCAGAAGAAATTTCCTACAGTAGTGGTAGATAGTTTGGTATGTCAATCATATTATACTGCTAGATGTGAGAAATGTGTTGGATGCAGTTTCGCGATAGATGGGTGTGAGAAGATTGTCGAAATGGCTGCCGGATAATATGATGGTTGTGGGGAGACAATATGGGTGGTAATAATATTATATCAGATTAATGAACAAATACTAATCATAATTTAATGGAGGTATAAGATGGTTAAGAAAAGACCGTATGGAACGAGAACATTTAGTATAACATATTATGGGTTAATAAAGATGACAGGTAGTAGAGATACTAATGTTAGAGTTATTAGGCCTGATATGAGCATCGAAGAAGTAAAATTGACAACTCAGGACTCAACTACTGGAGACGCATTAGCCGTTATGACAGGATGTTTCTGTGTAGGTATAGAAGTCCCGCATTACATTGGAATGAAAGCCGAATGGGGAAGTGACTATTTATGGCACTCGAGTTTATTACCTGGTTTTACAGCGTTAGATGAACGCTATGAGGACAGAAGTTCTCATCCCAATGAGATAGCATTCAGAAAGGGTACTGATATTGTCAGTAATGGTAAAGGATGTGCAAATGGGAGAGCTATCCATTGGTTCGACTGGAGTATTACGCATATCGATATAAAAGAAGATGGTGTATTAATTCGACCACCTGAACATAAAGATTGTTTCAAATGTATGAACGATATGCACATGCATAAAGAAGAATTAAAGAATAAATTACTTGCCAAGATAGCAGAAAAAATAGACTATAATAAGAAGGAGACAGAACGGTTACAAGCCGCTCTTAGTTATCATAAAGGCGAACTTGAGTCTGCTGAATCTGAGTTAGAACGGACTACAAAGATGGCATTAGACATGATATGGAACGACGAACATTATTAAAAGAGAGGAGGTGAATAATGAACCTGCAAGTATTATTTTTTGGGATACTGCGAATTTAATTCAGAATAGTTCAGAGTGTATATGCCTGTATCATAAATACATCGGTTAGTATCTGTTTAAATCGCAGTTATCGTGAGGCAAATACTATATATACTTTGCCAACATAATTACTTTGTAAAAAAACCGAATAGCATTCGCAGATAGAGTATATGAAATAAGATAGAAGTTATTATTAGATGGTAATGGGTCTAGTGGTAGCTTTTCAGGTTTAAATCCTGGAGTTACGAGTTGAAAAAGGAGAATTTAAAAATGGGATTACCATTAGTAGGTGCGGATGATGTTGAATGTACAGAACAGCCAAGTGAAGCAACAATTCCAAGGGAAGATGCAGTAGCGGAGGAAGAAACAAATGATTTTAAGGTGAGTAAAGGTTTAACAGCGGTTCTTGAAGACGTACTTGACCTGACAACTGGTGGAATGGAGATGCACGGTTTTAAGAGACATATACATAGCCATCCAAAAAAAGATTATGAAGTCGAATATTTCATCAAAGGACCAAATGTGATAATGGCAGATTATCATGGAACAAACTCGGTCAAAATAGAGGTATTGGGAAGAAATGAAGCTGATATGATCATAAATGAATTGAATAATTGAATTCATTTTCCATTTTTATTTTTATTATTCAATATAGGATTAAAAACGTGACAGTCTATTGGGTTAAAGTCCCAGGACTGTGAGTTTTAAGTTTAATTGAATCGAGCTAGGAGTTGAATAAAAATGGGAAAACAAATCTGTATAAAATGCGGAAAAGAATCTGATGTCAATCTTCCGCTATGTAGTTCTTGCAGAGAAAGTGTGGCAGAGTTCCATAAATTGGTAGAATATTTGAACTCTTTTACTGGAAGAAAAGAAGACCTATTGTGGATAATAGGAAGTGAACTATCAAGCAGAGAAAGTTCTATCATTAGCCAGGCCAGAGTTGAAAATGACTTTGTTAATGGTACAATAGTAATGATACCAATTGAACCGGGTAGTCAAACAACAAAAGTGAAGCCATGGTTAAAACGTAGATATCATCATATTAAGGATACAATTGATGAGATTTCAAAATTGAGGAGGGCATTGGGGATAGCGAAAAGATATTACGGGGTAGCATAAGTCTGCAGAAAGTCATATATACAGGAGATATGCAGACTATGAAAGTAAAAAGTCAAAGACATGGTTCTCGGTCTACTTCAAAAGGGAGAATAGCCGCAAAGTGTCCTTGTGGCGGTACACTTAAAATCAAAACAAGCGACCATTATAGTCTAGTGGCAATATGCGATATATGCGGAAATATGCGGGATGAACACCGTATGCCTGGAGGAATAAGTTTATTCGATATGAATAAAGGTAGAAGATGAGAGGTGAAAAGTATGGAATTGGCGCAAAATGTAGAAAGATCACTTAAAATAGGAAATATGGGATATGAAAATCTAACCTTGGATGAAGAGAATGATATTATTAACCTCGATTTCAAAGGTAAATCTTATAGGTTAATCATTGAAGAAATTGAAGAATAAAAATAGGTTCAATCCGGGACAAAGGGACGCTTTTTAGGAGGCGCGAGGTCTCTGCAGAAGGAACAGCAGAGTTAGAAGAGTTAAATAACCCGGGGTAAGAGAAATAGCGGCAAGATTGAATTGGGCTCGTTTATACTGCATGGGTTAAGCGAATCTGTGCACGAGCCATAAGACCTACGTTCGGAATGTAAATGTGCCGTGGAGAAATGTTAAGATTGCCCGGGGACGAAGATGTAAGCCCGCGTCGAGTTCCTTCCTAAAGGATTGTATCTATATAAAGAGTGAAGTGGAATATATACAAGAAAAGATAATATGAGGTAGAGGCATGAGTGCGGTAAAAAATAATTATCCAGACGGTATTTGTCCAGATTGTAGGACTGTAATTCCAGATGACACAGTTGATGGTGCCGAATGCAAGAATTGTGGTCATGTTTTTCATTCTGCTAATACGATTAAATATAAAGTCTTGTTACATTGGGATGATTACCGATATAGTAAAGACAAGAGATATTTAATAGAGAAAAATCCTGTAAGAGAAGGGGAGATAGCTATTGAAGGACTTACTACAGGACAAGCGTTGGAGAGAATTTTTCTCAGAGAGCAATATGATGATAAGAATATCCCTTCAGCATCAGAATTAGATATTATTGTCCTCGAAGATGGTAAAAGATTCCGTATTCTTGATGTAGGATTCAGCGAGCTCTGTTCAAAGGATGATGATAGGGGTTGCGTATTATGCGCGAAATTTTATGTCAGGAGAGAAGATGTCCCAAAAGCTGTTCATATGAATGCAAGACATACTTTCTATAAAAATGGAAAGAATGATTTATGTGAAAAATGCTTCAGGGAGTGGGGAATTAAATAGAGGAGGAAATTTTATGAAGATTGCAGTGATAATAAATGACAGTTCTACGGCATATTCTGTTGAAGCAACTTCGCCTGCGGATGCAATTGGGCAAGTGATGCAACATTGTATCAAGTATAATATAATGGTAAATAAAGTGGTGGCATATCTTCTTATCGAATTGTGAAATAGATATGTGGTAAAATAGATAGGTACAGTTCGGGACAAAGGGACGCTTTTTAGGAGGCGCAGGTCTCTGCAGAAGGAACATGCAGAGTTAGAAGAGTTAAATAGCCCGGGCAATGGCACAATGAGGCTCGTGAGGCTCTGATATGATGTTTTGAGCCAACGCAAGCCCTAAGATCGGAATATTAATGTGCCACGGAGATGTGTTAAGATTGCCCCGGTATGAAAAAAGAATGTTAAGCCCGCGTCGAGTTCCTTCCTAAAGGATTGTATCTATCTGAAAATTGGATAAAAGGAATTATGTAAAGACTACTATTAGATGTGATATTATGGAACATAAAAAAGCGACGCCTGTAAAACCAAATATTGATGTAACAAATCAATGTGGTCATTGTAGATTATTCTTTGAAGATAAAGATGTTGCTATAACAGATGATAAAGGTGCGGTGTGCCTTGATTGTTTGGAAGAGCACAAATACGTCTATAAAAATATATTCGGGGAATATTTTACAATGGAGAAAGTATCTTCCGAAACTGGAGAAAAGAACGACCGTATTGGTAAAAGAAAAGGTCCATATAATAATAGATGATGATATAATTGGTCGAAAGATGGGGCGGTCATATATTATTTTTCTATTTTCCTAGGCTCGAGACTACCCTATCCGACATACAACAAAGGATACGATAATATGAAAGATACGAGAGTTTTTATAGAAGGTTCTTATTTTTGCCAAAAATGTAATTTAGAATACAATGGCAAAGGGACATGTAAATGTGGAGGAGAGATAAAATTCTTATCCATGCATGATTATAGTTATCTGACAGTCTGGATGAAATCCAGAAAAGTGACAAAAGAAGATGAAAAAATGGATGAAAAGATACAAGATATGGTAAGTGCATATTTTACATTGGAAGAAATCATTTTAGAAAAAATTTCTAAACTTCCAATGTATGGTAAAGATTGTAATTGCGGCGAACCAGATTGCTGCGAACCAAATAGATTTTCTATAGTTGACGGTGATATTATGGTAAGTTATTGTCTCAATTGTGGAGGGAACATCTCATGGTGAGATAAACAAATATGATAATGTCAATAATAGACTTTAAATCTATTATTGGTATTATATATAGAATAAAGAAGGAGATGTAAAAATGGTTGAAGATCCAATTGAAAAAGACAAATGTATAATCTGTGGAAAAGACACTGATAGAATAATGGAACAATTCTCTCAGTTGAATCAAGATAATATTCCTCTGTGCGGAGGTTGTGAAGCCACTTCACCTAAAATAAAGATCCTGAAGGCCGTCGAAGAATATATGGGGAAAAGAGATGGCGAAGATATAAGCAGGACATTGGCACTGATAATGAAGGAAAAAGGATATGAACATTATCTAGGGAACAATTATCAAGGAGAAGAAGGTAGGCATTTCATTAAGGATGGCAGAATTGTAACGATAATTGTAAATCATTCTCCAGATGAGGAAGATATTGAGGATATAAGAGGCGAATAATATGTCTATGAATAAAGATGCTGATATAATGGCAAGTGTGGTCTTATTTGGAGGATCACAGGCAGGATTCAATACCAATCCTGAGACAAAGACGAGGGAATGTTTTATAGAGATTAATGATCAGAAATTAGTGTGCCTCGCTCAGGGAGGAGAATGCAGATATAATCACAAATATTACAGCCCCGGGTTGAATGATGCAAAATCATGGAGAACTCCTATCATAGATGAGAACTGTCCTAACCAGTGCTGTTACAAGGTGATTGTTTGTGACGATCATGGTGACAAGTGCGAAGGGAGTATCACATATTATCCTCAATATAATAAATTCAGGGGATTATACAAGAAGTATTGTAGGAATTTTGATATTTTTCTTGGAAAGGGAGAAAAGAAAGGAAAGAAAGGAAAGGAGGCGGACTAAATGTGCGGACCGCCACCAGAAGGGTGTGAGTTGTGCGAAACGTGTCAGGAAAAGGTAGATAATGGAGCACAGGACTCTGACCTTTGTCCATCATGTCAGGAAATGTTGAAACGGTACTGTTGGTGCTGTTTTACGTTATACGATACTCCTGAAGAGGCAGATATAATAGAGGGCGTATGTAAAAAATGCCGAGATGAGCCAGGAGCAGGAATCGTGGATAAAAAACAATAGGAGATGAGAAAGGTGGCAGAACACGAACCTACAATTGAGGAAATGGACGGAATCACATTTGATTTTCTTACAGTCGATATAAAGACATTAGGTGCATTACAGAAACAGATTGTCAGAGAAATGAAAGATGGCTATACTTGCGCTAAAGACTGTATTGAATACATAAAGAAAAATGGCAGAGCCGCACATGGTGGAGCAGCATACCGCATATTTTGCGAGCCTGTCGGGGTTGCTCTATACGAAAAGAAGACAGTTAGCCAGGAACAAATAAAGGCAGTGGATATGATACTGGTATATCATGATTGTCCATTCCATAGAGGCGTACTGAGATATCTGAAAGATATTACAAAGCCAAAGCTGAAAAAAGAAACAGATGTTGTTCTGGAGTGAATTAAATGACAGAGATTATAGATTTTATAGAAAAAAATGCTACGAGGGGAGCTTGTATGTGTGGGAAGTGTGCAGATGCACCATCAGATTCTGAAAAATATCAACCTGTATCGGACCATACAGCAGATGTTCAATTTTTTAAGGTTGCGTTGCGTGACCAAACTGTAGATAAGACAAAACTTAGGGATAGACTTAGAGATATTTTGAGCAACCATGTTGGAGAATTCAGTGAGGTAAATTTACTCGATGGTGAGGAACATAACTTTATGGAGATAGGTGGGTATGTTGGTGACCAGGGACTCGCTTTAACTTTAATGGGTTTAGGCGACCTGATAGGTATGTGGGAACTATTGACTCCAAACAAACTGTTACCTTCACTTCCAAATGATCTTAAGATGCAAATGGCTGGCCAAGGAATGGTTACAATAAGATATGTGGAGAGCGAATGACAGTGTAACACAATTGGAGCATATCGTAATAAAAAAGATTAAGGAAAAAAGGATATAAATAGGAATTCAAATAGGAATTGAAATATGACAACAAATATACAGCTAAACATACTTAGGGATCAGGCTTTTGGTAAACTCAAAAGAGAAACACCAGAAACAGATTTGAATACATTTAATCTTGAAGAACAAGGAAGGATTCAAGAAATTATAAGTGATATTGAATGTAAACATCATTCTAGAGGATTTCAGACTGTTGGATATAAAGGGGTATTGGAACAGATATACAGAGATATAAGAATATATGGTTACAAGAAGTATGATTGCTTGGCAATGTGGCTTGACCCAATAGGTGGACTCGCAGCACATGAACCTGAGTTAATTGCAAGAATTGCAATCGATATTGGCGGATTAAAGTTGGAGGAATAAGCCTAAATAATAGGAGAAATATAAATATGCCCGGACCAGCTAAAAATGTTACAAAAAATAAAATAGAAGATACAGACAAGTGTTTTGTGGGGGTAAAAGAATTTGATATTGAAAATGGAGGTATATATCTTGAAACCACTGACGATCCAAGAGGATGGATGTTAGGGGATAAGACTCGCAAAATATACCAGACGACACTTGGTCGAGTATTTCTTACGACAAATCTGCTGGTAATTGTAACTCCTCAAGGAGATGAAGTAATTGTTCGAGTATGTAATCCTAAAGAGATTTCTAGGATGTTACTGTCTGAAAATGATGATGTTGGCAGTTCAGTCAAGTATGCAGATATAGATGATCCTAACGGTGTAGTATTAATTGCTGGACCTGGGAGACATGTGTGTATTGAGTCAATGACAAATGGAGGCTGGATCAGAGTACAGATTTATCCTGGCAAATATCTGATGAAGTTTGATAATGAAAAAATGGAAGATGCACTGAAAAGATGGAAGGAGATATAAAAAAATGCACGGACAAACTAAAAACGAGAAAGTTTTTAGACCAGAGTATATAGATATAATCTGCTTGGTGATACTATGGGTGATTTTCTTTGTGGCATTATTTCTGGTTCATGGTGTATGGTTCATAGTAGACACACTTCTACTTGCAGGAATAGCAGCGGTCCTAGGTCGTACAGTAGGAAAAATGGTCAAGGTATGATATATAAAAGATAAATAAGGAGGAAATATATGGAAAATGTGGTAATAGTAGATGCAGAAAATTTGTGTATAGCTCCATCAGATATAAATATAGATAAACATTTCTTTGGCGCATTTGGTAACACTGAGACTGAGGTTTCGGCAAAATGGATAGTTCTCTTATGCCAAAAGAAAGGTGGATGGTATCCTTTTACTTTAAAAGAGGTAGAAGATTTATACCAAAGCCTTAGGCATAAAGATTACTGTTTTAATAATCTTCTAAATATGAGGTTCATTATAGAAAAGAATGATGTATATTATATTACTTCTGAGTTCATTACACGGTGTTATAGTTCATCTCCAAAGCTTATAAAAACAAAAAAAGTGAGTAAGAATATAGCTGAAGAGGTGGTTGGAAAGATAACTGCTGTCCGAATAGTAGAATCAAAAAATGGTAGAGATGGTGGAGAAAATGAGGTATTGGCAAAATATCCTCGTAATGAGGGGAGTGGAATAACCATGGAAAGGGATTGTAGAGTAGATGTGGAAATAGATGGAGAATGGCACAAAATATGGGAAATAAGGATAAGCTCCAGATATAGAAGATACGATCTAGAAGGCAATATAGAGAAAAGCTGAAATGAAATGAAATGAAAGGATAGTGATGAAATAATCATGGAAGAAATGACACCGAAAGGAATAGGACAAGACATAGGAGAGTTTTGTAAAGAGATGCTCAGGTTAAAGAAGATGGAGACCCTGTCACGGCATTTGTGAATGGTGTTAGAATTATCATGTTCAAAGAAGAGGGGTTTTATGATCCTCATTATGATGGACCGAGATGAAAAGATCTGTTAGAAGGAAAAAAAATCATATTAGATGATATAAAATTGTATCATACAGTCAGAGAAATGATAATAATAGCTGTCTGTTGTATTCTGGTTGGCATGATAGTAGGAATTATATTGATAAGATAGGTGGAAAGATATGGTTAACTATACTTCGGGAGAGATGATGTCTTGGTATCATCGTAAGATATTGAGAATACAGCACGGGAATCGTATTTATAATAAACGATATCTTACTGATGAAGAGGCCGTAAAATTATTCACAGGTACAGTGGTAATCGAAGAAAAAATCGATGGGAAATTATCAAATATACCGCTTGAAGATAATAGACAATTGATGGCTGAAGATATTTCTGGGAAGAACACTGTACACAAGCATGTTATTGAGTATAAGAATAACGACAAAAATATTATGCTTGATATAGTGTCTCCAACGGGTTCTGGATTATACTTTGAAAGTATATACGGTTCATCGACTAGCCCGCTGACCTATGCGATATTAGTATTTGATAATCCAACATTAGATATTATATATAACATTCTTGAGGTATTGTCAAAACTTCCATCCCATATTGGATCGTCCGAAATTGAGGGTCTTGTAATAAAGAATTACCGATTCCAATTGATGGGGAAGTATATAAATGATAAGTTTGAAGATAAATTGGAGTAGTGGCGATGAAAGATAAAGGAAAAAATTAAAAGTGAAGAGGAGATTGAAATGGAAGAAAAGAAAAAATTTTATATACTCGGAGAGGTATTCCACCAAGATGATACTAGTCCTATAGAGCTGTTGGGGGATGAAGATACTGAAAAAGGTGTATCAGACAGTATAAGTGACATGATGAACGAAAGTTTTCCTCCTAAAGGCATTTTTGTCATAGAAGGTGTAAAACGGAAGGTTAATATAAAAGATGTATCAATAGAGTAAGAAAAACAAGAAAAACAAGAAAAAATGCAGAACAAAGAGATCAATAAGGTATAAAAAAGGAGATGTAAATATGCAAGAAATTTCTTTATTAGACCATGGTGGAAAAATAGACAAAAATGTGAACTACAGAATAAAGGACGACAATTCTGGAATAGACCTAAAAGGATTCGTGTTGACAGCAGGGGAGATGTTGGAGATTACAGGAGATGATATAAAAGATGAAACTGTTGAATTTACTGTTGAAAGAGTAATTCAATATAACTCCTGGAACTTCGGACAATACACTCCAGGCGCAGGACAAATGGGAATATATGAACTAAAGGCGAGCAACGGAGAGACTTACTTCGTTGTTATAAAAGATTACAGGACTTTCGAGAGTGACTGGAGAATCATGCTTTTGATGATCAAAAAAACAGAAATCGATCTGAAATACGAACTACAGATAGATAGGATCGGATTTACTTTCATGGATTATATATTATAATATATGAAATGTTGGAAATGGATAGGAAGGCAATAAAATAGATGAAAGAGAAATATAATAAAGAAGAGAAAGAAAAAGAAGTGCAAGAAAGAATTGTCATGCGAGGAGAGATTAGAAGATTAAAAGAGATCTTGCGTGAGAGACTTGGAAAAGAGTCGTGCATAGTAGAAATCTTCAAGTTCAGTTGGAATACTTTGACATGGATAATGATAAAAAGGTCATCTGTAAGGACATATCTAAAACTGTTGGAGATAGTGTTGGATAATACGTCAACTGCAGAAGATAGGTATAGGATTGAACTTACTCCTCTACATCAATTAAATCCAGGTGAAAAGGAGAAGAAAGCTGATAATATCGAATATGGAATAAAAGAGAGGGTGAGAGTTGAAGATGTTAAAGGAGAAGAAAAAGGTGGAGATATTGAAAGAGAAGAAAAAGTGGAACATGTGCAGGAGATAAAAGAGGAAGAAATAGAATGCCTCCGCTGTGGAGGTAAGAATATAAAAACATGGTCTGCGGCTTATGTCATAAAGACGAGGTCTGGAGATAAAAGGCTAAGACACAGATGTACTGATTGTAATGAGACATTCTCAGACGAAGATTTAGGAATTAGTGGATAGGAGAGTCTGGAAGAATCTTTAGGAGAAGCTAGATGGTATTACATATTATTAATGATGATGAAGAACTTACAGGAAAAGGACATTATTATATAAAAGCAAGAACAATGCCAGAGGTGAAAGAACTACATTTTGATATAATGAATAATGTATTATTATTAAGAACTTTTTATGGAACTTTCGAGAAAAATGTGATAAAGATAGAGGCATTATTTCACCATTTGAATGATATGACTCCAGGAGAGAGGAGAATA
>Ga0187878_1004044_pt1 | contig 11579 bp, 6 predicted proteins | sample June2016WEW_17_1_FD_132979 | JGI IMG/M metagenome (GOLD analysis project Ga0187878, IMG submission 132979) | Peatland microbial communities from SPRUCE experiment site at the Marcell Experimental Forest, Minnesota, USA - June2016WEW_17_150 | ecosystem: Environmental > Terrestrial > Soil >...
AACACCGCTCCCGTGGCCTTTGGCAGCCTGGGCATCCCCATCGTGGCGCTGGCGGGCGTGACCGGGCTGGATCAGATGAAGCTCTCCGCGATGGTCGGCCGTCAGCTTCCCTTCTTGTCGTTGCTCCTTCCCGCCTATCTCGTTTGGGTTCTCGCGGGTCGAAGAGGGTTAAGGCAAACCTGGCCGGCCGCGCTGGTGGCCGGAAGCAGCTTCGCCCTCGCCCAATTCGTAACCTCCAACTTCTGGGGCCCGTACGCCGCCGACATCGTGGCAGCGCTCATCTCCATCGGTACGCTGACGGCCTTCCTGCGAGTTTGGAAGCCGGCTACGGCCGACGCTGGGGCAGAAGTCTCCCCCCAGGGGACAGCCGGACTTTCACGCCGAGAGGTGCTCGGCGCCTGGGCCCCTTGGACCGTGCTCGCCGGAGTGATGATTGTCTGGTCCTATCTCAAGCTCTTTCAGGTCGGCCAAATTCCCATCGCAGTGCCGCACCTGCACAACGTGATCTTCATTACGCTTTACCAGAAGCCCTATAGCGCGATCTACCCGTTTCAGCCTCTCGCCGCGGGCACAGCCGCCCTGACCGCTACGCTGATCACCGCGCTGCTTTTCCGAATCGGACTGCGGGACGTGCTCAAATCAGGTCTGAAGACCCTCAAGCAACTCCGCATGCCCGCCCTGACCGTGAGCCTGATCGTTGCCCTGGCCTATCTCTACAACTACTCGGGGATGGCCTACACGTTGGGGGCGGCACTGGCGGGACTCGGCGGCCTGTTTCCGTTGGTGAGCGCTTTTCTGGGCTGGGTAGCCTGCTTCCTGAGCGGGAGCGATACAGCCGCCAACTTGCTTTTCGGAAACCTGCAAGTGGCGGCGGCACACCAGATCGGAGTGAGCCCGGTGCTGCTGGCAGCCACCAACTCTTCCGGCGCGGTCACTGGAAAGATGATTTCCCCGCAGAACGTCGCCGTGGGCGTCACGACCGTGGGTCTGGTCGGGCAGGAAGGCCACGTGGTGCGCAGCACCTTCTGGCACAGCATTGTCCTGGCAGCATTTCTGAGCGCGCTGGCGTTTGCGCAGGCCTACTGGCTGAAGTGGATGGTGCCGTAGCTGTCGTCCCGGCCTAGAGGATCCTGAAGATCAGGCCGAGGGTAAAGACCAGGTTGTTCTGAACCGGCACGTTGCCAAAATACTGTTGCGGATTTGTCACGGTCGTTCCCGAAATCGTCATGTCCTGATCCGGGTTCAGAGTGCCCGTCCCGCCCTGGGAGACCATATCCCGAACATCGATTCGAAACCCGAGGTGCTTGCGGGGGTAAATCTTGACGCCCGCCCCCAGGTTGAAGGTCACGGCCCGGCCCGCCAGCACGGGCGCCGACGCCTTCCCCAGAGGCGTGAGAATCGTCATATTCCGGCCGGCGTTGCGGGCGAACCCCACACCTGGCGAAATGTAGAACTTGGCCCGCTTGGTCTGGATAAGGTTGAATTCACCGCTCCCGAAGAGCATGTTCAAGTTCCCGACGTGCACCAGAGCGCTTCCCGTCGGAAGGGTCCCGGTTGGGGGCGTGACCGCCGAGAAGGAGCGTGTCTGGTTGCTGTACATGTAGGCGAGGCTGAAGTTAATCCCCTTCATGAACCCGAAAGTGAACCGCGTTCCGAAGTCCCCGCGGGTGGCGGATTTGTAGGCGGCGCCGATGCTGTCACCCGTGATTCCCCCCGAGTACACCTCGAACTCGGCGGTGAAGGACGAGGGGGAAAACATTTTGAGGGGGTTGATCGGTACTGGTGGATCGGCGGCACGGACCGGGACCGCGGTCAGACTACTCAGGAGGAACAAACAGCACGCCAGTTTCAGTCGGGACACGTTTCACCTCGCAAGGAGAATCAGTTGAGCCCGCCGGCCAAGAGTCCCGCGCATTGTACTTGAGTGTTGTCAAGGATTCAAGTGCCGCGGTCGCGGTGTTCTACAGATGGTAATAAGGGTCAAACCCGCCGGCTGACGGCCGGGGGGGAACGCAATCTCAAATTTGAAATTCCCTCACCCATACGTTAACCTACCTGCGGTCGAGCGCTCCGGGAAGGTTGGAGCGGCTGACCATCGTCAGAGCACACCAGAGAATCCTGATGGGGCTTCCCGCCAACCCGATCTCCAGCGAGCCGACAGTCCGGCCTCGAGGACCGATCCTGCGCGCGCTCGTCGAGAGCCTGCGTCCTGCCCAGTGGGTGAAGAACGGATTTGTCTTCGCCGCGCTCATCTTCTCTCGCAGCCTGAAGGACTGGGACCGAACGGAGCGGGTGGCCTTTGCTGCAGTCGTCTTCTGCTTGATCTCAGGTGCGGGCTATCTGCTCAACGATATTCTGGACGCCGCTGAAGACCGCCAGCATCCGGTCAAGAGGTCGCGGCCCGTAGCCTCGGGCCGCTTGAACGTGCGCACGGCCGCAGCCGTGGCCGCTCTGCTGGCTCTCGTGGCCCTGGCCGGAGCTTGGGTGCTCGACCGCGAGTTCTTTCTCGTCGTCGCAGCGTATGCCGTCCTGAACAGCCTCTACTCGCTGTTTCTAAAGCGCGTGATGCTACTCGACGTCTTTGTGATTGCGGCCGGTTTTGTCCTTCGAGTTCTCGGCGGCGGCCTGGTCATCCACGTGGAGATCTCGGCGTGGTTGATCGTCTGCACTACGTTGCTGGCTCTCTTCCTGGCCTTGACCAAGCGCCGCCACGAATTGGTGTTGTTGGGCGGCAATGCCTCCGACCACCGACCTATCCTGGCAAACTACAGCCCCTATTTTCTCGACCAGCTCATCGGCATCGTCACGGCATCCACACTCATGTCTTATGCGCTCTACACGCTTTCGGCGGACGTGGCGACGAAGTTTCCGGGCAAGCGCTTGGAATTGACGATTCCGTTCGTCCTGTTCGGCATCTTCCGCTATCTCTACCTGGTGCATCAGACCAGTGAAGGAGGCAACCCGACGCGGCTGCTCCTCACCGACCGGGTTTTGCTAGCGGTGGTGCTGATGTGGGCGGCTGCGGTAGTGCTCATCATTTACCTCTAGGTGGGGCAGACATCCGATGTCACGTTCTCGTGTTGCCGTGCTCAAGACCAGCCCGGCCACTGTCCTTGACGACTACAAGCGCCTGATGCGCCTGGCGGGTTACCAGCAATTCTTGCCGCGCGGCTCCGAGATCGCACTCAAAATCAACATTTCCTGGCATTTCTTTTATCCAGCTTGCTCGACCACGCCCTGGCAACTCGACGGCGTCATCGCCACGCTGCTCGCAGACGGCTACGAGCGCGAGAAGCTTTACGGGTGTCACAACCGCACCGTGGTAGTGAGTGCCAGACGCGGTGAGGTAGCCAACAAGCACAAGCAGGTGGTCGTGGACAAGTACGGGTTGCGCAACGTCCACCTCTACGAGAAGAGCGAACCCTGGATCCGCTACGAGCCCAAGGCCAAGATGCTGGTTCTGGACTCCATCTACCCCGAGGGCATCCGCATTCCCAAGCGCCTGATAGGCTCAAGCATCATCCACCTGCCCACCATGAAAACCCACGTCTTCACACGCATCACCGGCGCGATGAAGAACGCTTTCGGGGGGCTGCTTTTTGAGAAGCGCCACTGGACCCACAGTGTCATCCACGAAACCCTGGTCGATCTCCTAGCCATTCAGAAAGAAATCCATCCCGGGATTTTCGCGGTGATGGACGGGACGTTTGCCGGGGACGGTCCCGGCCCGCGCTGCATGGTGCCGCACGTCAAGAACGTCATCCTGGCCAGCGGCGACATGGTGGCCATTGATGCGGTGGCGGCGAAGATGATGGGTTTCGACCCGCTTTCCATCAAGTTCATCCGCCTGGCGCACGAAAAGGGTCTGGGCTGCGGCGATGTGCGGGAAATCGAAATCGTCGGCGAGGATATTGCCTCGATTAACTTCCAGTTCGATGGCGCGAGCGACACCTTCGCCAGCCGCGGCCAGAAACTCATTTACTGGGGTCCACTCAAGCCCCTGGAGAAGTTCTTGCTGCGTACCGCCTTGGCTCCGTGGTCCTACGCTGCCTCCTTCCTCTTCCACGATGTTTACTGGTACCCGCTCATCGGACGTCGCAGGGTCAAGCAGGCTCTGCAAACAGAGTGGGGACAGCTTTTCTCTCGGTACTGAAATGCCGCTCCTCCGCGGCACCGAAGCGAATGCCGCTATCCCACTGCGATGAACTAAGTGCAGGCAACTCCAGCGTTGAGGGCTCGACGCCACGCTCCAGGGTTGCTTTTTCCGGGAGGTAGATGCGATAGTTGCGCTTCCGGGTTGCAGGCGGGGCGTTCGCGAAAGCCCCGCCCGGGTGCGCACTGCATCATCCGGAGATGTATGAAGGTCCCACCGGCAAACCACGGCTCATGAGCACAACGACCCCACAGGAGCTGACCGCAGCGAACCGCCCAGTGGCGTGCTTCAGGGCAGGCGCCGAACTGTTCCTTATCAGCCTCATCATCCTGTTTCTGGAACTGGCCTGCATCCGTTGGTTCCCGGCCCATGTCCTTTTCTTGACCTTCTTCACCAACACGGTACTCCTGGCCTGCTTTTTGGGTATGTCCGTGGGCTGCCTAGCTGCCAGCCGGAGATGGAATTTCCTGAACTGGACGCCGTTCCTGCTGGTTGTCGCCATGGCAGGAGCCCACGCGGTGGAACACTTACGCACACGCGTGGAGAAGCTGGTGAGTGTTGGCAACCAGCTCTCACCTCAACTCGTTTTCTTCGGCACCGAGTATGTCACCCCTGATCCGGCCGGCTTCTTCATTCCGGTGGAAGTATTGGGCGGGTTCTTCTTCCTGATTCTCGCCCTGGCCCTGGTCGGCCCTGGACAGGAGCTGGGCCGGGCTTTTAATCGGGTCCCGCACCGGGTGCAAGCCTACAGCCTGAACATTTTGGGAAGCATGGTGGGCATTGCGTTGTTCGCTGCCTGCTCATGGTGGAACGTCCCGCCGCTCTGGTGGTTCCTGCCGGTGGCGATGGGGGTGGGATATTTCCTCGTGGTGGGAAGTTCAGCACGCCACCCCCTCGCGCGCTGGATTTTGCGCTTGGGGCAGTTCGTACCTCTGCTGGCAGTTCTCGTATTGGCGTCGCTGACGTCAGGCAGTTTCCAGATAAGGGGAACGGATTCCGCGCAGCATTTGTGGTCGCCCTACTATAGGATCGACTTCGACCGCGCGCATCGCTCCATCACGGTGAACCTGATTAGCCATCAGGAGATGGTCTCCCGCAACAACAACGCTGCGCCTTCTTATGCTTACACTCTGCCCCATATTCTGAACCGCGATGCCGGAGGCCGGCCCTTCGAGGACGTTCTCATCATCGGGGCGGGCAGCGGGAATGATGTGAGCCGGGCGCTGCTGTGGGGTGCGCGCCGCATCGATGCTGTAGAAATCGACCCGGTCATTTTTCGCCTGGGGGAAAGGTTTCACTTTGACGGCCCCTATCAGGATGCCCGTGTGCACGCGCACCTGGACGATGGCCGCAACTTCCTGCGTTCCACCCACCAGCAATATGACTTGATTATTTATGCGCTGGTCGATTCGCTCGTCTTGCACAGCAGCTACAGCAATATCCGGTTGGAGAGCTACCTGTTCACCGAGCAGGCCTTCGCCGACGTCCGCCGTTGCCTCAAGCCCGGAGGACAGTTTGTGGTTTACAACTACTTCCGCCAGGGCTGGATCGTCGCCCGCCTCTTCCAAGGCCTGACGGAGACTTTCGGTTCCGAGCCCCTGGTTCTGACTCTTCCTGCCCGGCCGTTCGTGGCACCACAAGCGAGCGGCGGGTTTACTGTGTTCGTCGTGGGTGACACTGCTCCCCTCCGCCGGGCCTTCGAGCGGGAGCCCGAGTATTGGCTACGCGACGGCGTGGCGCCGACTCCCGACTCCCCCAATGGCTTCCTGCAACACCCCGAGCCCGAGGAGCAGGCTCGATGGAAGCGGTTCGCGTTGGCGAAAGTGGGCCAAGCCGAGAGCCTTCGCACCGCCAGCGACGACTGGCCTTTCCTGTATTTGCATCAGCCGATGATTCCTCTCCTGAGCCTGCGCGGTATGGGCATCATGGGCGGCCTGGCGCTGCTGCTGCTCTTCCTCTTCCTTCCGAAACCCGCCGGCAGCGCCGGACGTTTCCGTTTCGACCCCCGCATGTTTTTTCTCGGCGCGGGTTTTATGCTCGTGGAGACCAAAGCGGTCGTGCACATGGCCCTGCTGTTCGGCAGCACCTGGATGGTCAATTCGGTGGTGTTCTTCGCGGTGCTGGCGATGATTTTGGCCGCCAACCTGTTCGTCCTGGGATTCCGCCCCGCACGTCTGCGCATCTATTACGCCGGGCTGCTGGTGGCGCTGGGCCTCAATATTGTGATTCCCCTGGACTTTTTCCTGGGAATGAACCGCGCCCTGCAAGTGGTTGGCTCTTGTGTCCTGGTCTTTGCACCGATCTTGTTTGCGGGCGTGATCTTCGCGGTCTCGTTTGGACAGAGTGCGGAACCAGACCGCGACTTCGGAGCGAACACCGCTGGAGCTATGTTGGGCGGGCTGGCGGAATATAGCTCCATGCTGCTGGGGTTTCAGTACCTCGTGCTGGTGGCTGTAGCGTTCTACGTTCTGTCGGCGATTCTGTCTCGCCCTTCGGCAGTGGGCTATCACAAGCAACAAGCGGGGCCATGATTCGGGCTTCCATGAAAAGCATCCCTTCCTCAGATTTCTCCCTGCAGCCGGAAGTTCTCACGACGCCTCGACATACGCTCGAGCGCGCTGACTGGGCTGCATTGGCCCTCCTCGTCGCTAGCTTGGTCGCGTTGTTCTGGAAGGTGCTCTTCACCTCCGCGATGTTCTTCTATCGCGACGTCTTCAACTACAGTTATCCGCACGCTCGCTTCATCCACGAAGTCTGCCGGCAGGGCTGCCTGCCGTATTGGAACCCGTATTTAAATTACGGTGAGCCTGTCCTGGCGAACCCGAACTTCCTGTTCTTCTACCCTTCCACGCTGCTGCTGATTCTGCTTCCCATCGACCTCGCCTACAAACTCCATTACATCGTGCACTTGGCGCTCGCCGGGACAGGAACGTACTTGCTGGCGAGGCGCTGGCAGCAGAGCCGTGCGGCGGCGCTCTTTGCCGGCTTCATTTTCGCCTTCAGCGGACCTGTACTGTCGCTCGGCAACTTCTACAACCACGTGGCGGCCGCGGCCTGGATTCCCTGGGCCTTGCTCTTGACCGACCAGGCACTCGAAAGCCGCTCCCGGCGTCCCTGGATCCTCCTGACCCTGGTTTTCGCTCTTCAATTCCTCGCTGCAGAACCCTTCACCCTGATCGCCACCTTTGGGCTCTCGCTCGCCTATGCCCTATTCCGCGCCGGGAGCCTTCGGCGACCGCTGGCCACAGCTAACGTGCGCATCGTCGTGGGCTTCGTGCTGGTCGGCTGCCTGATGCTGGCCCTTTCCGCTGTCCAGCTATTGCCTTCGCTCGATCTTCTGGCGCATTCGCGCCGCGGGACCGAGGGCCTGCCTTTCAACGAGACTACGAGTTGGTCGTTTCACCCTCTCCTGCTTCTGGAGTTTGTCATCCCCGGGTTCTTCGGCTCGGCGCTCGAAGCCCCCTCGCTGTGGACCCTGGTGTTGAACTGTAGAAACATGCCCTATTTCCCGTCCGTCTTTGTCGGATTTGTCCCGCTCTTCTTTGCCCTGGTGGGCTGGGCGCTGAGCCGCGATCAACGACGCATTTTCGCTAGCGTGGCCACCATGGCACTTCTTGTACTTTCCTTCGGCCGGTACACACCGGTTTTTGCGCTGGCTTATCTGCTAGTCCCTCCGCTCGCGCTGGTACGCTTCCCGGTGAAACTGCTGGTTCCGGCGCTGCTGTCCGTTGCGCTGCTGGCAGGATGGGGCCTGGACGCCCTGCGTCGAGCCAGTTCCAATCTGCACGAAAGGCGCGCGCGCATCTTGTTGCCACTCCAGTGCCTGCTGGGCTGCACGGTTCTGGTGTGGGTTCTGGCGTGGCTGGCGCCCGGATGGATTGGCAGTTCCGCGGCTTGGATTCTGCTGCGCTCCAACGAAATGTTCGCGCGCAATCCCGCGAGCGCGCTGACCTCAGCCCAGGTCGTCGCGGCGGTGGCGTTTTTCCTCAGGATGCTGCAACTGAATCTGCCGGGACTTGCCGCCTTTGCGCTGGGAGGCCTGCTGTGGATGCTGGCCCTGGAACGCAGGATTACCTGGGCACGGCGCGCCGTTCCCGCCGTTGCCCTCCTGGGGCTGGCGCAGATGGGGGCGGTCAACTATTCCGCCAACCCCACGGTGCCCCGCAGTTTCTACACCTACCGCCCACCGGTTCTCGAACGCTTCCAGGCAGCAGCCCAACCCTATCGCTTCGGCTACATCTTCCGGGAGGCAGAATCCCCGTCGACGACACCTGACCCACAGGGCTTCTTCAGTTTCGAGTCCATCCCCGAAGCCGCGCAGCTTTCTCCCCTGGCGCAGGTTTCCTTTCGGGACCGACTTATCCTGGCGCGCGGATCGATGCTCGAAAAGATTGAGGGGGTTTCCAACATCGACGTGGAGCGATCGTTTCCGCCTTTCCTCTACGATTATTGGATGTTCATGATTCGGAGGCTCTCCGATCCCGCTCGCGTGGCCTGTCTGGTGGGGCGCACCAATGTGAAGTACCAGGTTCTTCCCGCCCAGCAAGACACTCCCGTAACCCGCGAGGTCGCGCCGATCTTCAACGGCTCAGCAAAGCCCCACTATCTTTACGAGAACCTCTGCGCGACTCCTCGGGCTTACGTGGCGGGCTCTGCCTCCTACTCAACAGGCGCAGCGGAAACGCTCACGAAGCTGTCCGACCCTGCCTTCGATGCCGGCGCCGAGGTCATCCTCGCCGCGGACCCCGGCTCAGCACCACCGCTTGAAGGATCGAGTGCTGCGGGGCGCGTGGAGATCCTCGAGCGACAACCCAACGCGATCGTGCTGCGCGCCGAACTCTCTCGGCCCGGCTACGTGGTACTGCTCGACCGCTTTGACCCCAACTGGCACGCCGCACTCGATCGGCGCGACGCGCCCGTCCTGCGGGCTAACCATCTTTTTCGCGCGGTGCGCGCCGACCCCGGCCAGCACGAGATTCGTTTCTTCTATCGCCAGCGCGGATTGCGGGCAGGCCTGCTCGTCTCGCTGGGGACTCTAGCCCTGCTGGCAACACTCTATGCGCTCGACCGGCGCTCGAGCCTTCGACCACAGTTGTAATCCCTCAGCCGTAACCGCGCCGGCCACGTAGCTAGAAGCCATCTGTGCTGATTGAGCTACTGGAGCGGGGACTCAGCTGAGGCCGTTGGGCCCGCCTGAGTAGACCCTCGCCGGCCGTAGATCTCGAAGTTCCTCACGTGCTCAACTGGTTCGTACCAGTCGGAAATGAAAGTGGCCAACTCGGGATAGACCTTCAGAAACTCTTCCGAATCCCAAGGATGGTAGGCAATATAGGGTATGGCATCATCGCGCGCGACCACGAGGAAACGCGGGGGAGACTTCTTCAAGTCGCTCACGACTTCATCCCGCCACGCCGGTGGCGACCAGGGCGAGACCAGCGGCAGGTTCAATACGAACCGCGTGGGCTGACGCGTCCCGGTCAGAAAGTAAATCAACGGTTCGCTGCCCCAGACGAAAACCCCGTCGCCCGCCTTTACATTCTTACGCAGGTAGGAAATAACTCGCATCTGGTCGGGGAAATGCGATATGGGGTTTGGCCACGGGTAGGCCGCATAGAACGCCTCCGGCTCGCGCCACCACGTCGCCAGCGCTTGGTAGTGTGTAGCCACGTTCAGGACTTGCGCCGGCACCGGCCACACAGCGAGGTTAGCGAACACCACCCATACCAGCACGCGCGCCACCCGCCAGCCTCGCGTCGCGAAGCTGTGGGCCAGGGCCCGAAACCCCTGGTAGGTCTTTAGGCCCAGGTATCCCCAGATCATGGCAAAGAACGGGTTGCAGGTCTCGAACGCGTAGGCGTGAAAGCGGACTTGTACCGCCAGAGAGGCATAGCCCAACGCCGCCGCCACCACAATCGGCGCCAGGCGCTTCAAGTCTCGCAACTTCCAGGCAACGAGTAAGGCCACGGCGGCGGCGGCCTCGGTCCACGGGCCGAGCAGGGCGATCGTCTGGTTCACCGCATAAAGCCAGTAGTGCGGCGTGCGTTCCAGCGCCATCGCCGCGTAGCGCGGCAGGACCACAAGCTGGATTTCCTTGAACGCCGTCCAAGAGCCCACGCGCCAGAAGTAGGTCAGGACCGAGCCGACCACCGTGCCAAAACCAACAGCAAATACCATGAAGTTCGCCAGCCAGCGACGCCAGGGAATCAACAGGCTCACGCAGCGAGGCTCGGCATCCAAGGAGCCCGCGTTGAGGTACGGCACCAAGGCCACAAGCGGCAGAAAGGCAAGCGCGTTGTACTTGGTCCAGAAGGCGACGCCGAACACCAGGCCTGCCAGGAAGTGACGCAACCTCGGCCATCGTCCTTCGGCGGCCATCAGAAAAAAGGCGGCGAAGACGAACACCATCAGAAGAGGCTCGGCCTGTGCCGCCTGCCAGTAGCCGGCCCAAACGTGCCAACTGGCGTTGACGACGACCGCCACGGCCGCGGCGCCAGGGCCTAGATAGCGTTCGGTGAAGCGAAAGACAAGGTAAGAAATGACCAGGAGCCACAGGATGTCCACCAGCCCCACACACCACATCTCGGCGCCGCACAGCTTCACAATGACCGCATAGATGTAAGCGAGACCTGGGGAACGGTTGTCCCAGAAATCAAGGTAAAGGTGCTTGCCTTCCAGCAGGCCCTGCCCGATCACGCAGTAGGTGGCTTGGTCTCGCGCGATGGGATAACTGATGTTGGGGAGCGCGCGGATAGCGACAAAGGTCAATGCCGCCAGAAGCCACGCGCGCGAATGGCTCGTGGCGCCTGCGGGTTGCGAGATTACGGCAGACGCGGCCATGCTGAATGAAGAGTCCATCGAAAAGCAGAGGGAGCCGCTTAGATTTTTGTACCTGCCCGCTAGTGCCGTTCCAACTTAATGGGCCGACCGGCTGGTGCCGAGACGTTTGCAGATTGGCCGAGATCACCGCTCACAGGAGTAGCTCCAAATAGTTGGAACGGCACTAAGCTCGCCCGGCCCCCCTCCGCCCCAGGTCATTTCCCCAGATGTGCCAGATGCTCGGCACCGTGAAAACAAAGTTGCAGAGTGCGCCCGCGAGGACTCCGATTGCCGCCGCGGCGACAAGATCAAGCCCCCAGCGAGCCAGAACAAAGGTGACCACGCCATTCAGGATCGCGCCCGGAAGGCACAGCTTCTCGTAGCGCAAGAAGCGGGCAAGGGTTTTCCTGTTATCGCCCCCATGAGCGTAACGGAAGCGAAAAGTCACCGCATTGTTCCACAGGAAGTTGCTGAGCAGGGCAAGCTGAATCGCCGCCGGTAAGGCGAGGCCCAAGTGCCATCCCGCGTGCTCAGCAAGCAGATAGAGCACGCCAACGTTCACGGCAGCACCCAGGAGTCCCACCAGCGCGTAACGGCCCCAGGTGGCAAG
>Ga0187878_1004046_pt1 | contig 11577 bp, 10 predicted proteins | sample June2016WEW_17_1_FD_132979 | JGI IMG/M metagenome (GOLD analysis project Ga0187878, IMG submission 132979) | Peatland microbial communities from SPRUCE experiment site at the Marcell Experimental Forest, Minnesota, USA - June2016WEW_17_150 | ecosystem: Environmental > Terrestrial > Soil >...
AATGGGAAAGTTATCGTCTGCGCGATTATGAGAAAACTGGTCCATGTTATCTCCGGCGTCCTGAAATCCGGGAAAAAGTATGATCCAAATTATAAGCCAGCTTCCGCTTGACAAGAACGGTATCTACAAAGTATTAGAATGAAAATCCAGAAATAGTAATACTTACCATTTGAAAACATTAGTAAAAAAATTTACCTCAATTTGTACCTCCACACACGTATTTTATAAAAAAATCCTAAACCCGTCGGAATTCTTTACAAAACAAACAAAATAGATATAACATATTATAAAATGTACGTTTTCCCCTACCATTACACTACCATCTTTCTACTAAAACCACTAAATCTGTCGGATTATTTTACAATCACAGTTAATCTGAAAAGCTGCAAGAATGTATTATTCTTTAATATCAGCAAGTTATATATTTGGCATCGTTTATGCTTTATACAGTTCAACATGTGTTTTTTGCTATTAGACATATCAAGGCTGTGATGACAAAAAGGAGCATGATCATGAAAAAGAAGATAAGACTTTCAATAATTGTTCTCTTAGGTATCTTCCTGATTCTTGGGGGAAGCATTGTTCAGGCACAAGCTCAAACATATTCCGTAAAAATTGATGAATACGGTACTGGATTGAAGACTTATCCTAATAACGTGTGGAGTAGCTGGAACGGGCAAGTACTATTTGACCCAACGACAGGTAACCAAAGCCTAATCTACTTTGGTGCGCGTGCCACCACTTTCACTAATTTTCGCGACATCCTTGTAAAGGACATTAATGGAGCAGATTCAGATATCGTACGATTTTATACTCCTACTGCTGCTGATGCTCCAGAAGATCCTGACTATTTGCAGCATACCTGGGTTATATTCTACTCAGCTGATACAAGTGGCGGTGCTCCAGCTGACACTGGCCTTCCTGTTACCAGGAATGTTGTTTCTACTATTAGCGAAGATGCTGCTAGCATTTTTTATTTCACAGTTGGTTCAACACAAGTTCAATTTCAGTTTACAGGATATAGTGAGGGCCATGCTACACTGCCCGAACCCACCACTATGCTGCTTCTTGGACTTGGTTTAGTTGGATTGGCAGGAGTCAGGAGAAAGTTCAAGCAGTAGCGACAGACATAATCGGTTTATTGCAGAAAGGCAGGGTCAGAAATGGCTCTGCCTTTTATTTTGGTAAGATTGAGGATTACTGATTGTATTATTGAACTTGAAGCAGATTTTGGATTTTGAGGACTACAGGAAGTTATGCTTAGACAAAACTTCAGCAAAACATATAGTCTGAAATAATAGTATTACTACGCAAATAGAATCGCCGAAGACTATAACAACTTATTTTCATGCCTTCATGGTGCCCCCACGGGGCATGGTGATTTTTAAGAATATCAGTATAATCTTAAAGGAATTCTTGACAGCATCAAAACTTTTCAAAATTCATAGTTGATTACATCGTTCTTATATTGTAGTTACCAGTTGTCGCTATAAGAAGTACCGTAAAGAAGTTCTTGTTATTGTCTGAGTGACAATATCTTTTGGCAGTTCACAGAAAGTGCAAGGAGGGGATAATAATGGTTAACAAGGCATTATTAATAGGCAGGCTCGGAGCCGATCCTGAGGTAAGATACACGCCGGACGGCACCATGGTGGTCAATTTTCGTTTGGCAACAGATCTTCAGTGGAAAGACAAGAACGGAGAAAAGCTTCAGAGAACGGAATGGCACAGGATAGTGACCTACGGCAAATTAGCCGAAATCTGCAGCAATTATCTTTCTAAGGGGAAATTGATATTTATTGAAGGCCGAATTCAGACACGGTCCTGGGAAGACAAGGACGGGGTAAAGCGCTCCACTACCGAGATTGTTGCGTCAAACATGCAAATGCTGGATTCAAAGGGGCAGACGCGGAGCCAGGAGGCGGCTGTTGATGATCAGACTCACGCGTCAGCAGGCTCCGAATCAGCGCCTGACGATGATGTTCCCTTTTAGCCTGCTTCTGTTTTATTTCTTTTCGTCGATTTTTTTAGAGTCCGGCCCAGTTTCGTTCTCATCCGATTCTCTGACTGATTTCTTAAAGTTCTTTATGCTTTTTCCAATGGCGCCACCGATTTCCGGAAGCTTGCCGGCGCCAAAGACGATGAGAACGATGACCAAAATTACAATTAGTTCAGGCACACCTATTCCAAACATATTTCCCTGACCCCTCTTGATTGTGATAAACAAGTCTAAAGCACCAAGATGCCGTTGTCAAACCTATAGTATTACGGCAGCGTTAAGTGCACAACCTGGCCTGGTTCACCCAGGTTGCCGAGAGATTTTCCTTGAAATGTGATGTCGATACCGCCTGCGTTGCCGATAACAACAGTAAAGCGCGACGCGTCTCTTTCTATTTTTTCACCGGGTTGCAGTAAAATTTCATTTGGTTGATTATTATCCGCAGTAATTCTTAACCATGTCATCTCTCGGGCTTCCATGATTATTTTATATGTTTCTGCTGTGTTGCCCTGGTTCCTCTTGGTCTCCTTAGATGTTGTCTCCTGCTTCACCTTCTGCTTCTCTTGAGCTTCGCGGGGGGCCGGTTGCGCCTGCGACAGAGGAATTGGTTGGGCATCTGCTTCTTGGGTTTTTGCAGCCACGTCTATCTGATCCTGAGCTTCACTTTTGGGGATTTTTCCAATATCGTCGGTTGTCTTTGAACTGAATGATTTATGGTCCTGTTCGGGAATTTGATTTTTCACGACATCGATTGCCGTTTCATATGTAGATAACGAGAAAGTGATGAGGCCAACGATAACAATAATTAATAATCCCCACAGGAAGGCCATGTAGAACAGCCTTGCAGATTTAGGGATTTCTTTGATCTTTACATCACCGTGAGTCGGATTAAGTGTTTCTAAGTATTTCTCATAACGAGTGAGAATTACATTGCTGTCGATGCCCAGAGTCTTTGCATATATTTTGATGAAGGACCTTGTAAAAACTGGCGGAGGAAGCAGATGAAATTCTCCATTTTCAATGGCTGCAAGAGTGCCTACGCTGATCCGGGTGCGTTCGAATATATCTCTTAACGTAAGCCCTTTGGATTCCCTGATGGATTTGAGATCGTACTCTGCCATACCGAAGCCTTGGTAGGGTCTTGGCGAAGGCCCCGTATTTTTTATCGTATCAACCATGTTGAATATTCCGATCAGATGACATAGTTAAGAAAAATAACGGCTTGCAAGGCCTGACATTTAGCAAATCATTCTAATTGCGTAATTACCACCAATTTCAGAGTCACGCAATAGAAAGATGCAACTTTCAAAAAATCGGAAAGCTTGGTATACGTTGCTACATTCTTGTTGTTAAAAGCTGAGGGTATTTTGTAGCACTTATGCCGGATAGAGCCAGTGCCGATTAAAATCTATAGGCAAGCACAAAGTCCGAAACAAATGCGAATATAGAAGGCAAAATTTACCAAGACAAGAAAGCTTAAAATTTTGATATGCAAATTTGAAGTTGTCCACGGAATTGAAAATATCTTTTGATAGGAATTATTGGTTTATGGATGATTGTACTGACTTTATAATAGCGGTAGCAAGAGAAGCGGGAATATTCTTAAGAGAAAGGCTCAATGACAAACACGTAATAAACTACAAAGGGGAAATAAATATTGTCACGGAAGAAGATCGGCTTTCTGAAGGGATGATTACTTCCAGAATTCGCAAGAGGTATCCTGACCACGACATCCTTGCTGAAGAGTCGGCACGAATGGCGCAAGGTTCGAGGTACCGATGGATAATCGATCCCTTGGATGGGACGACGAATTACGCTCACGGTTATCCGGTTTTCTGCGTATCTATTGCTTTTGAAAAAGACAGTGAAATCCATGCGGGTGTCATTTACAATCCCATGTTGGACGAAATGTTTGTGGCAGAAAAAGGCAAGGGAGCTTTTCTGAATGGTCGGAAAATCGCAGTATCAAATACGGCAGATCTTTCCAGGAGCTTGCTTGCTACTGGTTTCCCCTATGATATAAGGTCTGACAGAAATGATAATATCAATTACTTTAACGGGATGGCGAAAAGCGCCCAGGCGATTCGCAGGGCTGGATCCGCTGCTCTTGATATGGCCTATATTGCGGCGGGCCGTTTTGATGGCTTTTGGGAACTGAAGCTCATGCCGTGGGATACTGCTGCCGGGTGGCTTATGATCAGTGAATCGGGAGGTATTGTTACGGATCTCTTCGGCGGTGCATTTCATCTTGAGGCTCCGCATATCCTGGCCACAAATGGAAAGATACATCGCGACATGGTTGAGCTGCTTAAGAAAATTGATGGGGAGACCGTCTCCTGACTTAGCCCTCTCAGCGATTCACTTGCCTCAATTGCGACAAACAAGCGATTCCTGGTTTGTCAAAACCGGCAGCTGACAATGTCACCGCCATCTGTGTTGCCTACATAGAGCAAATTACGGTTGTTTTATTTTTACAAACTCTATAACAGCCCCGACCCTATATCATGATTCTTATTCATCCACCGGTTGCTAAACCCTGTGAACCGCCAGCGGGACTGGCGAAGCTCGCAGGTGTCATGTATGACCACGACATCCGCTGCAGAATAATTGATGCAAATGTTGGGGGTATTTCAAGCCTCCTTTGGGCAGGGGGTATGGGGGAAGGTTACCCCATAAAGCGGATGGCCGACGGAAACAAGGGGGCGATACCTGAAAATTTATTGAATACTTGGACGAACCGGTCATTCCGAGACCTGGGAAGCAATATTAGAGCCTTAACCTCTTGGGAGACCTATAAGAATATTGATCGTTATAAACGGGCGGTAATTGATCTCAACCGGGTTCTCGAGGTGGCGGCATCGCACAGCGGTGTGCATCTGAGTCTCGCTAATTATCTTGATCGGAATTTCTCTCCGGTCAGAAGTGCAGATTTGATAAGAGCTTCTGAAACACCCGAACACAATCCCTTCTACGGATATTTCAAGAAGGGTCTTGGAGCAGCGCTGGAGCAAGAATGCCCTGCCACTGTAGGGTTTTCATTAAACTATCTCAGCCAGGCGCTGTGCACCTTTGCGATGATCGGCTTCTTAAGGCGAGAATATCCCGGCATCAGGGTAGTCTTGGGCGGCGGGCTGGTCACATCGTGGCTGCGGCGACGGGGATGGTCGAATCCATTTGGCGGTCTCGTAAACAACCTGGTGGCAGGGCCGGGAGAGGCTGCTCTTCTCTCGATTCAGGGTACTACCTGTCGGCAGGCACATCATGCTCCCGATTATGATGTATTATCAATGAACGACTATCTGGCGCCGGGTCCCATCTTGCCTTATAGTGCATCAAGTGGCTGCTACTGGAGCCGCTGTTCCTTCTGTCCCGAAAGGGCGGAGGGCAGCCCTTATGAACCCGTGCCTGTAGAGCAGGTAATTGAGGATATCAGCAGCCTTGCCGAAAAAACAAAACCCAGCCTTGTCCACCTTTTGGATAATGCCGTTAGTCCGGCACTTCTGAAGGCTATAGCGGAATCATTTTTGAGCTTTCCATGGTATGGATTTGCCAGATTATCCTCGCACCTGACGGACCTGGATTTCTGCCGGGCTCTGAAACGATCCGGTTGCGTCATGCTGCAGCTCGGACTGGAATCGGGGGACCAGGATGTCCTGGACCGTATGCAAAAGGGATTTGATCTCATGACAGCTTCCGCGGCCTTGAAGACGCTGAAGAAGGCAGGTATCGCAACCTACGTCTACCTGATTTTTGGAACGCCTTGGGAAACGGTTGCTGAGGCACGCAAGACCCTCGATTTTGCAGTCCGGCACAGGAGGCAGATCGATTTTCTCAACCTGGCGATCTTCAACCTCCCAGCTTATAGTTCAGAGGCCAGGGAGCTCGAGGTCGGTGATTTTTATGATGGTGACCTGTCGCTTTACAGGAGTTTTTTTCATCCGAGAGGGTGGAAGAGAAGTCTTGTGAGGCAATTCCTTGACAGGGAATTTAAGAAACACCCTGCCATTGCTTCGATAGTGAGGAAATCCCCCCCCATATTTACCTCCAATCACGCCCCTTTTTTTATGATGAACGCATGCTAAATGTCTGTTCTGTGACCATCTTTATCTTTGTCGAGAGCTTAAAATGTTATATTGATTTATCTGAAGCTGTTCATTAAGATTACAGGCAATTAGTTGGAATTAAAGGCACAAAAATTGCAGTGTTTTCATAAGATAGGAAAAGCCAGGCAGTGGAAAATGAGCAGTTCATGATTCGTTTTCCTTAAAAAGGAAAAGGTATGGAAAAAATTTCTATTGTTAGAAGACGAAGAAGCGAGACTTTTCAACTCCGAGGACAGCAGCAACCTGAAATCGGTTCACATTTGCTTCACGGGCAGGAATTGATCGAGATCCCCTCCGCAGTGCTAAATCAAAGCCCGATGCTCGTGAGGGAAGAGTCGCACGGTTTGGAAGAATCGGACAAGGATGTTAATGAAGCGATTTCCGTTAATCTCACTCCCGAGCAGTATGATCTCGTTAAGTCAAACCGGTACGTAAAATATTTCCTGAACGGAGACTCAACTGGAGTATCTTTAGATATACAAAGACACACAGCAGGGCAGATTATTTTCAATTTCCAATTCAAGAAAGTAGATATTGTGAGAATGCTCAAGGCGAAACATGTCTGTCAGATGTTGCAGATCAGCAACCGCCTGCTCGTGAACCTGGTCAAGTCAAAGAAGATCAGAAGCTTCAAGGTCGGCAGGCTTAGGCGTTTCTTATTGCAGGACGTTCTTGATTATCTCTCAAGGAGTGAAGAGCTTACTGAAAGCTCTGAATTGTAGGACTTTAATAGTTTTCGAGTGTCTCATTCAGCCATCGGGGAGGTTATGAATCTATGTATTACGAGTATTGGGGTCTGCAGAAACCGCCTTTTGACAACGTCCCTGACCCGACGATGTACTCAGATTCTCATTCTTCAATGGAGAACGCCATTGCGGAGACTCTATTTGCCATTGACGAAGGAAATGAGTGCATTGCGGTAATTGTCGGCGATGTGGGTCTGGGTAAAACCTTATCGCTGAGAATTATTATTGATTCTCTCGATCAGGAGAAATATAAAATTGCACTGGTTACAAATCCGGATATGTCCTTCATCGAGCTCTTGAGGGAAATCATCGGTCAACTTGCCGGCAGGAAGTGCGAAGAAAGAAGAAAAATTGATCTCCTCGAAAAATTCAACAAAATTTTGTTTGACACTATAGATTCAGGTAAGAAGGTATTGATATTTATTGACGAGGCAAATGCAATATCGCCTACCAATTTGGAAAGCCTCAGATTACTCACGAATATGCAGGATGATCAGAGGAATTTATTTACCATCGTGCTTGCAGGACAACTGGAACTGGCCAGAAGATTGGAACACCCGAAGCGCGCCAACCTGTTGCAACGCATAGGGACGTTGAGCAGGATTGATAAGATAGAGTCTGAGGACCTCTTAAAGGGCTACGTTGAAACCCGGCTGAAGCTCGCAGGAGGATCGAGGCAGATCTTTGCTGATGATGCATATAGCTTTTTGTGGGAGTATTCTGAACATGGCGTGCCCCGTCTGATAAACAAGATGTGCAAATTATCATTAAAGGCGGGGGAGACGAATGAGTTTATGCTGATTTCAGGCGAGGTTGTTCGTCAGATCGGCGAGCGCTTCCGACACTTGACGGGGCCTGCCATCCCCAAGAGGAAACCGAGAAAGCGGCCTGAAAGTGAGGTCGTCACAGAAACAATGGAGAAAGAAGCCGTACAGGTTTCCGGCGCTCTCGGGGCGCTTTCCGTTGAAGCCTTTACGGAGCGACGCCGTTCCAAAGACGCCGAAGAGTCACAAGAAAAGGAGACCATTGCAGAAAAGGCAGGGACCGCGGATGTGCCTGCGCCCTCTCCCGACGCGCGTGTGTTCAAAAAAGACATTTCCGCAGAAGTGGAGGTAGGCGGTTTGAAGTTCGACGTGAATATTCCCCATCACGTTCTCAAACAGGCTCAATCGTCCACCCATGAGCATAGAATGAAGATAGCCGGCACTCTGGCGGCCCAGATCATGAAAAAACATGAAGAGCTTATAGCGGCACCGTCAGTTGATCCTATTTCCATGTGGAGTGATCTGCGTGAGTTTGTCGCGAGCAAACTCAAATGAGAGGGCGGGATGAATCCTGCCCGGCTCTTAACAAAGTTGTTATTTAGTAAGCTCGTGGAGAAGGTGTTGAGCCCTTGTCTTTTGCGGATTTATGGATAGGACGAAGTGAAGCCGCCGGATGAGTTTCTCCTTCTTTCTGCTATCCGGGTTTGTACGGTAATTCTCATACTGGATCTGAGCGAGATTAATATTAGCTTCTTCTTGATAGGGGTTTAACGCCAGCGATTTCTCGTAAGCCGTAATTGCTTCCTCAGGTTGGCCCGTGATTTCAAAAATAGACCCCAAATTATTCCATGCTTCGGGGTTCTTTTGATCGATCGCCAGCACATTCTTAAAGAAGCCAATACCCTTATTATAATCGCCTAACTGCACATACAGGGTGCCCAGGTTAAAGAGGACTTTGACGTGGGAGGGGGCTCTCTCGAGGACGCCTTGATATTCCTTTATCGCTTCATCGAACATATCGTGGCGGTCATACAGAAGGGCCAAAAAGAAGCGCGGTATCACTGCATCGGGGTCAGCTTCAATGGCTTTCTTGTACTGTTCCACAGCTCCGTGATAATCTCCTTCCAACTCGAAGACATGGCCTATATTAAACATCGCTTCAATATTGCCCGGGCTGAGCATCAACGCCCGTTCATACATCTGCCGCGCTCGTCCCAACCTTCCCATTCTCTCGTAGACATAGCCAAGGTTGTTGTAAGCCTCGGGATTATTGGGTTCTAATTTAGCAACACGCTCCAAGCATATCAGTGCCCAATCGTAATCTTCTCTCTGGAGGTAAATGAAACCCAGATTAACGTATGCATCCGTAAACCTTGGATCAAGGATAATACTCTTTTTGTACGCTTCTATCGCCTTATCGGATTGTGGATCGAGAAGGTCATATCTGCACCCCTCCATGAACCATTCCCTGGCTGGATTCTTTTCATCCATCCGCACACAACCCCTGTTGCTACAGAAATTCTTAAATAAGTGATGTCAAGGTTGCCTACCAACTTCAATCAATTACTGTCAAGATTAATAGTCGGCACATTTGTTTAATTTCTTAAGCGTCCATTTTTCGAGCTGTCACTTTGCTATTTCCTTTTCCGTCAGATAGCATGCCGGATCGGGAGCCCATATGTCTCCTGTTACCGCTTCCGCCCTCGCCCGGAAATTTCCACCGCAAATATTGAGCCAGCGGCAGTCTGCGCATCTTCCTTTCACGTATTTCTTTCTGTCTTTAAGTCTAAACATGAGCTCATTTGACGTATCCAGCCATATCTCGCTGAAGGGACGTTTTCTCACGTTTCCAAACGAGACGCCCCTCCAGAACTGATCGGCATGCACCTCGCCGTCCCAGCTCACGCAGCCTATGCCGCTTCCGGAACTGTTACCTTCATTCACCATAAGGAGTGACATAGCTTCCTTTGCTCGTTCGGGATCCTCTTCCAGCAGGCTCATATAGACATAGGGTCCGTCGGCGTGGTTATCTACTGTGAGTATCTCTTTGGGCTTTCCCCGGTTGAACAGATCCATAGTCTTGTCCATGATAAGATCCAGGACTCGCCTCTTTTCATCTGGGGAGAGGTCTTCTTTAACCAGCCTCGAACCGCGGCCGGAATAGACTAAGTGATAAAAACATACCCGGGGTATGTTTTCCTTCTCTATGAGTTCGAAGAGGGCAGGGATATCTGCAACATTTTTTCTGTTCATGGTAACACGCATTCCCACCTTGATTCCTTCATCCCGGCAGATTCTAATCCCTCTCAGGGTCATGTCAAAAGCTCCTTTTACGCCCCGAAAGCCGTCGTGCGTCTTCTCCATCCCGTCGACACTTACACCAATATAGGAAACCCCAATTTTGTTGAACGTATATGCCAGTTCTCTCGTAATCAGGGTACCGTTGGTCGATAAGACAACCCTCAGACCCTTGTCTACTGCGAACTCGGCAAGCTCGGGGACATCCTTCCTTATGATAGGCTCGCCGCCGGAAAAAAGGAGGACCGGTGATCCGAAGGAGGCAAGATCGGATATCAGCTTTTTCCCCTCGTCTGTGGTCAGTTCATTGCTGTAAGTGATATTCTGTGAGCTTGAGTAGCAGTGTATACAGTTGAGATTGCACCTTCTGGTCATGTTCCAGACGACCACAGGCCGTTTATGCTTCTCATCGCCGTAACGAAGCGAATCCATCGTTTCCGCTTTGCCGCAGCATAGTCTTGATATGCTTATCATAAATTTGTCTCAGAGCCTCGTTCAAACCGGCCGGAAACGGATATCTAACCTCTTGTTGAGGGCAGTTCCAGAGGTTAAATGCTATTCCGGCAGGATCATCCCGCAGCCGTTCATTTCTGCCTGTCATCTTAGTCTATCGTCCGAACGGTTGCAAGTTCTTATAACTTAGTGTTCTTCATTGTGGTGTCAAGGGCAAAGCTGCTGCGTCGGGGGATGTGCGGACGGGCATGAACTTGACGATAATACGGGAAATCAAAACAAATTTATATATGGACATTTAACTCTCGTCTCTCCAGGCGTCTTTCCGAGAAAAAAACCTGATCATTCAACAATTCCCAGGCACGTTCTTTACTGAAATCGGAAATACGTTCGTCCCGGATGGTTATGACACCCTGATCTCTGAGTTCCCACAATACCTGTTGAATCTCAACCGGCTCCTTTCTTGTATACATGGCGAGTTCGTGAAGGAGGTCGCCGTCGTCCGGCATGGGCCACTTCATCAAAAAATACAGGACAGTAATCAATCTCGTCCAGGCTTGGGTAAGTTCGCCCAAGGCGTTGCCGGTTTGTCTGATTCTGTTCGAAAATTCCTTCAGCATAAAAAGAGACACATCGCCGCTTTCCCTCAACAGGCTGCGAAAGGTCTCCTCGTCGATGACAGCCACATTGCTGTCCTCAGTGGCCTGTACCGAAGCTGTACGAGGCGCCTCGATCAGCGCCGCCATTTCACCGAAGTACTCTCCCGGCCCCATTTCGGCCAGGACCTTCTTTATCTGGCCGGCGCTTTTTTCCACGCGCACGTTACCCATAAGGATGTAGTACATTTCCTGTCCGGTGTCCCCCTGTCTAAAAACATAAGTATCTTTTGGGTACATATGGCCGAATTTCCTAAACAGGCGTTCCTCGATTTTCATAATTTTCTTTCTGGGCTTTAAGAAGGCCTTTTCAAGGAGGATCAGATTTCTTCTCTGATAAGAAGAAATAAGCTCCGCGCAGAACAAGAGGATTAAAGCCACATAAAAAACCCAGAGCACAAGAATGACCACGGTTTCCAGCGAACCAAATATCAAATTGTATTTTTTATCATCGGACACATACCAGGTAAAAAAATGTTTGGCAATTTCCATTAAGGCCGAAAAGATGGCAGCACCGGTCAGCGCACTGCCGAGACTGACTTTTCCCGTGGGAATTAT
>Ga0187878_1004048_pt1 | contig 11564 bp, 11 predicted proteins | sample June2016WEW_17_1_FD_132979 | JGI IMG/M metagenome (GOLD analysis project Ga0187878, IMG submission 132979) | Peatland microbial communities from SPRUCE experiment site at the Marcell Experimental Forest, Minnesota, USA - June2016WEW_17_150 | ecosystem: Environmental > Terrestrial > Soil >...
AGTCGCCGGTTCTTTTTGAAACAACTCGACACAAAGCATTATCAAGTCGTCGAAATCCACGGCATTGTTGCGCTTGAGCGCCAGCTGGTAGGAAATGTAAATTTGGGAGAGGATTTTTTTGGCGAATTCTTTGGCCGAATTGGAAAATTCCTTTTCGCTGATGAGTTCGCTTTTTAACTCGGAGATCTTGGCCAGTATCGAATTGGGATTGAATTTTTTCCAGCTGATATCCAGATCGGTCATGACTTTTTTTATCAAACTGATCTGATCATCCTCGTCATAGATAACGAAATTTCTGCCGTAACCAAGTTTGTCTATGTCCTGGCGCAAAATCCTCAAGCACATGGAATGAAAAGTTCCCATATACGGCGGCACAGTTGCCGGCAGGCGGCTGTCAGTCGCTTGCAAAAGCTTGGCGACCCGGTCTTTGATCTCACCAGCCGCTTTATTTGTGAACGTGATCGCCAAGATATTTTCCGGCTTCACTTTTTCAGAAATGAGATAGGCGATACGGTGGGTCAGAGCTCGCGTTTTTCCCGAACCCGCGCCGGCCAAGATTAAAACAGGGCCTTCAATCGCCCTGACCGCTTCAACCTGCCTGTCATTGAGAACATCGAAAATTTTATTATTGTCGTCCGGCACGGTGTTAATCAGATTGCTTGGAAAACATTGCTTTTACAGGAACATAGATATTTGTTGGTAAATCTCAAGAAATATCGAGTCTGATAAAATAATCAACCCGTTAATTTATTGGCTTCATTAATTTCAGAAATATCTTTATCGTTTTCTTTAACAACCTTGGCCTCCAGAACATTTCCATTTGTATCAACCGATAAAGAGAATTTTTTATCTGCGGTATAAACAGACACTTCTTTAGGAAACTCACCCGTATATTTCTGAAATTCCTCTCCTCGCTTTATCGCTCCTTCGTGTGAATACCGACCTTCAATAATAGACCTGCGCATTACCTCTCTTAAATTATCGCCGGGATTAATTGGTTCATCGGTTACTTTCTCAAGAGGAATAATAATGACCCCTTGCGGGAATTCTTTAGTGATCGGGACAACAAACATATTATATAAACCCCTTGGAGTGAGTAAGATGCCATCGACACAAGCTATGCCAGCTTTTGGTATGTCTTCGACGCCCTCCTCTTCTTCAAAAGTTTTGCCCATTCCTTTTACATGCTTAAATTGCTGGCCGAACATTGAAGTGCGATAATTTACCTTCTTTTGTTCGTTATGGACTTCAAGACGGCTGGTGGTAATGCGGTTTTTAAGCTCACCCAATCTCTCATCGCTCATGCCGAAAACACTAAAACGCCTATCTGTTTCCAAGTCGTCTGATTGTCTTGTATTCATAAAATCCATCCATTTTTTATCAGTTACATTGGAGGTCGTAATACCGGGGTCGTAAAAGGAGTATCTTATGGCAAGCTGGTGGACATCCTCGTAGGTTTTGTCCTCAAGGCCTTCCTTTGAAAGATAATCCGATGGTTCCGACGCCCAATATAAAAATGGTTTCTTTTTTGAAATCTCCCCGCCATATTTTTGGAACAAGTTAGCAAGTTGAGAATATGGAATATGTTCTCTAACGCCCTTAATGGCATCAAAACCGCAAAAGGGGCAACCCCTTGAACAACCAAAAGTCAATTGGATGGCTTCAAGATTAGATAGGATTAGTTTAAGTTCTTCTTCGGTGAATTTATCGTCTAGATTCAGTGGAAGCGACTCGCTTTTAGGTGGATAAATTTCTTTTTTCTGCTCAATAATTTTATCTAGAAGAGCTCTTTGGTCTTTTTTCATCCATTTTTCCCAATAACTAAGGTTGGCCTTTATCTCGTCATCTTCCAGGGCAGATTCCAAGTATGCCTCTAGCCCTCCTTTTGTATCAAGAGAATTTAGATAGTCAACCATTTCTTGTGGCGAAAATTGCAAGACCTCCCCTTTTGTCAAAAAGGTGGATTTCTTTTCTTGTTTTAAGCTTGTTTCAAATTTTTCCATATTCAAATTTTCTTTCTGACTTCTTCAATTTTCTTTTTATAACTGCCTAATTCCCTGCGCTCTAAAATCAAAGACTTCCTGGCCCGAAGGGATTGCTTTATTTTCTCTATTTGTTTTTTATTTTTTTGAGCGGCCATAAATATATTCTTTCTATTCTGTACTAGAATATTCTGGTGGACCGAGGGAGAATCGAACTCCCGACCTCCGCTTTGTCCCGATAAATAACGGCGGGCAGTGTGGAGATGGTTAAAAATAATTGGAATCCAATAGAAGACTACATTTTTGAAGCGCACAACCTAATAAACTCACTGAAAAAGCCTGAAAAAAGCCCCGATTTACCTGACTCATAGGGGGATAGGGGTAATCACATAGGGGTAATAGAATCCAAGACCCTAATTAGCTTAACACAGTGTCTCCGTCCAGGAGAAGAGGAGTCAATCAAGAACAACATATCTCCTGAACAAAAATTGTAGATAACAAGAAATCCACTGATAGTGGGTTTATATATTTTAGCAACAATAAAACCTGAATGTCAGAGATTAAACCCCTGTTAAATCCATTAATCTATACGCATTTCGGCTACTTTTCACGCCTTTATTGGCACAAATTAGACCCTGGAAATGGCTTTTTGAGTTAAAAAGAGATATTTGGAGCCCTATTATAATCAACTTATCTGAATGTCAGAATCCTGTGTTGAATGAGTTTATTTCTTTGCAACACACCAGTCCTTGAGAGCCATCGTATCAGTCGCTGTGAATTTTGCCGGAGTATCCGGTAACGGAATATACCCTTTGCCCAAAAACGCATTTGAGTCATTAACCGAACCGTCAAATCCGAGAATATGGCTGAATTCGTAGAGTATAATGTTGCGTATGTAGTCATTGATAAAAGTTTCTCTCGACATTGAGGAATAATCATAATTCATTTCCAATACATCTTGGCCTCCAAGCAACAAAGCAAAACCTTTTTGTAAGCTAGTATCTTTGATTGTCCCGCCGGCCGTTTGGGGCCAAAGGGTTTCGCCAGTCGCTTTGGAAACAACCTTAATGCCGCTATCTTGGGCCAGGACAGTGGCTACCTCTTGAATTTGAGCATTAGTTGGGTTAGGCGTGCTATTCTGAATAAGCTGTCTTTTTGCTTCGGCCCAAATTGTATCTTTCAAACTAGTTTCAACTGCTTTCTCGCTAGTGCTAGCACTCCTGCTGGCAATGTATTGCTCTTTGAATATTGTCAGAATATCCTGATTTTTAATCACATCAGCTACGAGGAAAAGTTTTTCATAAATGCTAGTTTCAAAAAAGTTTTTAGAGCTATCCGGGAACGAGTGAATATCAGTGCCACTTACTTCATTTGGGTAGTCAGGATTATCGGCTGTGAAATTGATTAAATTTTGAGAATTGCCGGGACTGTATTCAAAAAGTTTCTTACCAAGAGCCGTTTCCCATTGATTCTGTTCGTCTCGAACAATAGCTAGCAGAGAATCGCGGGTGAATCCTTCGGCTAAGAACTTATCGCTGATTGTGCCAATGTTGTAGATTATTGGATAGGAACAGTTTTTGTATTCAGCGATTGAAGTTTTGAAAATCGTATGAGATAAGACAAAATAGCCGATTACAACAATAACTAGAATGGCGATAATATAGAATTTATATTTTAGGACTGTCTGCATGTTTATTGTCCGGTAAAGATTTTCCACGCTAAACCAAACCCAATAGCGAAAGCCAGAAAAAGTGCTATGACAAAATCCGCTTTAGTTATATTCATTTTGATGGATTGGATTTATCGGTTGAAAATGTTTTAATTGTTTTATACCAAAATAAACATAATTTACATTTACTATCACGAAGTCCTTCGTTATACACAGTATTCATAAATTCTTCTAAAACTAAACTCCAATCTTTCCAATTTTCCAAGTCTGCAAGCGTGGCTCTTCCTTGTTGCTTGCCGTTTAATTCATACCCCTTCGGAACTTCAACCTTAAAGTTTGTCCATTTGCCAAATTGTTCCTTAAATCGTTCTTTCCACAGGGGTTCTTTTTTCATAATTTTATTTGGTTAAATTTTCTATTTTATTTTTTTCTTCTAGGGCTTTTACCTTAAGGGATAACCTCTCTGTTTCTTTTTTCTGACCATAGCGAATAGTGTAGTAAAATAGGCAATACAAAACCGAAACAAGAGCAGAAAAAGACAAAATCATTGATACGAAATAAATAATGCAGTTGTTTATTCGTAAATACTTATTTATAAAAATACCTAGAAAACCTATTATTAAAAACCATAGATTCTGATTGAGATTGATATTTACACCGTAGTTATTGGCCATTTGTTCCGTTTCTTTTAGTGGTAATGTAATTTTATGTTGGAGTTATCCATAAAGGAAGGAGTTGAGCCAACATTTATAAGATACCAATCCTCACAATAGCTCATATAGCTATCTCTATCGTGGATTTGGGCTTTGCCATCATAACAGTAGACTCGGCTATCCACGAAGAAATCAAAATTAGTATAATCCTCTAAAGCTTTCTTAACACTTTGAGGGTAATTGCCATTTTCTTCATTGGTATTGAATTTATCTTGTTGGAGTTTTCGCTGTGCACAGCCAATGTTAGAAATTTGAAGTGCTTGTTCAGTAACCAGTTGAGAAGATATTTTATTCCACCTGTTATCGCAATCAAGAAATGCGTCCTTTTGGGCAGATGCCAATTTGTCAGCTTCTTGTTTTGGCACAATAACAAATAGATAAACAGCCACTAAACCGATTATCGCTATTACGATAACTGCTATAATTTTTAGATATTTTTTCATGTTCATTTATAATCAAAAAGCCCACCACATGAGTAGGAGCCGAAGCTCCTCATATCGTTTCCGATATGGCCTACGAGGACATCCCATATGATGGGTTTTTTGTCCTCGTAGGACTTTATACTTTTACCATGCCCGACTAAGGGACGGGTTTAGGCATTATTAAGTTGTTGCATTAAATATAACGCTCCTGATTTGGATATACAAGACTTATTCAATCTTCTCCGGCTCGTCCGGAATAGCTATTTTGAGAGGTAGTTTTGAGGTATTTTTGCCACTTCAAATTGCATGAAATTCAATGGTTGATTTATCCATCAAAAAGCTAGGATTTACGCCATTATTTAAACATTTGAGCATAAAAGTACATATTTTTACTCCAAAAAAGGTATCATAGTGCCACTTCAGCTAAAAAAGTCATTTTTGAGACAAAATAACTCAACAAAATAAGGCTTTTTTGAGTGTTAAAAATGGAAAAAGGGGGTAAAATAGCACCATGGAGACTTTTAATAAGAGTAGCGTCCTGGGGCGTTTTAGGGTGTCATAGTTTTCACTTTCTCGGCTTGTAGACAATTTGATTTCTGATTCCGGCATTTTTTGACTTATGCACAGGGGGCCAAAAACCTTAATAAAGACCAGATAATAGAAGCGTTTTTTTGACCCCTTCTGGCTATTGCATCTTCTTGAAAATTATGCTATACTTGAGGCATAATCAGGCAAATAAGTAAGGACATAAATTTTCGTGTCATCTCCCCCGGAAGCATATGGCTGGTTTAGTCGAAACCGGCTCGGCAAGTCGAGAGTAAGAGACGAGCAACGCATATTTTCACTATCAGTAAGATTTTCTATTTTTGCTTAACTAACCAAACTATTTATCATCAATAATTTACTATAATTACCAGATTATAGGAGCTCCCTATTTAAGAGGGGGCTTCTTAATTGTGTCTCGATTATATATATGTAATTAGCAAATGCGATTATAGATGTTAATAGCGAGTTAATTTGAGATGTAAAGAGACCCTGAAGAGAGAGTATAGCTTAATTTTTGAATAAAGAAATAGGAGATGATTTTAAGTCAGTCGAAGAGTGCGAAAAAGAGTTAGAAAACATAGGTTTTTGTCCACAGGAGACCAAGTACTTGAGCGGTATAATTAAAGTAATAATAGATAATGTTTTGGACCATTACCTGGAACAATTTTATGGCAGAGAATAAACAAAAAGCGTTAATATATTGCCGAGTATCCTCTGAAAGACAGAAAACAGAAGGGCATGGTTTGGATAGCCAGGAGCATCGTTGCAGACAATATTGTTTGAGCAAGTATGAAGTCGAAAAAGTATTTCTAGATTCCGCCAGCGGAGGCGGAGACTTTATGAAAAGACCAGCAATGTCTTCCATGATTGAGTATATTGATAAGTATCCGTATAGGAATTATGTCGTTGTTTTTGACGACTTGTCTAGATTTGCCAGGGATACGATATTTCATCTTAAATTGCGAGCAACATTTAAAATTAGAGGAGTTATGCTCAAGTGTCTAAATTTTGATTTTGATGATAGCCCAGAAGGTGTATTCTCGGAAACTATTTTAGCGGCTAACAATGAATTAGACAGAGAGAAAAATCGTAGACAAGTTATTCAGAAAATGAAGGCTAGATTAGAAAGGGGTTATTGGCCATTTTATCCTCCGCCCGGATTTACCAATAAAAGAGACCCCGTGCATGGAAAACTGCTAACTCCTGACAAAAAGGCAGAGATTATTAAAGAAGCACTTGAGGGATTTGCCACTGGAAGACTCAAAGAACAAGTTGATGTTAGAAAATTCCTAGAATTGAATGATTTTAACAATGGCAAGCCGGTATATCTTCAAGCAATTGCAAGATTATTCAGCAGAATTGTCTATGCGGGATATATTGAATACGAACCCTGGGAGGTTAAAAGAAGATTAGGGCATCATCAGGCAATTATCAGTCTAGAAACTTTCCAGGGAGTCCAGGACAAGATGAATGGTAATACTAGATGCTTTTCACGCAAGGATACTCGCCCAGATTTTCCGTTAAGAGGATATGTGCTCTGTAGCACTTGTAAGCAACCTCTCACCGCTAGCTGGTGCACCGGTAGAAAGAAGAAACACGCATATTATCGCTGTAACCATTTTGGTTGTATTCTGAAAGACAAGAGTATAAAGAAAGATAAAATTGAGGGTGAATTTAGTGATGTGCTTACGAGAGCAAAAGCAAAGAGCCAAATCGTTGATTATACAAAAGCATTATTTCTGAAAGAATGGGAAAACAAGATGGCCAATTTAGGGCAGATAACGGCAAGAAAAGAAAAGGAATTATCAGAAATTATTGAAGAGAAAGAGGGGTTAATCAAGAAAATCACCAGAGTTAGCGATATTGTCGCCAAAGAAATTGAGAAACGAATTGAAGAATTATCAAATCAAGAACTTAACACAAAAGGGCAAACTGCCAGTCCTGAAAGCAGAGGAATTAGTTTTGGAACCGCACTAGAAACAACCTTGACCTACCTCAAAAACCCGCATAAACAATGGGAAATAGGCACTTTAGACGATAAAAGACTAGTCCTGAAGCTAGTCTTTACCGACAGAATCCCTTATGACTACGAAAATGGATTTGGAACCGCTAATTATTCGCTACCTATAAAGGCTTTTGAGCTGTTAGCGACTTCAAAATCACAGGGTGTGGACTGGAGGGGAGTCGAACCCCTGGCCTCCACTTTGCAAAAGTGGCGTTCTACCACTGAACTACCAGCCCGCCGTTATTTATCGAGGATCCTCGATTTTCTGCAGTAAAATCGGGACAAAAGCGGCGTTCTGCCACTGAACTACCGGCCCTTTCTCAAAACGGCCGCCGGAGGCGGCCGTTTTGTTCTTTTTAAAATTCTTTTCTCTCCGGAGAATTTTTAATAATATCGAATGCTTCTTCGGCGGTATCCACGATTTTGTAGATATCCATGTCTTCCTTGTCGATATTTTTGAATTCCTCATAGACCCACTTCTTAATATAATCAGCCAAATTCTGCCAATATTCTTTGCCGACAAGAATGATCGGAATGGCGGGGACTTTCTTGGTTTGGATCAAAGTTATCAGCTCGAACATCTCGTCCATGGTTCCGAAGCCGCCCGGGAAATAGACATAGGCCTGGGCGTAATAAGAAAGCATCACTTTTCTGACGAAGAAATAGTGAAAAGCAACCGATCGGTCAACAAAGGGATTGATTCTTTGCTCGGTCGGAAGCTTGATGTTGAGCCCCAGGGAATTACCAATACCGGTATCATCTATGGTTTCCTCCTTGGCCTCATGGGCGCCGCGATTGGCGGCTTCCATGATTCCTGGCCCGCCGCCGGTGATTATTGAAAATCCATGAGAAGCCAACATCTTACCAAGTTTTCTGGCTTCCTCGTACCATTTCTGGCCTTCGGCAAATCTGGCCGAACCGAAAAAGGTAACCGTTTTTTTGTAATCGGCCAAGAATTGCCAGCCGTCAATGAATTCGGCCATGATCCTGAAAACCCGCCAGTGAAAAGATTCCCGGAAATCCTTGCCATCAGGCAATCCGTGATCTTTGGTTATTGGTAATTTCGACGCCGGGACGTTCAATGTTGCTTTTCCCATGTTTGTAAAATTATTAATTTTTTACGGTTCAAAAAAATCGGATGTGGGTGCGCCAGGGATCGAACCTGGGGCCTCCGTCTTATCAGGACGGCGTTATACCACTTAACTACGCACCCGTCAATGATTACCCATCTCAGAACTGCGGTATATAATAAATTATCACAAAAATGACAAAAGGGCAAAAACTGGAACTCATTCAGAACGCCATCAGAAAGGCCTATCCGAAAAAGCGGCTGGTTTTTTCGGATGGTTCACCGGACGCCAATATCATGATCATCGGCGAAGCGCCGGGAGTGGAAGAAGAAAAACAAGGCAAACCATTCGTCGGCCGAGCCGGAAAATTGCTGAATGTGACGCTTGAGACGCTTGGCTGGAAGCGAAGCGATTTCTATATTTCCAATATTGTCAAATACCGTCCTCAAGATGAATTTGGCGGCACTCTAACGCCGACACCCGAAGAGATCGAAAAGTTCCGGCCGGCCCTGGAGAAAGAAATTGCCGTTGTTGATCCGGAACTGATCGTGGTCTTAGGCAAAATTTCTATGACTGGTCTTGGTATCGAGGGTTCAATGGCGGCAAATCGGGGAAAAGTGTTTGAAAAGCTCGGACGAAATATCCTAGTTATCTATCATCCGGCGGCAATTTTGAGGAATATAAATCTCGAACCTCTTTTCCGCGAGGACTTGGCGAAAATCAGAGAATTGACAGCGTGATTTACCCCCACACTCATGCATGAGTGTGGGGGTTTACTTCACGCTCAAAATACTTTGAACCAAACTGACGAAACCTTTGGCGATGAGCAAAACCGCCAGACCAAGAACGGCGTATTTCAAGGCGTTCAAACCGGCTTGATAATTTTTGGGAACACCGCCTGAGGTCAGCATCCTAAAACCGCCGTAGATGATGATAATGACCGAAACCGGGATGCCGAGATTGAATATGAAATTGGCGATGATGCCGATAAGGTCCTGAAATGATGTCGGGGTTCCGGCCAGCGGATTTTGATAATTGTAAGTTGTAGAAGCGGCGAGAGTAAAAGAAAAAGACATTACCAAAAATCCGAATATTGCGAGGCCGATAATTAGTTTTCTCATTGATATATTATACCACAAGCGACTTGCCGGTGGTGTTCACAAACAAAAAAACGGTGGGCGCGCGAGAAGCGCGCCCACCGGCGTGGAAAGAACTACCTAATTGTTAACGCCCCCGGAGCCGACATGGAATCGAACGAATTGTTTGTTGGATTCCAAGCAATAAAAGTCAAGTCATAGAACCCGGGCGAAGCTCCAAAGTTCTCGATTATCGCCTCGGTGTTCGACAGAATCTTGATTGACACCAGCACTCCATCGAACTCAACATATTGCTTGAGTATGTCCACATCGCCGAAAGGCGAAGTGATCGGCGGAATGAATTGGCCGGTCAGCTTGACCTGGCTATTTACCAAAACCTGGCCTTGTGAATCTGTTATGGATTTCACAAAAATAGCCGAATCAATACCGAGATAATTTTGGTCTGTCCCGTACCCGAATGTTAATGCCGTTGCTCCCATCGACAACAATTCTCCGTCCATATAGTTGTTGCAAAAGTAGATCAACAGATACTCGCCCCAAAGTTCGGAAGACCAAGTGTAGTTCGCGAGTTGGACTACGTCGCCAGGCCGGAAAAGCCTGATACCATCAACAGAGCCAGCTCGAGGTTGGGCAGTTTGTCCCTCGGGTACGTTCACGGGAGTTAGGTACCATGTATACCAGACCCCGCAAGACGAACTGTTTTGATCTTGTGGGAAATACGGGACCTGCAGCCAGGCCTGCAAAGTCTGACCTTGGGAAAAACTTCGGCGATTGGTTTTCAGGATTGGATAGCGGAATTGTCCGTCGTTTGGGAATGGATTGCAACCGATCGTTGTTCCGGGTCCACCCATTGGGCGAATTGTTTTTTGGTGAAGAGCCTGAAAGCTATGTACCACCGCTTTGACCTGCTGGCTGTCCGAAGCCAGCTTGGATTCCTGCGCCGATGCAAACGATGACACGAAAACGAAAGACAAAACAAACACGAAAAGCAAAGTTGCCTTTTTCATTGATTTGCCCTCCTTGGGCATAAAATCGTGAAAAGCAGATAAAACTTGTCAAAAAACCACCCTTTTTCAGGACAATATAAGTATAACATAAAACAGGAAGGAATGCAAGTAATCAAAAAAGCCCGGAAATATGGGTTTTTTGGTAATATGGAGAAACTAACTTTTTCTTGAGGTTACTTTTTTGACCGATTCCTTGATGGCCGGCACGTCCATTTTCATGGCAGTGAGGAGTTCATCTGGCTGGCCGGTCTCGCCAAAACGGTCGCGGGCGCCGATGAATTCTTGAGGCACGGGATAATTTTGCGATAAAAATTCAGAAACAGCCGAGCCAAGACCGCCGGCGATTTGATGTTCTTCGACGCTGACAAGACAGCCGGTTTTCTGAACTGAAGTTAAAATTGTCGCGCCATCAAGAGGTTTTATTGTGTGAGAATTAATTACTTCGCAATCGATGTTTTCACCGGCCAATTCTTCGGCGGCAACCATGGCATTAAAAAGCAGTGAACCGCAGCCGACTATTGTCACATCTTTCCCCTCGCGGAAAATTTCAGCTCGCCCGATCTCAAATGGCGTCTCGGTAGTCGTGAAAACCGGAGTTTTCTCTCTGCCAAATCTTAAATATGTCGGCTTGCCATTAAACGCCGAAGCAAAAGTTGCTTTTTGGGATTCCAAAGCATCGCAGGGAACGACGACAACCATCCTCGGCAAAACTCTCATCAAAGCAATGTCTTCCAGCGCCTGATGGGTCATGCCATCGGGCCCGACGGAAACGCCGGCATGCATCCCGCCGATCTTCACCGGCACATTGCCGATGCAAATGGCGGTCCGGACTTGTTCGTTGCTCCGGCCCGGGCTGAATGACGCGTAAGAAGCGAGAAACGGAATTTTGCCCTGAAGCGCCATGCCGGCGCCGATACAGGCGAGATTTTGTTCGGCGATGCCGACTTCAATGTATCGGTCGGGAAATTTCTCGGCGAAGGGACTGACTTGAGTGGAAATGGTCAGATCGCAACACAAAGCGACGACATTTTTTTCTTTCTCACCGGCTTGAAC
>Ga0187878_1004049_pt1 | contig 11564 bp, 17 predicted proteins | sample June2016WEW_17_1_FD_132979 | JGI IMG/M metagenome (GOLD analysis project Ga0187878, IMG submission 132979) | Peatland microbial communities from SPRUCE experiment site at the Marcell Experimental Forest, Minnesota, USA - June2016WEW_17_150 | ecosystem: Environmental > Terrestrial > Soil >...
AATTGGGCTAACGCGATGATGATCCCTAGGAGAAGGATACTCATGTAGACTAGTTTATACATTATTTTCATACTGATTCAAAATGAAGAAACGCGTACATATTAACTTGAGCGTACGCACGCTAGCGTCCTCACCTTAATTGGCCTAGTAATCATCATTATTGTTAAGCGCCCTGCTCTTTCTCCTCCCGGCTGCCATTATAGCCGGCATCGTATGGTTCCTAACCGCAAACGAACTATTTACCGGTGTTGCCTTTTTCCTAGTGGCTATATTCTCCTTGACCCAGAGAAAATAGAACTCATCAATATTTCTTTTTATAATTTAGAACTTCTATTAGTTGAATCTAGGGTGAATCGTGTTGGTTGATAAAAATAATACAACTCCCTTTGTTAGAGCAGTCGATAATGAAGTAGAGGAAATATCACAGAGAATTCTAACAGAGCTTGAAAGCGCGACTTCCACAGATTTATCCGACGCTACGTATGCAAATATGATATTACAGTTATCAGACATTAATTATACAAAACATATGCTAAAACAGGTAGAAAGTGTAGCATCTGAAGATAAAAATGAGACCGGAAAAAGAGCAATAATCAAGGTACTTTTGCTCTCTATATGGTTGCAGAGACTCTACTTTATCATAAGGTCCTCAATAATGGGACTGATAAGTGGCATTGTTACAGCGCTCATAATCTTGTTCTTTGGTACAATAAATGTCGTTGGCGGAATATTCATAGGTATTTTTGTGTTCGTGTTTTCGTTAGTTATCACTCGATTATTTGATGCGCAACTAATCAAAGCCACGAAAAAGATCGTCGAAACTATGATTAATCACAGAGCTATACGTAATTTTATTATGAATCATTTCTAGGCAATGAATGTTTAACCCTGTTATCCGTTACTCGCGTATTTGGGTTTTCTAGAATTTTTTGTAAAAAGCCACTGCCATATGGTAATTTTCTTGGAAGGATAATGAGTCTCAGGTCGATGTTTAATCACGTCCTCAAGAACCTGATAATCGTACGTGAGATTAATCATAGATGAGCCTGAACGCGCACGTACGCCGAATACAACGACTTTGTATGGTCCTGCTTCTAAATTCAGTATTTTTGTATCTCTAGAAGAGTTCATGGTGTAATAAGCTACAAATCCTAGGCTTTTCAATAGGTCAGGTAATCTTGGGATTACTAGAGATGTAATTAGCGGGATAGAAAGACCATCAGTGATAAACGCAGTTGCGCCAGCCACGCCCAGCGTCAGTACAATACTTTTATAGAAACTATCATAAGTGGACTGCTTCATCACCGCAAATAACGAAACCTGCTTTGTGCTTGACCACTGAACCTTTATCGTCTGCCCCTGGGAGAGTGAAAAATCTATTGTCTTGAAGGTAATCGCGCCTAGAGGGACGTTCTCAGATACTACTTTTTGAGTCTTAGTTACATACTCCTTTTCAGTATGTTGGACATCGATAATAATTGGATTAGAGTAATCTAATGAAGGCATAATTGGTAATACAAATAGTCCAACTGTCAAGAGTATGCAGAAACACACTATCAGATATATTAAATAGGTTTCCAATTTAATATCACTCGATAGATATTAAACTATCAAGTAAATATATGAAACCTTTTCATCATGGCATGCGCGTGCGTGCTCATATTTCAAGTGTCCTTTATATGGAGTAAATGAATACACTGAACATGAATCAATGTAAACGCCTTGAAGATATTTGGACGATTTTAATAAAATACGGTTTTCGGAAAAGTTGTCATGGAGATAATTTCAATCACTACGAGGTTTAGGTTGAGAGCTTGGAACGCGCGCGCATCTAGAAAGTCACTATGAGGTGGGAAGTCTCACCGTAAAGGTTGTACCCTCGTCAAACTTGGACTCGAAGCTCACTGCACCACCATGCGCATCCACAGCCATCCGAACAAAGTAAAGTCCGAGCCCAACACCCCCTCTCTTAGTAGTGAACAGTGGCTCAAAGAGATGCTTCTTGTCTTCTTCCTTCACCCCGATACCGGTATCACTGACCTCAACAACCACATCCTCACCATCTCGCCTAGCCGAAACCGCGAGCCTACCCCCATCAGGCATCGCCTCCACGCTATTCCGAACCAGATTATCGAGCACCCTACGAATCAAGTCAGGGTCAACAGACACATCACTCAGTCTCTTACCCAAGTGCATGTCGAGGGTAACATTCCCGGGTCTAGGCATCGTCTCAACAACCTCCTTAACCAGAGATGATAGATCCACCTTCTTCTTGACAACCCTCACCTCTCTAGTACCCTCCCTGAACGCCTCAATCATCTGGAGGGACCTCTCAGCGTTGTTAGAGATCAACCCCAGCATCTTATCTGAGAGCTCTTGCTTCGCCTTTGCCATCTCCGCTGCCTGACTGATGGCCACAAGCGGCCCGCGAAGATCATGCGCCACGGTCGCCCCAATCCTGCTAATCGTGTCCATCTGCTCTAACCTACGGAGCCTCTCCTCGCTATCATGCAGCTTAGCCTCCCCATTCGCCACCAAACCCTCAAGTCGATTAGCGTGTTCCTGCACATCTTCCCTAGCCATTGCTAACTCTATATTCGACACCTGAAGCCCTGCATTGGTCTCGGTCAGCTCCTTATTGGTCGCGGACATAACCGATTCAGCTTTCTTCCTCTGAGTGATGTTATCGAATATGGCGACGAAGTACCCATCCTTCGGGCTGTAGGCAGAGATCGATAGCCACATCCTTAGTGGTTTGAAGAAGAGCTCAAAGGTCTCGGGGTGCCCGGTTGAGGCGACTCTTCCATAGGTTTCGATGACCTCGGGGTTTCCCTTTCTGATTCCCGGTATAGCCTCAGAGACCTTCTTTCCAATGACTTCCTCCCTCTTCAAGCCGGTTAGCTTCTCGAAGGCATCATTTACTTCTAGGTAGATGAAGCCCTCTGGTTTGCCCTCTTTGTCGTATATCATCTTGCAGTAGGCGAAACCGTCCAGCATGTTGGAGAAGAGGATGTGATACTTGTCCTCACTACTCTTGAACCTATTTTCCGCCCAACTCTTCTCTACGGCGTGTCTGATCCTTCTTGCCAGTACTTTGTAGTGGGCTAGGTTCGGCTCCTTCTTGACGTAGTCGTCGACGCCGATGGCGAATGCGGCTGATGCCACTTCCTCGCTTCCTCTTGCGGTGTAGATTATGAAGGGGATTGTTTTCGTCTTCTTTACCTCGGCGCAGAGCTGTATTCCGTTCATCCCCGGCATTACGAAGTCGGAGACGATGCAGTCGATTGTTTGATCGGATAGATGCTTCAGGGCATCTGCTGGCGTTGGTGCCAATGCTATAGTGAAGGCGGGATCGGCTTGCTCTAGATTCAGCTTCGTAAGCTCCATTTGGCTGGGCTCATCGTCGACTAGAAGTACTCTAATTGAGTTTTCAGCTAGAGGGTCGTCTTCGATCAACGCATGAACCAATTAAAATATTTTGGGTAGACGTTATTTTTAAATGTAACTTGGTTAGAAAACGCGCACCCCGCGACTCTTTACCTGAGAAACACCTCCACTTAGCAACCCTGTAAACAATCATCAAAGCGAAGCGCAAATTTAATCGACAAAACAACTTGTGCGTGCATAGATCCAATATCAATACTCGAGCTTAGCTGCTTACAGATTATTTCTTAGCCAAATATTTTAACTGAGATAGAAACGTAGCCATCATTAAAAGCAAAATGCTAGCCCCAATAAACAATATACCAAGATACATGAACGAAAAAGAGAGATAATTAAAAGGAACAAAAATATCCAAAACAGTGAGCCCAAACCCGGCGATAGCTAAGATGAACCCGGAGAGGTAAGAGTAAAACATCAGAGGGTTATGCATCCTACTAAGCTTAATAATACTAGACATTATCAGGAACCCGTCTCTAAGTGGATCGAGCTTCTGCACACCTACGCGACTACTATACGATATCGGGACCTCAGCAACTCTATTAGACGCAGCGGCCTGAGCCGCGATCTCCACCTCGACATCGAAGCCACCGGTTTCCAGAACCAGCTTCTTCGCGAAGGAGGTATCGAGAACATATAACCCTGAGCAGACATCAGTGAGCCTAGTTCCATAAGTAATATTGAATATCAGGTTAATCACGTTGTTTCCAAGGCGATTAAGTAGCTTAATGTTGGCCCTGTCTCGCCTAGCCCCAATTACCTGACTATAGTACGGCGCCTTTTCGAGCAGCGCCTCGATGTCCCTCGCCGAGTAGGTACAGTCGCCATCAATGACTCCGAAGTAGGGGGTCTCGATGTAGTTGAGTGCCGTCTTTATGGCGCCTGTCTTGCCCCTGCCGCTCTGAGTGTATATGGGAACCCGCATTTTTTCAACTATCTTGACGGTTTTATCGGCCGAGTTACCGTCGATGACCAACGTTTTTGGGTATCCCTCGAGGAGTACATCTTTTAAAACAAGTTCAATTGCATTCTCCTCGTTTAGGGTTGGAATTACGATTGTGACATCCTCTTTTTTGATTCGATTTCTGCTCGCCTCATTGATGAAGGTTGAATTGAGGTGAGGGGGATAGTTTTCGGAGTACATTACCAATCACAAAGTTTTGCTCTGGTCTAAGTATGGTTTCTTTGGGAATCCGTGTTTATGAATCTCGCGTGCGCGTTCGCTCGATTACACTCGTGCATTCGTGTAGGGGAAGGTGGACTGAGTTTGGGAGCGATTGTGATGATAAGGATATACAAGGAGATCATCGCCATCTTCACTAAGTATGGGTTCGTGATCGTGGTCTCTGCGCACGTTGCTTATATAAACAGGGATTAAAGAAAAATAAATTTGGGTCAGGGAATAGTTGCATAGGGTAACGGTTTATAAACATTCATTACTAAAAAATAATCGGGATGATCTAGCATGGATCTCTTCTGGACAGTAGCGGCGATACTCGTGATTCTCTGGTTACTGGGTTTCATCACCGGAATCGGGGGAGAGTTAATTCACATCTTAATAGTTATCGCGATAATCGTTGTGGTCATAAGGCTCCTACAGGGAAGGAACGTTGTCACGGGTAATTGACGACACGATTGAAAAAATGAAAAAAAAATGTTAAATGGGATGGTGAGAACTCGGTGTCGCTTAATAATTGGTTAGTCATGTTGTCTTCGATGCTTGTAAGCCAGGTTGGCCTCGCGATGGAGACTATAATAGCAGCAGGCGTACTCGTCTTAATCGGTCTAATAATCATCATGGTGGTAGGCGCCCTCCTATTTCTTTTGCCGGCGGCCATTATAGCTGGCGTCGTTTGGTACCTAACAGCTAACGAGCTCTATGCAGGTGTAGCCTTCCTCCTAGTGGCTATCATCTCCTTAACCAGGAGAAAATAGAGTCCATCGATACACGTTTCGCGAATATTAGACAATATCTAGTACACTTACTTGAAATCCCTCGTTATTTCTCTCATGGCTTCGATAATCTTTCTGGGATCAGCTGGTTTCTCGAAAACGTACTTGAACTTGTCAAGCTTCCTCGCATCAATAGCCTTTAGAAAACCCGTCAACAAGATGACCCTCATCCCCGGATATTCAAGCTTGATCCTATCAGCCAACTCATCCCCCTTCATGTCGGGCAACACGAAGTCCACTATAGCTGAAGCATATTTTCTATCCTTAATCCACTCAAGTGCGGCCCAGCCACTGTAGACGACATCAACATTGAAGCTCTCACCCTCCAGTATTCGCTTCAATAATTGAGCTTCTCTCTCGTTATTTTCTACTAGGAGGATGGGTGGATTACTAGTCATTGCATCTATGTTATTCGTTGTCTTGAATAAAAAAAAGTCGCTTAAGAGCGGACTCTATATATTATTTCGTGTACGCGCGCATTCGATCTGGATGATAGAGGATGATCAAAAATAAGCGAATAGCCTTATTTCTTTAGGAGTAGTTTTAGGAACCCTATTTGTCATACTTGATGTTTCAGTCTTCCTCGGACTCACACAATCTGTTGATAAAATCTTTTTCATCGCTGTAAACCAGTGGAACCCTTCACCGATCCTTGACGTAATAATGATTAGCCTAAGCCTCTACGGTAGAGAAGTCGTTTGGGTGGACTCATCATCGCATTCCTCCTCTTCGGAGACGAGAGACAAAAAAAGAACGGGCTGATGCTCCTGATTCTCTTTATTGTATTAACCACTGCCGGAGAAATAGTTAAGATAGTTGACTTCAGGATTCGACCATACGACGCGCTTTCCAATGTTCGTCTACTAGTCTCTCCTGAGATGGATTCGAGTTTTCTATCCGGCCACACGCTGATAGTCGTAGGGGGAGCGATCGTTTCTCTGATCAGAATGAATAGAAAGTGGGCTTTCTTATTGACGGTTGAAGCAGCTCTCGTTTCCTTCTCAAGGATCTATGTCGGTGTTCACTATCCCACTGATGCTCTAGGAGGCGCTCTTCTGGGTGCCTCTGGAGCGTTGATACTTTGTTCAAGACCGGAGTTAATTGACGGGGTTTATCGGAGACTAACCTTACTTTCTTCAGCATCAAACAAAAAGTCGCGCATGTAATCCACGAACCTCTTCAAGGGTAATCGTACATACCTCGTGAAATCCGGCGAGGGTTGAAAGACCCCTTGCCTCGTGAGCTCAAAACCCAAGCCCACGTAGTCATCCACGACAGCGGCCTTAATCATCCTCACACCACTGAGTCTAGCCGCCTTGAAGCGATGATGACCATCTAGAACCGCGTAGATCTCCTTATGCGGGTGCTTAATGACGATGATAGGTTTCAACTTAGATAGATCCATCTCAGCGAGCCTCTGCACATAATCATCATCAACATCCTCGTCACAGACAACCTTGTCGATTGGTAAATCAACCGCGTATTTGTCAGGTCTAGTGTAGGCTCGTATTAGGTCCGTCATACCCGCTGACATTAACTAAAAAGTATTAAAAATAGTTTTATTCATAAAATTAAGGCACATATCAAATACGCCTACGGTTCAGCAGCGTGATCAGAATTGGAATAGCTCTCATGCGCGCGCGTTTTCACTGGACTCAAGCAGCTCCACCCAATCCCAATGGTAACGAGTGTTCGGTCTCTTCTCCGCCACGAACTTGTAGGCTGCCTTGTAATCCATCTTATACTTCTTACTAACATACACACTCGCCAGGAACGGCGTTCGGTTGATGCCAACGAGACAGTGAATCAATATCTTCGCGTCGAGATCCGATAAGGCGACAAGAAGCCTTGCGGCTTTAAGGATCTTGCTGGGGATAGGACGGTTTTCGTCGAGAAACCCAACGTGCACAGTTTCAAATAGAGTCCTTGCATCTACGATGAAGTCAACACCCTGTTCCCTCAGCGCATCGACGTAATATGCATCTATTATGTCTCCGACCCCGATACAGTTATCAATCCAATTCAAATGCGCACGCTCAACCTCCACTAGTTTGGGCTGAGGTTATGAAGGCTTCTCCATGGTCGTGCACATACGAGATGCGCGCGCGATTCCCTGGATCATCAAGTAGAGGTTCGCACTAACACTAACCTACACACGCATAGTATCTTGCTTCCTGAAGCTAGATTATCTTCATAATATCCTTCAAACTCCCACTCCCCCTAACACCCAATAATTGAGATGTTTAGCGTTATTTGAATCCGTTCACCAAATTACATGACGAAGCATAACTTAGATATTCCCCGATCCCTCGACACTACCTGGTTGATTGTTTGTCCACACCAGATGACGTGAAGAAATTACTCGCCCCAGATGAGAAGGTTGAGATGTATGTCAAGCAGAAGTTCTACCACCCCAAGATCAGCATAGACTCCCTGGTAGTCACCAACGAGCGTGTAATCCTCAGGCACCCCCATGAGCTGAATCTGAAGAAGGATTACACCGATTATAACTACAGGGACATCGCCAACGTGGTCCTGGAGAAGGGAGTTAAGAGGTCAACCATCAAGCTGACCCTCAGGCTTGGGGGAGAGCCGCTTGATTTGAGTGATATGCCTAATTCCGACGCGGAGAAGTCTTACGGAATCATCAGGGAGTACATCGAGAAAGCTAAGGCCCCCTCACCAATCAGCTGATATTCTAATTAAAATTCTCGTACGCTCGTGGAGGACCTATTTCTTTTCTACCTTTTTTTCGCCTTTATGGCGACTGTCTATACTGCCTTCTCAGTCTTTGTAGCTCCACTTTTCACGTCTTTCTCAATAGTTCCACCCGTCTTCTCTACTCCCTTCGCTACACCTTTCTCGAACGCTTTTGCTACCTTTCCGATAGCTTCTCCAGCGTTTTCAACTCTCTCCTCGATTGTCTTCTTTTTCTTCTCGTTAGACATGTTATTTCAAAAGGAGAATTAAGAGAAGATTGTTAATAAATGTGCACTCGCGGTGTACTCTCAACAAGCGGATCGTTATCTGGGCTATTCAATTGTCATTTATTTAGAAATAACTTGTATATTGCGAAGGGCGCGCACCTGCATATATTGTCTCAATGCACGCTTGGAAAAAACACCATTCTATAATACGCGCGCGCATTTTCGATTCGATTTAAGGAGCTTGAAGGTCGCTATTCTTTAGCTTTTCTCTTTATTTTCCCGACTTTTTCTTGAACGTCCCCTTTGGCTTGCTCAATCTTGCCTTTGACCTGTTCTGTTTTGTTATCCGTTATTTTGCCTACTTCTTCACGGATCTGTCCCTTGATTTTCTTGCCTCTTCCCTCTACTTCGTCTTTGCTCATGATCGCATGATAACAATGGTGGTTAATAAACAAACGAAGAGCCTAACGATTCGTGCATGTATGCGCATATTGAGGATTACTGTTTTTTAGATGAATTAGAGAGTGCACCGTAGATAATCAGACCAAGGCCAACAATTATAGCAACGATTGATCCTATAATGTAAATTTGTAGATTGTTATAACGCTGTTTTAGCGCTGGGTCCAAAGCTGTACCTATTTGACCTAGTACTGTTGATAGGTTTTGGTAGTCGGACCAGAAGTAAAATATGCCAATTGCTCCAACTGCTAGAAGTATTAACCCTATGAATAAGACTACAGTCTTCATAGAATTCATTAGGAAATACAGGGAATTAAAGATAGGTGAAATCTAAAACCGCGCGCGATTTCCTTTTCACTCATTAAAATTACCTGAAGAAAAGATACAAGATTACACCGGATAGAATAACGATGCCAAGTAAAATCCTGTTAGCGGCACTCTTCACAGCGGTCCCAATACGATCTCCAAGACGATCAACATCATCATCCGTTAGTCTGACAATAAGATTTCCGTTTGCTAGAACCCTGCTTGCTTCGTTAACACTATGTGGCATCCTAGTAACTTCCTGTGTTGTATCGGGGAGATTGTAAACAATCTTTGTCACTTGGCTGACAATCCTGTCCTTTACGATCTCACCCAGATAGGGCCTAACCTCAACTAGGAAATTAAACCCTGGATAGATATTCAAACTATAGTCACCGATCATCATGATTACTTTTATCATCAGCATAGCGACCATTGGAACTCGCAAACGATACTTTCGCAGGGTATTGGTAATCGCTAAAAAGGCTTCTGTATCAGGTTTATTAGGATCAATAATCTTGACATTTTGGCCCTCAAGGAGATTAACATAGAGGTCATCCTTAAACGACTCGATCCATGCGTCATTAATCTTCATGCCCAATTCATTAAACACGCGAACTAGCTCGTCAACATCGGCATTGAGAACTCCGGTTAGCATTCTTAGTAAGAGATCCCTTTTCTCAGGGCGAAGAATGCCTACAAGGCCAAAATCTAGGAATACAATATCACCATTCTGTGTAACCAGAAGATTGCCCGGATGCGGATCTCCGTGGAAAAATCCATCTTGAAATATTTGTTTCAAATAAGCATGTAAACCATTACGAGCAACATCTTGGGTATCAATTCCCATACTTTTCATTCCAACTACATCGTCTATCCGAACTCCGTATATATGCTCCATCACTAATAGACGACTTCCAGAAAACTCCCAATAGATTTTAGGAATTCGAATGCCTTTCATTCCTTCCATATTCTTTGCTAAAAGTTCAGCATTTTTTCCGTCTCTAGTGAAATCGAGTTCAGAAGTAATCTGTTTAGAAAAATCCTCAACTATCCCGGGAAAATTGTAGATATTTAAGTCATATAATGCGTCAAACTTTTTGGCTATGAATTTTAGTATGCTTAAATCTATAGCAACTTTCTCTCTTATATCAGGACGCTGTACCTTCAACACGACATCTGAGCCATCTTTCAGTTTTGCTTCATATTCTTGACTGAGGCTCGCTGCCGCAAAGGGACGTTCATTCAAATAGGTAAAACTCTTTTCGATTGGGGCATACTCCTCAATTGTTGCCTTAATTTCTTCAAATGACACAGGCTCTACTTTATCACTAAGCATTTTCAACTCTTTAATCAATTCGGCTGGCAACGATTCCTGACGAGTGCTCATTATCTGGCCAAATTTGACGAATACTGGGCCAAGCTCCTGTATAGCAAGACGGAAACGTCTGTAGATGTTGAGATTAGCAAGATTAGGATCCTGTTTAAGAATCTTCGCCTTTATGCCCTTCGGAACCAGCTTCGGGATAACGTCTGGAATAGCTATGGGAATAATTTCCGGTGCAGGGATAGTATCATATCTATGAAAACTTTCCTTTATTCGTCCTTGGAAAATGTCTAATAACACTATCTCAAAACCATACTTCGTTAGTATGGCAGAGATTTCTTGCGCACGTTTACGACGACTATAAGGATGCGTTACAACCATTCTAGTCACATCATTAATATTCACGAAGCACGCGATGTTTCATTTCGTATACTCACTTACGGCGAAGACCGCCTCGACGAGTTTGGCAGCCTCCCTGATAAAGTCCTCCTCAGCGAGGTCGATCCAATCAGGGCCGGTAATAACCCCCCTAAGGTATATGGTCTCGATGAAACTACACCCTCTCTCCTCTGCCCTCCGTCGCAGCTTTTCAACGGCTTCAGGATTTGTTTCGTTCGCTCCAACTAGCCCCAAGATAACTTGTTTACCCTTGAGATCGATCTTCTCGAGGAAATCCATCATGGCCAAAGTTGGTCTTCCCTCCCAGACAGGTGTAAGCAGTATTATTGGGTTGAATCCCTCAAGAGTTGTGAAAGGTACTTTCACGTCATCGTCCTGTTGAGAATAGCGTTTGTGCTGGAACATATCCCTCCAGTCATTTGGTTCAATTAATCTCCTACTTTCAGCTTTTATTGTTGGTAGAATGATCTCCGCAATCTTCGCAGTGGTACCTGTTTTAGTGTAATATATGACGAGAGGTTTTAAGATCATCATAACGATTAACTGCACACGATTGTAAAAACATGATCACTCACTTTATAAAAAAATCTCGCAAGCGAGATGGGGTGTCACTTGCAAGACTCCCAAATAATTAATAGATTTAGCACGCGCTGGCTTGTCCCGAAATTCATCAGGGCTAATATAAGCTTATTTTGATAGTTGGGGTCTCGTCCCCCAATGGTCTGCCTAACCCTAGGAGGTGAGTTCACTTAGGA
>Ga0187878_1004052_pt1 | contig 11557 bp, 12 predicted proteins | sample June2016WEW_17_1_FD_132979 | JGI IMG/M metagenome (GOLD analysis project Ga0187878, IMG submission 132979) | Peatland microbial communities from SPRUCE experiment site at the Marcell Experimental Forest, Minnesota, USA - June2016WEW_17_150 | ecosystem: Environmental > Terrestrial > Soil >...
AACGGTTCCACATGCGTTTTCAGGGTGAGAAATTCCCTTTCGGATAATGGGAGTTTGAGGGAAAACAATGTCATCGATTGTATCTACTACCAGTCACCCTCGAACGATGATGCTGACAAATTCGATATCAGAACGGGTGACCATGTAGACATTGCATACTCGGTGGAAGAGAATCACTGGAACGATAGGACAAAAACACAATTGAGAATAAGAGATATTAAATTATTAAATTAATATATTTAATTATGTCAGGACATTCTAAATGGGCAACTATTAAAAGGAAAAAAGCTGCAACCGATACGGCAAGAGGAAAAGCTTTTACCAAGTATATCAAAGAGATAACCATAGCGGCAAGAACCGGTGGCGGTGACCCGAATGGCAACCCACGGCTTCGCCTTGCCATTCAGAATGCGAAGTCAAATAATATGCCGGCAGATAATATCACAAGAGCCATAAAAAAAGGAACGGGGGAGCTTGAAGGCGTCCATTATGAAGAGATTGTTTATGAGGGATACGGTCCGGGTGGAGTAGCTCTGCTCATCGAATCCGTCACCGATAACCGGAACAGGACAGTATCCGAAATTCGTCACCTTATGGGGCGCAACGGCGGAAACCTTGCGGAAAGCGGTGCCGTTATCTGGAATTTTGAAAGAAAGGGCGTTATTACCGTTCCCAAAGGCAACTTCTCCGAGGATGATATACTGAACGTCATACTGGATGCGGGTGCGGATGACCTCATTCAGGAGGAAGAATTTTTCGATATTACAACTTCACATGATAATCTCGAAAAAGTTAGGAAAGCGTTGGAAGCCTCCGGTCTCCCCGGTCTCAAAGTAGAAAAAGCATCTCTCCAGTTCATTGCTAAGACCACAATGAGAGTGGAAGGTAAAGAAGCCGAACAGACCTTACGGCTTATAAGTGCGCTAGAAGACCATGACGACGTGCAGAACGTGTTTACAAATGCGGATATAGACGAAAAAGTAATGGTTTCATTCAGCGGATGAATATTATTACAAGCTTTCACACTGAATTATTATGATAATACTCGGTGTTGACCCCGGCACTCTGTTTACCGGCTATGCTGTAATACAAGGAGTAAATAACAGGCTCAAATTGCTAGAGAGCGGCGTGATAAAGATATCTCCGAAGAAATCTCTTCCTCTCAGATTAAAACAAATTTATGATACACTTGTACTTGTAATAGAAAAGTACATACCGGATGAGTTTGCTATCGAGACGGCATTTTACAGCAAGAACGTTCAATCAACACTGAAGCTGGGACACGCAAGGGGAGTATCTATTCTGGCTGCCGTTAACAGGCAAATACCAATTGCGGAATATTCACCTCGAGAGGTTAAAAAATCCATCGTCGGAACGGGCTCCGCATCCAAAGAGCAGGTAAGATATATGGTCTGCCAGATTATGAAGATAAAATCATTGCCCAAACCTCTCGATATATCCGATGCTATAGCAGTCGCCGTATGCCATCATAATAAGCTTCTCAACTGCAGTACCCGAAGCAGGCAAAAATGGGAGGATTTTGTAGAGCAGAATCCCAAAAAGATAATAAATAAATATTGAGCAGATCAATTTAATTAGACAGAAGAAAATTTTATGCTGGAATATATCAAAGGTAAATTAATTTCGAAAAAGCCCACGAGTATAATAATTGAATCGGGGGGTACGGCATTTAATATAAATATCACATTGCCTGCATATGAAACCCTTCCGCAGATAAATGATGAGGTAAAAATTATTACACATTTCCACGTAAAAGAGAATCCCATCTCATTCGTCCTGTATGGATTTTCGGATGAAGGCGAGAGAGAATGCTTCAGGCAGATAATTTCAATATCCGGCATAGGTCCTAAAACGGCAATGAGCATCCTTTCCGCTTTAGGTTATAAAGAGATTATCGAGCTGATAAACAAAGGGAATTACCTCCCTCTGACTTCCATCTCTGGTGTCGGCAAGAAAACCGCCGAGCGCTTGGGACTTGAGCTGAAGGATAAATTCGCAAAGAGTGAGATGGAAACGGCATACAGCGGTTTTGACAAGCAGCAATTCGGAGAATTAAGCAAGGTTTCGGCGATTATTTCCGGCTTGATAACTCTTGGCTATAACCGTATCGAAGCGGATAAAATGGTAAAGAAGTTCGCCACATCCCCAGACTTCGAAAAAATGCCTGTGGAAGAAGTGATAAAGGAAATATTAAGGGGGAAATAAACCCCTCTATAAAGGGGTAAGGGATGTGTAATTCCTCTCTGTCAAAGACCTCCCACCTTCGGGCAGGCTGCAGGAATAACTTACAAACCTAATCTTCGAATTCCAGTTTTTCTATCTCTTCGATGGGAATGGGGTAATTTCCGCTGAAGCAGGCGTCACAGTAACCGATCTTAGTCCCGTTGTTCTCAATACCGTGAGGAACAGAATCGTGAAGTTTCTCTAGCGATAGATATTCGACCGAATCCACGTCGAGTTCTTTTCTGATCTTTTCAATATCGGCATCGCACTGGTTCGCGATCAGTTCCTCTTTTGACGGAAAATCCATGCCGTAGTGGCAAGGTGCAATGATAGGAGGTGAGGATATACGTAAATGAATTTCTTTCGGTTTTGCTTCTTTGACAAGTTTTACGAGCTGTTTAGCCGTAGTTCCCCTGACTATCGAATCGTCAACTATGACCACTATCCTGTCTTTCAAAGCTGCTTTGACCGTATTGTATTTCGATTTCACTTTGATCTCGCGGTTATTTTGTCCCGGCTGGATAAAAGTTCTTCCGATGTAGTGGTTCCTTATCAAGGCGAGCTCGAGTTTCATGAAACGGTTGGATTTTATCCCTTCGGTTAAAAAGCCAAGGGTTGCGGTATTGCTTGAGTCCGGCACGCTGATAACAACAACTTTTTTATCCGCTTTTTCAGCGATCGGTGCGGGTCTTTCGATGGCGAGATTTTTGCCCAGTTTTCTTCTCGCTTTATCGACCGTATTTCCGAAGATGGTTGAATCCGGTCTCGAGAAGTAAACGTATTCGAATATACAATGTTTCGTAATATCGTTCTTTGATATAGTATAGGATTTTACTTTCCCTGTTTTGACCACTTCCTGATCAATTTCAATTATCTCTCCAGGTTTAACCGGACGGATATATTCTGCATTAATGATATCGAATGCACACGATTCGGATGCGAAAATGTAGCTGTCACCAAGTTTCCCCATTGATAGAGGTCTGACGTTGTAAGGATCACAGATAGCATATAATTTATTATCGGACATCATGACCATCGAATAAGCGCCCCTTATCTGTCTGCATGCTTCGAGGATTTTATCTATGAGCTTTGTCTTTTTGGACCTTGCTATCAGGTGAAGCAGAATTTCGCTGTCCGATGTTGTCTGGAATATGGTTCCCTCAGAGTGGAGTTTATCCCGGAGTTCTTTGGTGTTCGTGAAATTCCCGTTGTGGGAGAGTGCGAGATACCCGTCCCGGTAATGCACCTTAAACGGTTGTATATTGCTTCGGGAATCCGATGCACCGGTGGTGGAATATCTGTTGTGCCCGATTGCAGACCATCCCTTGAGTACTTCGGTAAGAACTTTTTGGTCTGCAAATACTTCAAGAGCGAGACCGTGACCTTTATGTATATTGAACCTGTATTTATTTTTTTCCTCGTTGTATTCCGAGGAGCAGATGCCGGCAGCTTCCTGACCTCTGTGCTGGAGTGCATGTAGTCCATAGTAGGTCATTACAGCGGCTTGAGGATGATTGTAGATCCCGAATATTCCGCAATTGCTCTTTGGTTTATCGGATTTGTACGGATAATGTTCGTTTGGCATTAACTTATAGTCCCGTTATTATTAACCCTGATATGATTAGAAAAAATCCACCCTTTGTTGCCTTGCCAGCATTCGACCCGGTAAACACCTGTTTCTCTGATGTCCCAGATATTGTTCATCGCTGTTGTTTCCGAGATCATATTGCCGTTATGGATAAGGCGTATGCTCGTTAATTTCGGCACAAGTGCTCTAAGAGTGATCTTTTCTTTATTATTGACATTGATGGTATCGCCCATATTGTATGTATCACCTTTATATTCAGCGAAGAATCTGAATCCTTTTGCATCACCGTGATAATAGTTTGCAATGAAACATCTTCCCGATCTCAATGAGTTTAATATTTTTTGCTTTTCCTGTTCAAAAGTCGAAGGATCGTTCTTTAATATTTCTTCTTCAACGAGAACGTGGGTTCTGATCGATTTGAAGAGTATCTTATATGCAAATACCTCCACGTCCAGAAAGCCGAGGACATTTTGCCTGAAAGCATGTGCGTCCACGCTGCCGATAGCAGTAATATGTCTTTGCTGTGAGAGGATATCCCAGCGTTTCAGGGTCTTTTGAGGTGGCGAGATGATGGTCTTAAGCGGATGAAGAAATCGCTGGAGTGTGTTTTCATCGTTCATACCCTCTATCCATTCGCTCATGTGGTTCCAGATTTCTATACCGGTGAATTCTTCAATATCCCATTGAGTCCATGGATAGGCGCTGTGTCCTCTGATATGACCCCGCTCTTCATCTGGATGGGCGATAAAGCCGAAACCGCCCTGCTCATTGATGAGCCTTACGTACTCTTTAGGAAGCAGCTTTGAGCCTAATTCACCGTTATCAAGTACTATGAATGCTCCCGGAACTTCGCTGGCCCCGAAGGCAAGGTAATGGTTTTTATTATCGGTATCATTGATCTCGAAACCGATAATCACCATAACATCGTTCAGCCATCTCTCGTACCCGTCTTCTCTAGGACGCAATGTGTTGTGGTCGGTCATCATTATGAAATCCAGACCGGAATCCTTCGCTGCGTGCGCGATATCCTCTATTTTCCCGGTTCCGTCGGAATAGGTTGAATGAATATGTATAGCCCCGGTATATTCGAACATTAATTGATTCGTTCGCTCTCTTTATTTTGAAGAAAATTAAACTTTATCTTTAAAGTATAAGGAATTATCTTATAATATTAAATTAATAAAACATAAAATAACTTTTTAACTTCAGAATAGAAATATACTTTTAAATCAACTTAGAACGATTTTATCGGATTGAAGAAAGTACTTGAAAAATCTTTAATTTATTTGTGCATGGCTTTATTGATTTTATGGTCCCGCCAGGATGTTATTTATTCTCAGCCCAGGAGGCCGAATCCTTTTTTGAAATGGACAACCTGGACGATCCTTCAGGCTGTTCCTTCGATTACATACTTTGAAGACAGGAACCCGGATAGTTCTAGATTAAAATTCGGTCTGCAATGGCAGGTCATTCCGTTCTCCTATTCGTTCAACATGAATAAGTATGTTTCGAAGTTTAACTTTTTTTACATAAACCCGGTTAAAAGATTTTCTGGTTCGGTGGAGCTGTTTTTTCAACCGGAGTATATTACGGGCAATTTCGAATATGCAGGATTGAAAAAATTCATGTTCAAGAGCGGGGGAAGAATTGTAATTCCTGTGGTTCAAATGGGGGAATACCTGAGTTTTTCGCTGGGGAGCGGGTACTATTACCAGAAGACAAATGAAAATACTGTTAAGGGAGGTATAACATATGAGGCGGCTGTTTATTCTTTTTTCGGTATGCTCGGGTTAAAATTTAATTACAATCAAAATGCTCCCAGTAGGTATACGGCGGGATTATACTTTAAATATTATTAAGACCCTGCGGGTATCTTTTTTATACCGTTCGAGCAGTAATATTCTTTCCTCCTTTTCACCTGTTCGAAATATTCATAATTGCTGTCCTCTTCTTTTGTTGCCTTATGATGCAGGTGGTATAAAATAGCCAGGTATCTTAACGAATAAAATTTTGCGCCTATGAACCTGAGCCTGAATTCAATATCGGAATCTTCACCGATACCCGCTCCGGTATAATTTTCGTCAAAGCCGTTTATTTTCAATATCAATTCTTTGTGGAGCGAAAAATTACATCCCACAAGATGAGGGTTTTTTTCCAGAAGAATTTTTCTGAAAAAACTGTTTTTAAGGTGTACTCCTTCTTCGACGAATGTAGAACGTTCTTTTCTATTTTTGAATGAATCTATAAAATGGCTTAAATTCACTTTTTTGTATTTTGCATTCAGCATAGTATCGACGGTCATTTCATTTGAGAGCTTCATGCTTAAATTTACTCTCTTGCCGCACAGCACTACGTTCTCTTTGATATTGCCGTAATGTGCTTTTACAAAATCGATGTGAGGTATGCAATCCCCGTCAATAAAGATGAGATATCCGGTCCGGGAATTGATAATCGCTTTATTAAGTATCTTATTTTTTCTGAACCCGATATCATCCTGACTCACATGGATAATATCCATGTGAGAATTCTTTTTGTACTCATTAATGAACTTCCTCATCTCCGGGCCGGAACCGTCATCTGCAATAATGACCTCGAAGTCTTTAAAGCTCTGTATGCTCAGACCGGTGAGAAGCAGTTCAAGTTCGCGTGTTTTATTGTATACCGAAACTACAACGGATAATTTAGCCATGTGCAAATTTAACAATTCACAGCAAGAGTTGTAATTGAAAAAGAATTATTTTTTGATTAGTTTGAAACAGAACTATGAATAATGTAAAAAAATATTTATTATTTGTGCTGTGCATCCTGATGCTTACCATTACTTCCTGTAATATTTTTTACATCGCGGTCAGAAATGTTCCTGTCTTTTTTTCGCATTCAAGAGCGGTTGCAAATAAAATAAAGGACCCCATAAAGGCCGATGTAAGGCTCTCTGCTCTATGGATAGGACACTCGACCGTATTGCTGCAAATGGACGATAAAGTCATTATAACCGATCCGTTCCTGTCTAATACTGTTGGCGAACTGGCAAGGCGGGTTGTAGATCCGGGCATTGATCCCGATGATATACCGAGGTGTGATATTATACTCATCTCACATCCGCACTTCGATCATTTATGCCTGAGCAGTCTTGGAATGCTTGAAGATAGATCAAGTGGAGCCGCTCTTATTTTCCCGGAAGGGACCGAAAAATTTTTGCCTTCTATGAATTTCGAATTTATCAGGATGAGAAATGATGACGGTTATCTGCATACTTATATCGGTGAAAGAAGGACCATCAACAATGTGGTTGTAACTACAGTCTTTGCAAGACATTGGGGAGGAAGATACGGGCTTGACGGCTATGTATGGGGCGATAATTCTTACACAAGCTATATAATTCAATACAACGGGCTGACAGTTTATTATGCAGGTGATACTGGCTATGACACGGTTATGTTTAAAAAGATCGGTGATAATTTTAATATCGACCTGGCAATGATCCCTATCGGGCCGTGCGCCGATTGTACAAACACTGGAACCAGGACGCATGCTTTTCCACCAGATGCAGTGATGATATTTAAAGATATCAAAGCAAAATGGATGATACCGATACATTACGGTACATTGTACTTTGCTCAGGCACAGGCAGACATGCCGCTGGAAACCCTGAGGTCCATTATTAAAACGGATAATCTTTCAGATATGATATTTCCGCTGAATATAGGTGAACAAAAGGTATTTATAAAAAAATAGTAAGGTGTATTAAAACTAAAGCCCGCCACTAATTTTAATGACAGGCTTCAGCGGGGGTTATGAGGTTATGAGAAAGTATAGAACGATTATAAGATCAAACTCTTACCCTATGTCCGGGTATCCAAACCAAAAAACCATAGCCGTTCACTCTGTAATGGCCTCTGACCCACACATATCTGTGGAACGGTCTGACCATTCTCACAACTCTTAAATGCGGGTTGACAAGGTAAACAACATGTCTCGGCCTGGCATCAATATCTGGGGCAAATGTACTTGCAAAAAGAATAAATATTATTGCTGTTATTATTAATTTTGTAAGTTTTAGCACGATTTTTCTCCTTTATTAGTTAGACAATTTCTGACTGATAAGGTTTAATCGATTGAATTAATTTGGCGTGAAAATGCTGGAGTGCTTACTTTATGTATTTTCTTAATTTAAAGGCAAGATTGATAAGTATAAGGTTGAGCTGGACATTTTGTGAAAGTTGTCTCACAGATTCTTCAATGTCATTTATGATGGAAAAAATATCCGTATCCGGATAATTGGAATTGAACCTGCTTAGCCTGTCTGCGATGTCCTTGTTCGAAATATCCGGTGTCAGGTTAGCGTTTCCATTATACTTCATTAATAGCAGGTCTCTGAACCATATAGTAAGGAAAACGAGAAAATATTTTGTTCGTTCTTTATCATTCCGGGAGGTTACAGTTCTTATGATGGAAACCGTTTCTGCCGGGTTATCCTTCAGAAGCGCTACCAGAAAATTTACCGCCTGTTCCCTGATATCGGATATACCAAGTCCGAGAAGTTCTATTGCTCGTACATAGCTTCCCGTACTTAACCTTGCGGCGAGATCTATTTCTTCTTCCGGGGAAACCATAGAATTGTTCTTGAGGGAGGATGTCAGCATATCTTTTATTTGTGCGGTAGGGAGGGGTTCAAAATAAATCTTCTGGCATCTTCCGGTGACGGTTTGCGGCAAGGCATTGATCTTCGACGTAGTCAGTATCAAAATGCTGTTCCTGGGCGGTTCCTCAAGGACCTTAAGCAGCGCATTTGCTGCTTCCTGTTTCATTTTATCGGCTTCCGAGATAAGGAAGACCTTTTTAAAATGTTTGCCCGATGTAAAATAGATCCGGTTTATCAGGTCCCTGATGCTGTTTATCCTTATATTATTCGCACCCGGTATATTGACGTGATGGTACGGGTTTTCGGATTTGAATTTGACTTGCTCCAGGTAGGTTTCGTAATCGCCTGATTCCAATTTTTCAAGAGGATCGGAATCTATTTGTTCAGATCTTCCTGCAGGCAATGCGCATATGAAATGAAAATATTCTGATCTGAAGGAAGAAATTTTTTTACAATTGTCACATTTATCGCATGCTTCTTCGTTCTTTACGCTGGTACAGTTTATCAGCTTTGCAAATTCTATTGCTGCAGCATCTTTGCCTATTCCTTCATTTCCGTAGAAAAGATATGCATGAGCTATCCTGCCGGCGGTATAAATGGATCTCAGCTTAGCTACTGCATTATCCTGACCTATGATATTACGCCACATTACTGTTCGGTCTCCACATTGGTTTAAAATGCATTGCCTAATCCGAATTGAACTGCAAATTTATGATCTTTGAAAGTATTGTGCAGATCTTTGAAAAGCCATTTCTTGTTTTGTTCAGCGGTCGGGTCATAGAGTTTAAATCCAAGGTCTAAACGCAGGGGTCCGATAAACGTGTCATATCTTATGCCCAATCCGACCGCAAGAGCTATCTGGCTGAAGCGGAAATACTTATCTTTTTCCCAAACGTTTCCGAAATCGAGGAAATACACCGTCCAGATATTTTTAAAAAAGTTCTGATTCATTGCGAAGGTTTTCCATCTCATTTCCAATGAGCCTTCGAACAGAAAGGTTCCCCCCGTTTCCGGTGATTCCAGTATCCCGCCTTCTTTTGCATTCCATCCTCTCAGACTGCTGCTACCTCCGCTGAAAAATTTATATAATGGAGCAACTGGCACCACATTAGCCCCCTTACCGTATTCGATAATATCTCCGAGTTTGATCTGTCCCGCAACTATTTGCGTTGCCTTGCCTCCCGTAATGTCATGGAATATTTTATTCAGGAGATAAATTTTAAAGTATTGTGAATAACTGATGTTGGAATTAAGTATACTAACTAACCTCGGCAGTAATCCTGCATTTTCCAGCGTAATTGAATGGTATAAGCCTTTCGTCGGGCTGAATACATCATTTGTGTTATCATGGACTATAGTAAATCCGATTATCGAGTTCATCTGGTTCGTGATAGTCCCCGATAAAGATGTATCTGTGCCGCTGATCACGGTTTCTTTATACTTTGTCCTCAAAAGGTCGAATGTGATATCGGAATATGCACTGTTATAGAATGTATAGGGAGCAATGATATAGTAAAATCTGAAGAGGTTTTGAATGGTGGTAAATTGAAGGCTCTTATCGAAATTGTAAAATATAAATTTTAAATTGTACGTACCCGTGATCCTGTAATTGAACAAATACGGCTGAAATACAGTTGACGAAAAATCTACCCTATTGATATCCTTTGAATGCAGATAACCCTGCACACCGATCTGGAAGGTTCTGCCCCCGCCTAAAAAATTCCTATCAAAATACTGGATTCCCGCGCCGCCGAAGAACAGGTTGTCTATATCTACTGCAACCAGGTTCGGTGTTACCTCATATTTTTTGTTAAGTGTTATTTCCACCTTTAAATTTATAGTGCTGGAACTGTCCATCAATGTGTCGATTAATATCCTTCCGCTCTGCACGATAGAAATATTGGAAAAGTTCCTTTCGCTGATAGAGATCTGTGTCTTGCTGTATAGATCTCCGGGTTTATAAGATAAACCCCTTATAATCAGATCATCTTTGAGTCCATACTTGTTATCCTTTATATTTATCTTCGTGGTTCCGAAATGGTACTGTTTATCGGCCCCGATAAATGAAAGTTGGAGATTAACTTTGTTCCCGTACCCCTGGCTTCCCGTGGGATACTTTGAAACTATTGTTCCGTTTGCAGTATCAAGGCTTGCGTAGAAATAACCGTTGTCCTGAAGGATCCCGAGGATAATGCCGGTTTCCGCTATAATTGCATCTCTATTATAAAAATCGCCTGTCTTTAATGTCAGGCTCTTATTGATGCTTCCTAGTACATCTGGAGAGACCTTATTTAAACCGAGAATCGTAATTTTATCGAACGTGTATCTTCCGTTCTCAATAATAATGAAGTTTGCGATTACCGTCTCTGCTTCATTGTCATATTGAGCGGATGTATCTACAACAACATCAAAGAAACCGTTGTCGAAGTAATATTTTTTTATCCTCAGCCTGTCCTCTTCAAATGTTCTGCGCTTAAAAACCTGGTCTTTTTGAAGTGATAGAATGTAGAGGATAGAGTTCTTATCCAGAGTTTCGGAAGTTTTGAATTCAAATGTAATGTCATCTACGGTGTATTGTATACGCAAGCTGTCGGGGAAATCGGTTCTTCTCTGGGCTAGAACCTCCCGGTTGGAACATAGAATAATTACAAAAACAGATAAAACAAGAAATTTCCAGTTCTTTGTGAAATGCATTATGCAAAAGTTGAGGAGGATAAGTTAATGGCTCTAAAAATCACCTAAATGAAAAGAAAACCCAGCCTTAGAAAAGCCGGGTGTAAATTATATGTGAAGGGAAAGAAAATTAGATATCTTTTTCCTCATCGTCATAAAAGAAATCTTCTTTCGTAGGATAATCGAGCCATATTTCTTCTATACTTTCATATGGTTCTTCAGAATCTTCTAACTCCTTAAGATTATCAATAACTTCCTGAGGTGCTCCGGTCCTCTGTGCGTAATCAATCAACTCATTCTTATTCGCAGGCCACGGTGCATCATCAAGATAAGAAGCTAATTCCAGAGTCCAAACCATATTGAATTCCTCCCGTTTTGGTTAATATAATAATTGAAAACTTTTTAATTTA
>Ga0187878_1004053_pt1 | contig 11557 bp, 13 predicted proteins | sample June2016WEW_17_1_FD_132979 | JGI IMG/M metagenome (GOLD analysis project Ga0187878, IMG submission 132979) | Peatland microbial communities from SPRUCE experiment site at the Marcell Experimental Forest, Minnesota, USA - June2016WEW_17_150 | ecosystem: Environmental > Terrestrial > Soil >...
GAATGTCCTCGGTCTGCCGCACAGCTTGCCGTGCGGCCGCGACTAATTGATGGTCAGTTCTTCGTGGTCTTGCCATAAAGAAACAGTACCATAATTAGTCTCATCTTGGAAGCGAATTAGAATGAGATCCTTGCCAGTATGCCGCCCTCGGAGGACTGATCTATGGTTTTTCTGCTAACCATCATCCGCGTGGCGCTGAAGGCGCTCGGCCTCAACAAGATGCGCTCGATCCTGACGATGCTCGGCATCATCATCGGAGTCGGCGCCGTCATTGCCATGGTAAGCATCGGGCAGGGCGCTCAGGCAACCATCTCCGACGCGATCGCCAGCGCCGGAAGCAACATGCTCTATGTCACCGCCGGCTCCTATAATCGTGGTGGCGTGAGGTCCGGAGCGGGAACCTCCAGTAGCCTAACTGTCGAGGATTACCAGGCGATCGCCCGTGAATGCCCGGCGGTGAGCCTGGCATCGCCCATGGTTCGCGCCAACGCGCCCGTCATTTTCGGGAATCAGAACTGGTTCACCAACATCCAGGGGGTTGACGTTAACTTCCTCCCGATCCGGCTCTGGGAGGTGGAAACCGGGACCTTCTTCACGGAACAGGATGAAAACTCCGCACAGCGGGTGTGCGTTCTCGGCAAAACCGTCGTAGATAACCTCTTCATCGGCCAGGATCCCGTAGGGCAGGAGATCCGCATCCGCAACCAGCCTTGGCGCGTCATCGGCGTATTGAAATCGAAAGGCCAGAGCGGTATGGGTCAAGATCAGGACGACACCATCATCGCCCCTTACACAACGGTGCAGAAGAAGCTGCTCGGCACCACCTACATCAACGCCATCATGGTCTCCGCTATTTCGCAGACAGCCACCTCGACGGCGGAGGCGCAGATGGATGAGCTTTTGATGCAGCGCCACCACATCGCGTCCATGGACGACGCTGACTTCCAGGTACGCAACCTGTCGGACATGGCCGAACTCGCCAACAATTCCAACCGGGTCATGACCCTGCTCCTGGCGAGCATCGCCTTCGTCAGCCTGATCGTCGGCGGCATCGGCGTGATGAACATCATGCTGGTCTCGGTCACGGAACGCACACGTGAAATCGGAATTCGCATGGCAGTCGGCGCGACCGGAGGGGATGTGCAGTTTCAATTTCTCACCGAGGCAGTAGTGTTGGCCATCTTCGGTGGCATCCTGGGCGTGGCAGGCGGCGTCGTGGCCTCAAAACTGATTTCCGACTCGCTCGGCTGGCCCACCCTGGTTTCTTCGGCTGCCATCGGCATGGCCTTTACCTTCGCCGGCGCGATCGGCATCGCCGCAGGCTGGTACCCTGCGCTGAAGGCTTCACGTCTGGATCCAATCGATGCTCTGCGCTACGAATGAGGGAAAGGCAGCATTTCAGTCCCTTGTGAGGTTTGAACTATTTGAGTTTGATCTCTTTGAGTGGCGATCATCGGAATAGACATCGGGGTCGGGATCGGTATCGCAGTCGCTATCGCAATCGCTATCGGCTTTTGCTGACCAGCAAGACCGAATGCGATTGCGATAGCGACTGCGACCCCGATAGCGACCCCGACGTTTATTGCTTTTTGCTTCTCTTTTCGGACCAGGGCCGGCTGTACGTGGACAAACGTAGAAGTTTCACTTTTCCTTCACCCGTTCTGAGGCGCGGCGGAGAAAATATTCATGAACCGGGGAGTGAGCCTGCCGTATCTATGAGAGAGAGAAGCTGCATGGTGCCGTGGAATCGCGAGTGCGCGCTGGTGTTGATTGACACTCTCCCGTGAAAGCATCTATAATTCAGCAGTAAACGTTTAACTCCCCTCTGGAGCATGTCTCGTGCGCACCAAAAGATTACTAATTTTCGCCGTTTGTTTTTTCACCGTGCCCGTGTTCTTCGGGCTCTCCGCCTCTTCCCTTGCCTGGCAGCAGCAAACCAATACCGCTGCGCAAGATAAAACCAAGCCTGCCGAACCGCAGAAGACCGCACCTCCGAACCGGCAGAAGGCCAAGCCTGCCGATCTGCTGAAAGCCAAGGCGAAGGAAAGCACCCTCAGCGACTATTACAAAAAGTGGCTGAATGAAGATGTGACCTACATTATCACATCCGAGGAGAAGGACACATTCAAGGCCCTCACCACCGATGAGGAGCGGGATAATTTCATCGAGCAGTTTTGGGCGCGCCGGAATGAGGATCCTCGCGAGGGTGGTAACACATTCAAGGTCGAGCATTACCGCCGCATCATCTATGCCAACGAGCGCTTCGCCTCCGGAATCCCGGGCTGGAAGACCGATCGAGGACGTATCTATATCATGTATGGCGAACCCGACGGGAAAGAATCTCATCCTTCGGGCGGCTCTTATCAGCGCGAGTTTTATGAAGGCGGCGGCGAAACGAGTGTGTACCCTTTCGAGCGCTGGCGCTATCGCCACATCGACAATGTCGGGGATGACGTTGAGCTTGAATTCGTGGACAAAACCTTTAGCGGAGAATACAGACTCGCGATGGACTCAGAGGAGAAGGACGCCCTTCTGAACGTGCCCAACGCGGGCTTGACCGACAGTGAGCAGATGGGGCTCACCAAAAAGGAAGATCGTGTCAATTACGGCTTAGGGGGGGGGGACCAGGCCAATTTCCAAAGATCCAAAGATGCACCTTTTGAACGGCTGGCCCGCTACTTCAACGTCCAGAGGCCGCCGCAGATCAAGTTTGCGGATCTCAAGGGCCAGGTCACCACGCGCGTGACCTATACGCAGCTCCCATATTCGATGCGGACGGATTTTCTCCGGCTGTCGACGACCAAAGTGCTCGTGCCGATCACGATCGAGCTGGATAATAAGAATCTCGAGTTTAAAAAAGAGCAGCAGTTCAATCGAGCCTCCGTTAACGTCTACGGCGAGGTGACGACTCTGCAGGGACGCGTCGCGGCCGAATTCGAGGACACGATTTCCGCTGAATATACCGACGAGTTTTTCGAAGCCGGAAAAACCAAGCGCTCCACCTATCAGAAAATAGTGATGCTGGATGCCGGGCAGCGCTATCGGCTGGACTTGGTCCTCAAGGACTTAAACAGCAACTACATCGGCTCGATGAGTTATGGCATCCCGGTTCCAAGGTTCGAAGGCGAGGAACTGCAGGCGAGCAGCGTTATCCTCGCTAACTACGTCCAGCCTGTTCCCCCGACTTATGATCAGCTCGAGCGGTTTGTCATCGGTGACATGAAGGTGCAGCCGAACGTGAAGGCCGAATACTACGATAAGCAGGTTCTGATCCCTTATCTGCAGGTCTACAATGCGGCATACGATGAGACCACGTTTGAGCCGTCTTTGCAAATATCCTACCTGATCAAGTCCGGCGACAAGGTGGTCCAGGACATCGAGGACACGAAGGGGAGGACGGTTCAGTTTACGTCAGGTCAGCGAGTCGTCATCGTGGCCCAAATACCGGTGACGAACGTGCCGATAGGCAAATACAATCTGGAGATCAAAATCCTGGACCGGATCTCCAATAAAACTCTGACTACCAACGCCGATTTCCAGGTGATCAAATCGCCGTCAGCTCGTTAGAACGAAGAGGGGACATTCCAGGAGAGCACTTAGCTGCCCGAAAAAACGGGTGACCATAGGGCTGGAAAAGTTGAGTGCGCCCTTTTTCATGATCCGTACTATCTACCTGCAAATCCTTTGCCGGGCGGAAAGGACTTTTGCCGCCAAGACCCCAAGGCGCCAAGAGTTTTAGTCCTTGATTTCTTGGCGTCTACGAGTCTTTGTGTTTTGGTGTTACTAATCAGTTCATAAATCGGTGGACATTTGATCAAATAAAAATGAGGATCTGGACGGAGGTCGTGTTCGCTTTGAGTGGCGATTATCGGTATCGGAATCGGGGTCGCAATCGCAATCGGTTGTATGGAGCTGCAATAGCCGATAGCGATTGCGATTGCGACCCCGATTCCGATACCGACGGATATAGTGTTCTCCTCTCTTTTTGATGCCGCCAAATGTCAACTTACTTATGAACTGATTAGTAAGTTTTGGCTGCGGCAATGCTGCCCCATGAACATCTCGGTCGTCATACCTACATGGAAGGGGAGGCACCTACTCGAGGCGTACCTCCCTTCGGTCATCGCTGCTATAGATTGCTATCGGAAAGAGCACGGCCATGAGGCCGAGATCATGGCCATAGAAGACGCCGGGGGTGACGACACGCCACGGTGGCTGCGAGAACGGTATGCCGGCCGGATTATGGTCATCGAGCATCAACGCAACTTGGGATTCGCCGCGGCATGCCAGACCGGCTTCAAAGCGGCGCGGTTCCCCATCGTACTTCTCCTCAACAACGACGTGCGTCTGAAGCCGGATTGCATTGCTCCCCTGGCAGGGCACTTTGCGGATCCCAAGGTGTTCGCCGCCACCGGGAAGCTCCTGAATCAGGCCGAAAACGTCTTTTGCAACGGTGGAAAGGTGGCGCGCTTTCGCCGCGGCATGTGGACCACGTACCAGAACTACGACATTTTGCCCGACGCTGATCCGGCCCAGTCGTTATATTCCTTTACCGCAATTGGAGCTTTTTCGGCATATGATCGAGCAAAATTCCTGGATCTTGGCGGATTTGATCCGTTGACCGCCATGGTCGAAGACGTGGAGCTTTCCTATCGCGGCTGGAAGCGCGGATGGATCATAAAATACGAGCCCCGCAGCGTCGCGTATCACGATGCCAGCCAGACCATGGACCGGCGCTACCAGCGGCGGGCGCTGGATAAGATATCGCGGCGAAGCCGCATCCTGATGCACTGGATGCTGCTGCACGATCCCCAGATGTTCCTGCAGCATCAGGTGTCGATCGCGACACGCCTGCTGACGAGCTGGCTGGTGCTGGACTGGCGCTTTTATTGGGCCGTCGGCACCGGGCTTGCCAATCTCTCGACAATTCTTCACAAAAGGCGAGCGACCCGCCGGACCATGGCCAGGACCGACCGGGAGTTGCTCGATTTTCTTCAGCACTTTTACCGTACGGCCCCGATTGCGCTACACTAGGCTCCCATGGAACCCATCTCCGCCACCCTGATCACGCTCAACGAGGAGGTCAACATCAAGGAAGCGCTTCAGTCCCTGGCCTGGGCTGATGAGATTGTAGTCGTCGACAGCGGCAGCACTGATGCGACGGTTGAGATCTGCCGCCGGTATACGGACAGAATTTTTGAACGGACGTGGACGGGTTTCGTGGATCAGAAAAACCATGCAGTTGCGCGGGCGAGTCATGACTGGATTCTTTCGCTGGATGCCGACGAAAGGATCGGGCCCGAACTGAACCGCGAGATCGAGCAGTTGCGACAGAGGGGCTTCCAGCAACCAGGATACCGCATCCCTCGGGTCGCCTGCTTCATGGACAGGTGGATACGGCATGGCGACTGGTATCCCGACTACCAGCTGCGGCTCTTTGATCGCAGGCATGGCCGCTGGAGGGGCGGACGCGTTCACGAATCCGTGCGGATTGATGGAACGCCGGGCCTCCTCCGCGGCGAGATCCGGCACTTCACCTACCGCAGCCTTTCCGACTATCTGGTGCGCCTGGAAACCTACTCCACGCTGGCGGCACAGGACTATCGGCAGAAGGGGAAAACGACCTCAATGATCAAGATAGTGGGTGACCCACTCGCCACGTTTGTGAAGGGCTATCTGCTGAAGCGAGGTTTCCTGGACGGCGCGCCCGGCTTGATGGTGGCAATCATGGGAGCCATTTCCGTCTACTTCAAGTACGCCAAACTCTACGAACTCCAGAAAAACCCAGCCCCATAGCCGCGACCGATAGGATCTAACCGTCCGATCGTCTGGCAGCGGCGCTCTCGAGGTTCCGGCCAACCGCCGACCACCGGTCACCCTTCTTCAAGCGCACAACCACACTGAACTACACGTGGGCGCAGGAAGCGAAGAAGCAGGCTTGAGGATCACCGGTGGGGCGGAGTATGCTCTGGCCATGACACGGGAAGAACTTCTTCAGCGAATCTGGATCGATCCGGCACGGTGTGCCGGCAAACCCTGTATTCGCGGGCATCGGATTTGGGTTTCTCTGATCCTCGACCTGTTGGCCTCTGGTAGCACCGTGCCAGAGATTCTGGAAAGCTATCCCGGATTGACTGAAGAAGACATTCGCGCCTGTATCGCCTACGGATCGGAAATGTCCCGCGAGCGGTATGTCTCTGTTCCGCTTGAACCTGTCGGAACATGAAACTGAAACTCGACGAGAACCTGGGAAAACGCGGGCAGTCCATTCTCCAAGCAGCCGGTCACGACGTATCCACCGTCCCCCAACAACAATTGGGCGGCGCAACCGACGAAGAACTGATCAAAAAGTGTCGGCGTGAAAGGCGCGTGCTGGTCAGCCTGAATTTGGACTTTGCCAACCCATTGCGCTTTCGACCCAGCCAATACCCCGGCATCGCCGTGTTGCGTCTTGCGCCCAAACCAAGTGCGGCCAATTTGACGAATCTCATTCGCACCCTTGCCCGCGCGTTGACCGGCGAATCAATCGCCGGAAAGCTCTGGATCGTGGAATCAGGCCGGGTGCGTGTCTATCAAGAACCCGAACCAGAATGAACCTGCAACACTTCAAAGCCAACACGCGAAGCGCCGACTTATCGGCCGTAAGCCATGGCGCCCATCGAGCCCGTGTATTTCTCCCCGCTCTGGGAAGGGTCGGAACGGCGAACCGGTTCATTCACGCAAACCTCGGCTTAGCGCGCCCCTATGGGATTGAAACCAGACCGGTTTTTAGCTTATTCTTCCTGCGGCCCATGAATGAAGGTAATCACTGAATGCATCGTGAAATGAAACCATCGAGCGCCAATCGGACCTTCGAGGAACTGCGGCCGGAGATTCAGGCCTTGATTCAGGATTACCGCCTTCAGTGCCTGTGGTTCCTAATTCCGGAATTCGTGCCCGCCAATCCGGAGCAGGCACTGCGAGCCTTGTGCAGCATTGAAAGATATGGCGATCGCAGGGCCTTCATCCGGGCTCGGGAGCTTCGGGCATGTCTATTACAATCTTCCAACGCGACCTCTGTTGCATAATTGCAGCAAATCGCCGCCGTTCTGGAGAGAGTTACATCGCGGGGGGCGTGGCCCTGAACACATTCCTTCAGGCGCCGCGGGTTTCATTCGATATTGATCTGTTTCACGACACCGAGGAAGCCCTCCAGGCAACGTGGGCCAACGATCGTGCTCTCCTCTCATCCCAGGGATACGAAATCCAGGTCCTCCGTGAAACTCGAGCGTATGTGGAGGTCATCGCCGCCAGAGACGCGGAGCGCGTGATCCTGCAGTGGGTTCGTGACAGCGCATTTCGTTTTTTCCCGCTCCTGGAAGATGAGCTGTTCGGGCTGGTTCTGCATCCCTTCGACCTGGCAACCAACAAGGTGCTGGCTTTGGCGGGACGCCTGGAGGTGCGCGATTGGGTGGACGTGCTGGAGTGCCATGATCGGATGCAACCTTTGGGGTATCTTGTGTGGGCAGCCTGCGGCAAGGATCCCGGCTTTAGTCCGGATTCACTGCTCGCCGAGGCTCGTCGCAGCGGCAGGTATAGCCAGCCGGAAGTAGATGAGCTCGCCTTTGAGGGACGGCCACCTGACGCCAGGGCTCTGGGTCTCCGCTGGCATGCAATGCTTGATGATGCGGCGCGCATCACCGCAGTACTGCCGGCTCCCGAATGCGGCAAGGCGGTTTTAGCCGCCTCAGGAGAATTATACAGAAAAAACGTCGCCGGCCTGACCCATGACTTGAGCCTGGGGGAAATCAGCTTCCACCAGGGCCGCATCCGTGGGGTCTGGCCGACCGTCAAACCGGCCACCTAAAGCCCGCTAAAGAGCTCCCGCAACGGCTGCGCAGGGAAATCCGTGAATCCGCGGGCGCCCACTTGGCCAGGGTGAATCCAACGCGAACCAATTGCGGGAACCTGGACGCTGCCCTAACCCCCGTGGTGCAATATCCGAATTATGGGTTATCTAGGCTGGAAAAAAGGTGACGTCCCCAATTCCCCCGATTCCCGATCCATGTGAATGCGCGTCGCGATCTCAGCGGCGGCCCATGCCGGCGTGGAGCTAGCCGAGTCCGGCCAGGACAGCGCTCAGAAGGGTTGCAAATCGAGGTACAACAATAGCCGCCACGGCCAACACCGCTGCCCATCCGATCAAATCGAGAACCTCGGGGACCAGGGATGGATCGCATTCCGGGAGTGTTTGTGCCACACGTGCCTGCACGGCTGCTGCCAGCCCCGGCGGCGCGGAGATATGGGCGAAGGCGGCGTCGAAAGTCGCGTCGACATGGGCAAGCGCTTCCAATAGCGCGCGGCACTCCTCGCAGTGCGCGGCATGACCTCCGCTCCCCTCGCTCAACAGATCTTCCAATTCCGGGCAAGCCATTATGTGCCCCCTTTCACGACGCGCTCGCGGGCCAGTTCCTCCGCCAGGCTTTTCCTCGCGCGAAACAGGTACGTTTTCACGGTTCCCACCGGCAGGTCGAGCATGCGCGCGACTTCATCATACGACTTCTCTTGCATATAGAATAAAGCCACAACCTGCCGGTACCTCGCCGGCAACCGGTTGAGCAATTCCGCGGCTTCCAGCGACTCCGGGATCGCCCACTCGGCAACCGCGCGCCGTTCCGCCTCGCGTCGCGGCGCCGGTTCGTCGAGAGAGACAGACCGGAGCTCGCGCCGGCCCTGGGCCGTAAGGCAGGCATTCCGAGTTATGGCGTAGATCCAGGTGGAGAGGGATGACTTGGAGCGGAATCCCGGCAACCCTTTCCACACGCGGACCAGCACGTCCTGGGCGGTCTCTTCGGCAGCAGCGCGGTCCCGCAGCATCGAATAGGAAAGCCGGAAGATCTTGTCCTGGTATTCGCGCACGATCCTCTCGAATTTCTCCACCATAACTTCATTTAGACCGCGCGTGAATGCCTCAAAGTTTTGAAACTTTCGCGCCCCGCCACCGGTCTCAATCGACAGGAGGAAGGAAAATGCGCGGAGAAACCCTTTTTGTTTTTCTCTTGATCGCCACCTTGGTGGTAATCCTTGTAGCACTATACCTGCGGTTCCGCAACTTACAGATGTTTCACCAGGAGCGCATGGCCGCGCTCGAAAAAGGGGCTCCGGTCCCCATCGGGCACGCGCTGGCACCCTGGTCGCCGCGTGTCTATTTGTTGCGCGGCCTTTTGTGGAGCTTTGCCGGCGTCGCCCTGATCGTCAGCCTGCTGGGCATAGCCGCCGCAACCCATCGGATTGAGTCCGCCGAGAACACCCTTTGGCGAGCCAAGAACCTCGCCCAGAGCCTCAATATTTCGGCGGAACAAGCCAAACAAATCGCCGAGAAAGACCGGGATGCCCAGCAAAACGGCATGCCGTCGAGCGTCGCCTTGCTGGGCCTGATTCCAGTAGCTGTCGGTCTGGCCTACCTGGTCTTTTACTATACCGGGGACAAGCGGCGCGCGGACGATGTTTAACGAACCGTCACACAATAAAAGAGAGTGACAGGATATCCAACGCCGCATTCCCGGAATGAACCTCAGGAACTTGGAAATGGGTACCCTGTCACCTGATATTTCAACCGCACATTTCTTATTCCCAGTGAGCCCGCGTGCGCGCCCGCGATGCGCGCGGGAAATCATAGCAACACAGGTGGGAAGAGGCGCCCTATCGAGAGGAGTAGACCAATGTGGAGTCGAACGTCGCAACTTGTCGTTGTTCTGATCGCGGTCGCGGGAGCCTGGATGTTAAATGCCCCGGCAGCCGGTCAAGTGCAGGAAATGGCACAACCAACATACGGCGCACCGGCACCATCGTTATCTTTGGAGCTCCTTCAGGCGCCGACCGGCGCCAAAGCGACGTGGGATTCCCTGAAGGGAAACGTGGTTGTTCTTGAATTCTGGTCGACGTGGTGTTCGGGATGTGTTGCACAAATCCCGCATCTGAACGAGCTTGCATCCCAGTTCAAAAACAGGCCGGTTCGATTCATATCTGTCACTGATGAGGACAAGTCAGCGGTGAGTGCATTTCTGCCCAAGCGCCCAATCTCCGGTTGGGTTGCGCTTGATCCCGGGAGTGTGACGTTCAAGCGATTCGGGATCTATGGGAGACCCTACACGGCACTTGTCGATGGGAATGGCGTCTTGCGCGGTCTTACCCCACCGACAGAAGTAAACGAGTCCACGATCGACCAACTGCTTGCGGGAACCCTGCGGATGAAGCAAATAATGAGGGGTACGCCGATCATCGGGACCGAGCCGAACAGCCCGATGCCTCTTGTTCAGGTATTCGTGCGTTCTGCGATGACGATCGCAGAAGTGGGCATGTCTCCTGGAGCGCAACGAATGACGGGCAACAGGTGGGAGGCTTGGGGGATGGACTTGAGAGGGCTGCTCGTCGGTGCATACGACGTTTCCGAACCGCGGATTGTCTTGCCTGAAAACCTGCCGCGCGCCAGGTACGACCTGTCGCTGGTTCTTCCCGACAGCAGTATCGAGAGTCGTAGGGCGATGTTGCGTCAACTTGTGAGCGCGGTCTTCGAGGCAAGCGTTCGCCGCGAATCACGGGAGATGGACGTGTATATCCTGCGCAAGGCAGCGAGCGGCAACCTGACCTTCCAGCCTTCCGAAAAGGGACGGCCAATACGTGCGGTGGTCAGCTTGGCGGAGTCGTTCCTGCACCATGTTGTAGTCGATGAGACGGGGCTTACGGAGAGGTACGATTTCGTGTTGGCGTTCCCGAAAGACCAACAGGAGTTGCTGGCGGCGGTGAAGGCACTCGGACTCCAACTCACGCCGGAACGACGCTCGATAGAAGTACTCGTCGTGGAGTTTGCAAAATCGCACTGAGGCGCTCGCAACCGGCAGCGGGTATGTCAGGCTGGAGGCGCTCAAGTAATGCCGTACCGAGGAAGGCGGATGACGTGCCTCGGCGGCCAGATTAGACCGATAAGCTTTCTTGCGCTGATCGCATCTGCTCCGGCGCTGCCGTCGTCCTGCAGCCCCCCAGTTTTTCCAAACTCACACTTCCGGCATGCCTTCCAGACCGCCGCCCATTGCCCGCGCCCTGCCAGAGCGTGAGATTGACGAGCTTGATCTTTCTTGAGCAGGGGGGGTCAATCCGCTTCCGCTTGCTGGAAGAAGTGCATCAAAACTCCAAGTACGGCAACGTCGGATTACGGTAAACCGTCCTTTCTGGCCGATCCTGAGTTCCGGGGAGTCGCGGCAGACGGGCCGAAAGTTGACAAAACGCCCCCATATAGGAAGCATGACAGCCTTCCAACCCGGCTCCGATCCCAGAAGTTGCAGCTCGTTTTTCCTATGCGCCCGGCCTCGATCAATAATCAAAGAAAACGAACTCTGGAGGCAAAGGGAGCAAATCCTTTGGGACAGCGTGCCTCCAAGACTCGAATATCCACGGCCATTGCCAGACATGCGTATGTGTCTCTGAGTGCCTCTTGTTTTTGGCTGGCCTTATGAAGATCCGTGCATCTTTGTTTTGGATCTTCGATCTCTTCAGGGTTGGCCTGCCGTGCCACAGGATA
>Ga0187878_1004059_pt1 | contig 11549 bp, 10 predicted proteins | sample June2016WEW_17_1_FD_132979 | JGI IMG/M metagenome (GOLD analysis project Ga0187878, IMG submission 132979) | Peatland microbial communities from SPRUCE experiment site at the Marcell Experimental Forest, Minnesota, USA - June2016WEW_17_150 | ecosystem: Environmental > Terrestrial > Soil >...
CAAGAAAGGGGGCACATTCCTGCTCAACTCTCCTTTCGACGCCTCGGAGGTGTGGGACAATATACCGGCCGACGTACAGCAGCAGATCATCGACAGGCAGCTCAAGTTCTACGTGATCGACGGTGTGCGGCTCGGCAACGAAATCGGCCTCGGACCCCGCATCAACGTGATCATGCAGACCGCCTTCTTCAAGATCTCCAAAATCATACCGCTGGAAATGGCCATTGAAAATATCAAGGGCGCCATCAAGAAGTCCTACGGCAAGGCGGGCGAGAAGGTCGTCGCCATGAACTACCAGGCAGTAGAGGCAGGGCTGAACAACTTCACCGAGGTAATGGTGCCGGCCAAGGCTACAAGCCTTATCAGAAAGCCACCGGTAGTAAGCGACAAGGCCCCGGCCTTCATCCAGGAGGTTACCGCACCGATCATCGCCGGACTGGGCGACACCCTGCCGGTGTCCAAGATGCCGGCCGACGGCACCTTCCCCACCGCCACATCACAGTTCGAGAAGCGGAATATCGCTACCGAGATCCCGGTATGGGATGCCGATCTCTGCATCCAGTGCGGCATCTGCTCCTTTGTCTGCCCCCACGCCACGATCCGGCTGAAGGCGTACGACGAGTCATGCTTGATCGGGGCTCCGGCCAGCTTCAAGGCTGTGGACTGCAAAATCCCCGAGATGAAAGGCAAGAAGTTTACCATCCAGGTCGCTCCCGAAGACTGTACGGGTTGCGGCGCCTGCTCCCATAACTGCCCGGCCAAGAGCAAGGAAATTCCGAACCACAAGGCAGTAGACATGACCTTCCAGCCTCCATTGCGGGCCCAGGAAACAGCCAACTTCGAGTTTTTCCTTTCAATCCCGGATGTGGATCCGACCAAGGTCAAACTTGACACCCTGCGTGGCAGTCAACTTGTCCGTCCCCTGTTCGAATTTTCCGGCGCTTGCGCAGGCTGCGGCGAGACTCCGTACCTGAAGCTGCTCTCCCAACTCTTCGGTGACCGGACCATGATCGCTAACGCCACCGGTTGTACATCAATCTATGGCGGTAACCTGCCAACCACACCTTGGGCCAAGAGGGCTGACGGTCGTGGGCCGAGCTGGTCCAACTCGCTGTTCGAGGACAACGCCGAGTTCGGCTACGGCATGCGGCTGGCCGTTGACAAGTTCAACGTGATGGCCCTGGAGCTGCTGGACCAACTGCTCAACTGCTCCTGCGCCTCCGGCGCCTCCGCCAAGGAGCTGATGACCGAGATCAAGAATGCCGACCAGTCCGACCAGACCGGTATCGAAGCCCAGCGCGGCCGGGTCGAGCAACTCAAGGCAATCCTCAGGAACTGTCCGGGGGACACTGCCAAGCGTATGCTCACCGTGGTCGACTACCTGGTCAAGAAATCGGTTTGGATTATAGGCGGTGACGGCTGGGCCTATGACATCGGCTACGGCGGACTGGATCACGTAATCGCTTCCGGAAGGAATGTCAACCTGCTTGTCCTCGACACCGAAGTTTATTCCAATACCGGCGGGCAGGCGTCCAAATCAACCCCACTCGGCGCCGTGGCACAATTCGCAGCCGGCGGCAAGGCAATGCCGAAGAAGGACCTGGGGTTGATGGCGATGTCATATGGTACTGCGTATGTTGCCACCATTTCTCTCTCCAACCCGGCCCAGGCCGTCAGGACACTCATCGAAGCTGAAGCTTTCGATGGTCCGTCCCTGATAATCGCATATGCTCACTGCATTGCGCACGGCATCAAAATGTCCAGCGCCGTTGACGAACATAAAAAGGCTGTGGCCTGCGGACACTGGCCTCTCTACCGGTACAATCCCGACCTTATTGCCGAGGACAAGAATCCGCTCCAGCTGGACAGCAAGGCTCCAACCATCTCTTTCGAAGAGTATTCAATGGGTGAAAACCGCTACCGCGTCCTGAAGAAGAACAACCCGGAGACTGCGGCCGAGCTTATTAAGAAAGGGAACGAGTGGACAGCCAGACGCTTTAAAATATACGAAAAAATGGCAGCAATGACCTTTGAACCGGACTCCGGGAAGTAGCCGCACAGTCCTTTTCTTTGCACTGATTGTTTAATTGGAAAAGGCCCCGGCATGAATCATGTCGCGGCCTTTTCTTTTCCCAGCTTAAAAAGAATTTAATATCTTGAAATCGCTGGATAGTTCTGTTATAAAATAGCCGCTGCAATAAAAGCCGCAGTCAATTTGTTGCGCAGCATAAGAGGTTTAAGTCATGTCGACTTCTCAGATGGTAATGTATGAAGAAGAATACAAACGCATAAACTACATTATTGAAAAACTCCTCAGGGAAGCCAACTCAAAAGTAATTTTTCTGGTTGATAAAAACGGCCAGTTGATTTCCGGCGTTGGTGAAACAGAACGCTTTGACACAACCTCACTGGCCTCTCTTACAGCGGGTAATATCGCAGCTACCGGGGGACTGGCGAAACTGATCGGCGAAAAAGAGTTTTCCATTCTTTTCCACGAAGGTGAAAAAGACAACCTGCACATCTCCATCGTCGGCGGTCGCGTTATCCTGGTAGTGTTATTCGACAGTCGCTCATCGCTTGGCCTAGTGAGACTCCGTGTCAAAAAAGCATCTGAGGAATTGACTACCATATTCGACGGACTCATGAAAAAAGCAGAGGAAAAGGAAAAAAACGGAGAAACCGAGTTTCCTTTTGCCGAAATCACCGACGACGACATAGACAACCTTTTCAGTTAGTGTTTATCCGTCAGATACTATAATGTGGACTCAGCTTCTGATGCTACAGCTTTTTCTTTATGATAAGGCCGTTTTCCATACTAAAACAAGTGAGACGAGGTACCTGTAGATGTCTTTCATCAATTACGCCTCACGCGAAATCAACTGTAAAATTGTCTATTACGGACCGGGCCTTTGCGGCAAGACGACAAACCTTCAGTTTGTCTACAACAAGACCGCTCAGGAAGCAAAGGGTAAAATGATAAGCCTTGCAACGGAAACCGAGCGGACACTTTTCTTTGATTTTCTCCCTCTGGCGTTAGGCGAGATCAAGGGATTCAAAACGCGGTTCCATCTGTATACCGTCCCGGGACAGGTTTTCTATGATGCATCGCGTAAGCTTATCCTTAAGGGTGTTGATGGTGTAGTTTTTGTTGCCGATTCACAGGAAGAGCGGATGGATGCCAACATAGAATCTTTGGACAACCTGGGCATAAATCTGCAGGAACAGGGATATGACCTGAACAAACTCCCGTTCGTCATCCAGTACAATAAACGGGACCTGTCGAACATAGTTTCAGTGGAAGAACTGCGCAACGAACTGAATCCCAAAATGGTTCCGGACTTTGAGGCTTGCGCCACCACAGGAGAAGGGGTATTTGAAACTCTGAAAGCCATTGCCAAATTAATACTGATTGACTTGAAAAAAGGTAAATAAGTCAGACTGGGAAAGTGAAAACCACAAAAATAATAACCGGCCTTCCCATTAGAGGGGCCGGTTTTTTTATTCTTTATTACAGTTGCTTTTATCACTTCAAAAAAGGAGTTCGCTTTTCGAATCCACCAACTAAATACCGACAAATTTCCCGATCCTACACATTAAAGCGGAAGTTGCAGATATCACCATCCTCGATAATGTAGTCCTTGCCCTTGAGCAGGGCCTTGCCCTGCGCCTTCACTGTCGCCTCGCTGCCGGCAACCGCAAGGTCGTTATACTTGACCACCTCGACCCGGATAAAGCCGCGCTCGATATCGCTGTGAATCTTGCCCCCCGCTGCCGGGGCCGCAGTTCCCTTACGGATGGTCCAGGCCCGCACCTCATCCTTGCCCATGGTGTAGAACGACATGAGTCCCAGGGCGTCATACGCGGCAGCGTTCAGCCTGTCCAGGCCGGACGAGCTCAACCCGATTGCCTCCATATATTCACGCCTCTCCGTAGGGTCATCCATACCCATGATTTCCTTCTCGATCAGGGCTGATACGGTGAAATTTTCTTCAGTTCCGCCCTGCCCTTCCGCCAACTTGTCTTCATCGACGTTATACACCCAGAGCAGGGGCATCAGGGTGACCAGGTTCAGGCTTTTAATTGAATCCAGCTCATCCTGGTCGAATTCCAGGCTGCTGAGGTTTATTTCCTGCTCCACCGCCTCCCTACATTTCGCAAGCGTCTGTTCTTCCTTCAACTGCGCCGGAGTACGTCCCGATTTTTTTTCCTTGGCAATTCTTTCCAGGCGTTTTTCGATGAGTTCCAGATCGGCCAGAAGCAGTTCCGTATTCAACGTCCGCCGATCTCGCCCGGCATCGATGGAACCGGCGGGATGGTACACCCGTTCGGAAGCAAAGGCCCTTACCACCAGGCAGAGCAGGTCGCAACGGCGTGCTGCATCCAGCCATTCACGCTTGCCCGTTCCTTCCATGATATCCGGACAGAGGACGATTTTATTCTCGGCATAGGTAACCTTATTCGGCTGCATTATTTCTGCAAGAAAATCAACCCTTGGATCACGGATTGGCGCAACACCTTCGATCGATTCTCCTTCACCGCGATGCTCGGAAACTTCGCGGCCGGTCAACAGTGAAAAAAGTGTCCGCTTGCCGGATTGCGGCAGGCCCAGTAAAGCAATTTTCATATAACACCCCTCGCATATACTATGTTCCAGGTTCGAGGTTCGAGGATAAACATAACATTATCTAGCCTCGGCGGAATTTTGAATTTTGAACTTCGTGCCGTCAAAGATATTTCGGCAGCCCCCGTCGTTGCAGCTCTTCCACTACCTTTTTCACATCCTGTGCCCGGTCCTTGCTACACAGAAGAACGGCATCAGCGGTATCCACGACTATAAGATCGTCCACTCCCACCAGGGCAACCAGTTTGCCACCGCCATAGACCAGGCAGCCCCGGGAATCCAGATTCACCTGTCCATTGACATTGATCATGACATTCCCCGCATCGTCAGGCTCGATAACTTCAGGGAGGGCGCTCCAGCTGCCGACATCACTCCATCCGAAAGAACTTGGAATAACCACGACATTGTCCGCCTTTTCCATGACGCCGTAATCTATCGACTCTCCGGTTATTGCCTGGTACATTTCGGCAACCTGCGGCTTCAAGCCGGACAACTCAAGCTTGCCAACGGAAATTGAAAGGCTTGCAAGGGCAGCGGCAAGCACGGGCATATGCTCTTTTATCCGGTCCAGTATGACGTCGGCACGCCAGATGAACATGCCGCTGTTCCAGAAAAAGTTACCTGCATCCAGAAATTCCAGAGCCTTTTCCCTATTCGGTTTTTCGACAAATCTCCTGACAGGATAAGGACCGGAACCATTCATTTCCGCGGCAACTTCAATATAGCCATAGCCGGTCTCCGGTTGGGTCGGCACAATTCCAAGAGTCACCAGGCAGCCGCTCCGTGCCTGCTCTCCACCTGTTCGAAGGATTCTGCGAAATTCTTCCTCGTCGGTAATGTAGTGATCGGCGGGAAGTACTGCCATCAGCGCGTCGGGATCATGATTCGCGATGATGGCAGCCGCAAGCCCTATTGCCGGGGCGGTATTTCTTCCCACCGGCTCTTCAACGATATCTATCCGAACTTCGTTCCGGTACTGCTCAAGCTGTATGGCGGTCTCGCCGGCCTGGACAGCATTGGTAACCACCAGAACTCCTTCAGGATTGAGCGGCAGAACTCTTTCAACTGTCCGCTGCAGCATCGATTTTCCGCCCAGGATCGACATCAGCTGCTTGGGGCTTTTGCCCCGGGACAGGGGCCAGAACCGCGTTCCGGAACCTCCGGCAAGGATAACTATATACATTAAATTCTCCTGTGAAGCGCAACGAGGGATAAGGGGATAATACTACACTTTACTTTCATCATCCAGTATTTCAGCAATCTTCCTGATTAATTCTCCCTTGTCGCTGTAACCGTGGGAGGCAACGGCATCTGCGGCACAAACCTGCAAAAGGAGAGGAAACAGGTAATGATCCGCAAATCGTCTCTGATTTCGGGTCAGTCCAACTTCAGGGCGCAGGTGCCAGGAAAAATGAAACATGTGGTGTCTGACCAGCCAGGCGACATCGGAGGCCATCTGCGGAAAGCCGAGGCGGTTCATGATTTCCCGAACCGAATCCGCACCGGTCTCCGCATGTCCGAACGACCGCCAGCGGCCTTTGATCAGCTCGGTCTTCACAGACTTGCCGATATCATGCAGCAAAACTGCCCAGAATACGCGCGGGTCCGCAGCATCATCCACCGCCTCAATCGCCAGCATTGTATGTACAAAAGCATCCCCTTCCGCATGGAATTCCTCTGGTTGCATCACGCCATGCAGGGCAGCCACTTCCGGGAGTTTCTCCGCAAAGCTCCCTTCCGCCAGCCATTGCGCGATCATCTCCCGGCACTCACCGGTCGTCATGGCAAAGTTCCCCATCTGCAAACATTTTCCTCCCGCGACCATCTGACAATGCATAACATAAAAATGATGAAGCAAAAACCTTTTTATTATACATCATACATTTCTTAAAATCAGGTTGAAGCCTGGCCAGCATCCCCCCGGGACACATTCTGCATCAGTGCGATATCCGGCGCTTGAAAGAGCCAACTGTGGCATTGCGCGGGTCCATCTGTCTATCTGTGACGACCCTTGTACTTCGCTTTACAAGCTCCGCGGCTTTCCAACAGTGGAGTTTTTTAGCATTGCGGATATTTGCATAACGCCAAACTGTGTTTTATTTATTCTAAAACTAGTGGCATATTATTCGCTAATATGTATTCATGTTTTATTATTTGTAAATTTATACTGGACATTTCCATATATAATGGCATTATATACAACATAATAAAACATACTCAACAAAATGCAAAATTTGCCCGCAACCCGTTTTATTCGAAAACCTTAAAGCTGGTAATCAAAAAATGCAATAGTTGCCCAACAATAAAGGAGTCATGCAATGAATTGCAAAAAACCGGAGAGAATCACACTCAGTATCCTGAAAGGATTGGCAAAAATGTTAGTTACCTTGATAGCTTTTCCAGTTGTTGTTTTATTGCTGCTTGAGGGTGTAGCACTGATTTTTACCGACAAGATACCAATGCTGTTCGGAAGGCTTTCCTTATTAAGAATAACGATCAACCCTGTTCTTGAAGCACTGGCAACCTTCGCTTCAAACAAACAGCAGGACAAGACCAGTCCCGCAAGCACCCTGTAGAAAACCTCTTTCCCTAAAACAGTCACGACGAAGCACAACCGGAAACCGGATAATCCCTGGCTGCAGATACATAATAAGTGCGTCAATAGACCCCATATCGCCCCTCACAACCCGCCTCATCTTCTTCGATCAACAAACGGAGAGTCCCGACACACCCATTTTCCGGAAGTCAGACTTGTACGTGCCCTGCCATCAAGCAGCCTGTCGGACTTAGAGAATCGAAGCGGAAGATTGGAAAATCGAGGATAGATATTCGGAAATTTGAGGGCGAAAAGATAGGCCTATTCGTTGAACATTTCCGGGGATATGGACCGATTAGCCGTTCTCGCAGCAGATTTATCCCTAAGTACGACAGGCTCCTCGGAGTCGGGTAGTAACTGATGCGTTCTTCCAGACCCACATGTTTTCCTGCGTCCTGCAATTCATCTCGAACCCCTTGACTTTGCTTAAATTACAATTATCTTTTATAGGGTGCGCCGTAATTAACCCTAAAAATGCAGCTTTTCGCATAAAATCGCAAAGTACGCCAAGAAAACAAATACTTCTTTCTTTTTGCCATACAACCATATGCTTCTCAGTGTCATCTGTGGCAAATGTTTTTCATATCAAACAACAAGAAAAGAGGCTGGCAGATGGCTGTCGTCAATAACGACCCGCTAGATGAGTTTATAAGCATTCAGGAACAGATGAACCGCTTTTTTGATCCAGACGGGAGCAAGTTATGGGCTGAAGAGTCGGGAGATGTTGTCTGGCAGCCCACAGTGGATATTTACGAGGATAATACCTGCGTTATATTAAAAATCGATTTGCCCGGTATAGATCGTGAGGATATCAGGGTAACAATAGAAGACAATATCCTTACATTGCAAGGCAAAAGAAAGCTCAAGCAGGACATCGTGCGGGAAAGGTATCATCGGCTCGAAAGATATTACGGACCGTTTCAAAGAAGTTTCACCCTTCCCCACTCCATCAACAAGAAAAAAGTCAGTGCTTCCTGCGATAAAGGAGTTCTTACAATTATCTTACCGAAAAATAAAGAGACACTACCCAGACAGATCGATATAAACATCACATGATAATTGCCTGCAGGAAATAGCTCCGGTAACACCAAGACCACGATATTGTGTAAATGCAAAGGCCACGACGCAGTTTAAGTCCTGCTTCGATGTATGGAGTTAACTCAAAAAATGGATGTTTGTCATGGCAGATGTAATTCAGGAAATTGGCTAGATGTTTTCCAAACCACAGAAGGCCTGCAGCAGAAAAAAATCCCCCGACTTCTGTTAAGGTAGTCGGGGGATTTTCATTTGAAGAGACACGTACTATTTATTCCATTCCGGTATCGGCAGCGATTTTTTCGAGGAAGTTCCGTACAAAGGGTGTGAAAGTCTCGTGTTCGAGGAGAAAGGCATCATGGCCATATGTTGATTCGATCAGGTGGTATTCCACCGGTTTGCCGAGATCCTGCAACGCCTGAACCATCTCCTCGGTCTGAACAGGAGGATAAAGCCAGTCGGAGGTAAATGCATAAAACTGGATAGGAGCCTTGACCGGGGTGAAGGCCTCGTGCAGGGAATCACACCCCCAGGTAACATCATACAGGTCAAGGGCTTTCGCCAGATAGAGAAAAGAATTGGCATCAAAGCGGTCCACAAAGTTATAACCGTTATAAGAAAGGTACCTCTCCACTTCGAATTGGCCGAAGAAATCGAACAGACCATCACGGGCTGAGAAGCGGCGGCCGAATTTGGCGTTCATCGAGTCATCGGAAAGGAAGGTTATATGACCGATTCCACGGGCAAGCGCCAGACCGTCTTTTGGATTTTTGCGGTATTCGCCCTTTTTCCACGATGGGTCATTGAAGATCGCCCAGCGCGCCACGGCATTCATGGCAATGGCCATGGGAGAAGGTCTGCCGCTTGTTGCCAGCACGATGGCCGAGGCAATCCGGTCCGGGTAACAGACCGACCACTCCAGGGCCTGCATCCCTCCCATACTCCCTCCAAGCACCGTCAGCAGCCTTTCTATACCCAGGTGATCCAGTAGAAGCTGCTGAGCGCGGACCATATCGCGTACGGTAATGACGGGAAAAGTGAGGTTGTATCGTTTTCCGGTCTTGGGATTTACGGAGGTTGGCCCGGTAGACCCGTAACAGGAACCGATTATATTGGAACAAATAACGAAATATTTATTGGTATCGAGCAGCCTGCCCGGGCCGACGATGGCATCCCACCAGCCCAGTTTCTGGTCATCATCACTGTGCTTCCCCGCCAGGTGAGCACTGCCGGTCCAGGCATGGGTCACCATGATGGCATTGGACCTGTTATTATTGAGCTCGCCGTAGGTCTCGTAGGCAAGCGTAATAGGACCGAGGATACGGCCGCTCTCCAGGCGGAGTTCGGTCTCGAAGTGGGCAAATTTTGTTTCGACAATTCCAACGGACATGACAATTCCAATAGATCAACTTTGAGGTTGAAGCTGAGAAAACACTGACCCCGACATGAACCTTTTTTAGCTTCCATCCGGAAACGGTCTTTTTCCGCCCAGGCGGCGTCAATCTGCGGGGTTACTTGTGCGGCGTACTGATGTACGCCTCCGCGCAACCCCTTGATTTCCTGGCCAGTACGAAAATATCCTCTTTTCCGGATTGGAAACCATTTTGCGTTTCCGGACAGAAACGGAAAAGCCCCTTCCGGTTAATGGAAAGGGGCTTTACGTAAGCTTATATAAAGCGCCTCTCTCATCTTTGCCTTTCGGCAGGATTTAGCACCTGACGCCCAAATGGACCGGTTGCTGTGGTTTCGCAGGGCCTATCCCTCCACCACTCTTGATAAGAAGGTCGATGTTACTGATATTTTGAAAAAGAATACGGGAGAGCCATATTTTTGTCAACGGAAATCTTGGGTTTACAATGCGGGATTGCCGCACGGCGAACCGACAATTACCCTTTGCCATGCTGCTTCCATCAATCACGTCTGCAGACATCAACCTCATCCTGTTCATCCGACAGGTCCCTTATGACCGGGTTTTCCCCACACACGGGACAGTGGGGATTTCTTCTCAGAGGGACATTGCGGAAGAACATTTCCTGGGAGTCGTAGATTAGCATTCTGCCGGTCAGGAGGTCCCCGACACCAAGCAGGTATTTAATTGCCTCCGTTGCCTGAATGGCGCCGATCACACCCGGCAGCACGCCAAGCACTCCCGACCCGGCACAGCCGGGCACGGAGTCTTTCGGCGGCGCCGAATTGAAAACACACCGATAACAGGTCGATTCGCCCGGCTTCACGGTCATGGTCTGGCCCATGAACTGAAGAACACCGCCATGGGAAAAGGGTTTCCCCGCCAGCACACAGGCATCGTTTATCAGGAATTTTGAGGCGAAGTTGTCGGTACCGTCAATAACAAAATCGTAGCCACCGATAATCTCCCTGATATTGGCAGCGCTGACACGCTCCCGGTAAGCATTGACTGTTATGTCCGGATTGATCGCTTCCATCTTTTCCCTGGCGGAATCTACCTTTGCACGACCGACATCACCGGTAAAGTGGAATACCTGGCGCTGGAGATTGGAAAAATCAACGCAGTCGGCATCAGCGATGCCAACGGTACCAACCCCCGCCGCTGCCAGGTACAATGCGGCCGGAGAACCCAGGCCGCCGACTCCAATTATGAGGACCCGCCCGTCCATCAGTTTCTTCTGCCCGCCGACACCAACCTCTTTCAGGACAATGTGGCGGGAATAACGTTCCATCTGTTCGTCGGTAAACATGATATTCCCCTGTTTTGTGAAGTTACCTGAATCCCGCAATGACAAAACCATTGAAGAGCAAGTTCAATTCTTGCCGCTTGACTTTGCCGGCCTACCGTGCTACCAGTCCGAGAATAAGGTGGATGTAACAGGCAAAATCTCCTATCTCCTTCCGGTCTTCACCTAACGCCGTCTTCCACGAAACATCTTCCCCTTCTTCCTGCATATGTCTGCTCATGGCTTCACATATCTCGATAAATTCGTTATGGACCAGTCTTCTTCTTTCGTCCAATCTCAGGCGTTCTTCAGGAGGCGAAAGCTGCCATTCGACCCGTATTTGAGCGTATTCAGCAGCCTTACGAAACATTTCCATCCGCCTTTCCGCAAGCTTTGATTTTCCGATTTCGAATGCGATCCCGGTTGCCTTTTCCCAGTTCACAGCTGCGTCCTCCTGCTTTGCATATATAGAATTATCCTGCTAGTAGCTTGGAACAATATTTATTTCGCATTGCTGATTTTGTAGGTGGGGTTAGGCGGATGTATGCCGTAACCCAACATGACCAAGCTGGCTACATTCAAAGCTGTTGGGTTACGCGATGAA
>Ga0187878_1004062_pt1 | contig 11544 bp, 13 predicted proteins | sample June2016WEW_17_1_FD_132979 | JGI IMG/M metagenome (GOLD analysis project Ga0187878, IMG submission 132979) | Peatland microbial communities from SPRUCE experiment site at the Marcell Experimental Forest, Minnesota, USA - June2016WEW_17_150 | ecosystem: Environmental > Terrestrial > Soil >...
ATCGAGGCGATATGAAAACCAAAGAGAACAGGCTCGCTTTAATCCAAGTGAAACGATCGGTTCTCTTTTTAGCAGCTGCAATTCTGGCTGCTTGCAGCCCTTCTCAATCGAGTCTGCCTGTGGGGACTACGCAGACAACGATGACCGATACGACCCCTTCGTTGGCTTCTCCGACAGCCCCCCTGGCATCTCTGCCTCCCTCCGCCTGGCTGACCCAATTGAATGTCTTCTTCCAGGCCGGCGATCTGCCAAAGGATGTCCAGGCGGGACAATTGGATAATACAATTCCGGATCTCGCTCAAAAACTGGGCGGGACCCCGGATGGGGAAGGCAATTTAGGGTTCAAGATTCAGGGAGGGAGCGAACATGATTACGGGAATATGATGCTCTTGTATTACCGTGACCCGGGCTTGCTCAAGAAGGCCAGCCAGTGGTTGATCCAAAGCGAGCAGGCACGCCGGCAGGGAGCGCCGCAGGCAGGCATTGGCGACATTGCGCTGCTTTTTCTTCCAGAACAACCGGGAAGGGATACTGCCCTCTTATTCCAGGTTTGTCATTCCTTTGTTCAAATTCGTCTGCACACCATCAGTGATCCCGCGATCATTCTGCGCTACGCCGGACGTCTGGCCGAACGCCTGCAGTGGCTGGATTGTCAAGGGAATTCCACGATCCCGATCCTCACCCCGCCCCCGGCGTTGCGGACCCCGACTGCAACACTGCCGATCCCAATGACCCAGGGGTATACCCAGGTTCAACGGCTGCCGGATCCGGAAGGGGCAACGAGCATCCGTGCCTATGCATTCGCCGATCAACAACACGCCTCGCTGGCTTTGGGCGCGAGTATCCTGTCAACTGCCGATGGCGGGAAGAGCTGGCAGCTTCAAACCACGACCGACGGCAAGGTGGAACAGATCCGATTCGAAACCACGCAAATTGGCTGGATCCTGACCGATAAGGGATTCCTGGTGACCCAGGATGGTGGAGGCAGCTGGCAGAAGTCGGACTTCCAGCCGACGGAAACGCACGCAAGCATGCCGCCTCCTGCCACCACGCTTCTACCACCCGACCAGCTGGAGTCGTTCGCCTTCTGTCCCGGCGAAGCACCTTTAGCCGGAGTATTTGCCTCCATCGATGCCCGGACTGGATGGGCCTTTTGTACCAACGGCCCGATGGAACATTTCAGCAGGGTTGAGCTGTTCCGAACTCGTGACGGGGGCCAGCACTGGCAGTTGCTCCTTGACCATGCTCCTTATGGACGGTACGGAGCATCCAACGTGTTCTTCCTGGACGATCAGCACGGCTGGCTGGCTGGCTCGACTGAAGGCGATTCCGGCCTTTATGCCACCACCGACGGAGGCAAGACCTGGCAACCTGTTGGCGTCGATAAAACTGGCATTGGATCCGGTGAGAATGCCAGGTCGGTCTACTTTCTCTCGCCTCAGGTAGGCTTTGTCATATTAAGCAACTCACCCTATGACCAGGGTCGGGATGTGTTATTGGGTACCCGGGATGGAGGCAGGACCTGGCAGGAGGTATTCGATGCTCCTGCTCCAACTCCCTGGCCGAGTGGGCCGTTCCAGATCTTCGCAGATGGCCACGGGATTGGATTTGAACAGGATGGAGGTGTGACAGGATTAGAAGACACACCCCTCACCACCGCCGACTGGGGGAAATCGTGGACGCCGTCCGGTTCATTGATCCGTGTACCTGGGTGTGGTAATGTTTACGAGTCGATCACCAGCCTCAGTTTCCCCGACCAGACACACGGCTGGGCGACCCTGTCCTGTGGGAGTTACCCATCCACATCGATCCTCTATACTATCAATGGGGGGAAGACCTGGAGTGAAAACTCCGATCCGGTGAATTCAACCACCGGGTTCTTAGGAGTTTCCTTTCCCGGCGCCTCAACCGGCTACCTGGTCAGCCAGGCGGGGATCCTCTTTCACACTACAGATGGTGGAAGGACCTTCTCGCCCGTGAACCAGCAGGCGGTCCATACCCGCAGCCTGCACTTTGCCACGCCACAAACGGGTTGGGAAGTGCGTGGTACTGACCTGTTTGAGACGACGGATGGGGGTTCTTCATGGCACCCTGTGCCTTTTCCCCTGCCGGTGCAGTACTTTGCCCTGCTCCCGAACAATGCCGCCTGGGTAGTCGCCGGGCAGACGACCTCCGATAATGGCATGCCTCCGCGACGTATCTTCACGACAGACGATAGCGGCAAGTCCTGGACAGAATTGCCCTTCGGAGAGATTCCGAGCAACTTCGAGTTCCCCTGGTTGGACGGCATCCAGTTTGCTGACAATCTCCACGGCTGGCTGAGAGGCAACACCGCCCTGTTCTTTACAGAGGTGGGGGGCAAAACCTGGACCCAGGTTCACTGAGCATCGATGGCAGTGATCAAAACGATAACGAGGACTATTCCAGGAAAAGATAGAAAAACATGTTCCAACGCTCAAGTCATGAATTGATATCCGGCCTTCTATCGGTCTTTCTGCTTCTCGGGTCCTGTACACGCTTGACGCCCGGCTCACCGACCGCGACGGCCGTCACAGGAACAAGCGTGCCAGCGACCACAGCATCACCAACCGCTAATCCCCCGCGTGTCCTTAGCACACAGCCGGAAAACAATACATCTAGCTCCAATGGTGCGCCAGTTGTTCTGCTGTTGACAAGTCGCAAAGGTAGCGTCGGCGATATCTATGCCTGGAATGTAGCTTCACACTCACTTAAACAGTTGACATCGTGGGGTTATAACTTTGCCCCGCATGTTTCACCGGATGGTAAGTGGCTGGCTTATCGCTCCGTTTCCCAAGCCGCAGTGTCTGCTATTACACAAGGGCAAGCCATGAATGCGGAACCTCTTGCCAATATCTGGCTGTTCAATCCCTATACAGAAGAAGAAATTCAGATCGCGGAGCAACTGGAAAATGCAACATATGTGAGCGGCAACCTGATCAGTCGCCAGGATCCTGTGTGGTCACCAGACGGTACTTCTGTTGCCTGGGTCGAAAGAGACACCCATAGCGAACGAGTGGCAATTTACTCACTATCCTCGAAAACCACAATCACGTTTCCGCTAAATCTGCCGCCAGGATGCTGTGAGGGCACAACACCAACGCTCTATTGGGGACGTTCTGGAATCGCCATCACTAATAATGAAGGAACACCCACACACACCGAGCAAGTGATTTACATTTTCGATGCTCAAGGCCAGCAATTAGCGAAGCTAGCCCCAGGCGGAAACTCTTTCCTGCAGTATGGGTGGATTACTGATGGCGACAACCATGAATATCTGGGTTGTACCGTGAATGGTGTATTCATGGTGTTCTACTCGTTAGGCAACGCTCAACTGGCCACCCCAGAAGGTGTCCCAGAAATGTACGGCCCGATGGCGCCAGATGAGCTATCAGTCTATCCAGCGAACAACCCGGTTCTGTGGACGATAACACGCCATGGGCAGAAGGTCGCCGACATCAACGATATCAAGGATGCAACGGACATAAGCATTGCACCTGATGGACAAGCCATTGTCTACAGACAGAACGTGGAAGGTGAGTATTTGCAAGGCGGCACATTATTCGTCTACTTCGTCAATGGGCAAACTGTATCGATAATTCCTCAACTACGTGTACTTGCCGTAACATGGGGAGAGACAGCCTGGCGCATACACAACCGATAGGTCTGATCTTAGATTCTGGGTTTTTTGCATACCCCTCCCCCAAAAACGTAAAGTTCGGGAATTTGGACGGGAAACAGGCCTAAGGCTGGGTTATTAAGATGAATTGGGATACCAAGAATCCCCTGTCCTCGCAAAGAACCCCATCCGTCCGACAATTGTCATGGCGGGTTGAGTATCGACCATGGTATCAACTATCTGGGTAGTCTTCACTATCTGCCTCGCCATGGGGCCGGCGAAACTCGATACTTGTGTCGTCCAATCCCCGAATCTCCTTTGGGCCCCGGATAGACCAAAATCAACCTTGACGTGAGACAGCGCCGGGGGTAACCTCACGATTCCCCTCGGATGCGAATCTTGCCAGGCCCATTCGGACTGCAGAAGAGAGGGCACCCTCAACCGGGTGGAACTTCTGTCTGAGGGTGCCGCTGCCAGACGGCGGCTCATAACCCGGAGGTCGCTGGTTCGAGTCCAGCCCCCGCTACCAAATACGCGAACCGAGGCGATTTGAGCCTCGGTTCTTCATTGCCCCAGAATGATGCCCGTTTGCATTCTTCAGCCTGATACAAGCAAGATCCTCATCGGAGGAACTCCGTTAGCCTCGTCGGGCTAGTAACCGCGGGATCGCTGGTTCGAGTCTCATTCTGATAATGTGAAGGTCCGCAGACAAACACTAGCTCGCCGGGCTCGACGGGTCCCCGTCCCACGCCCCGGAGGGCATCGCACATCGCCCGGCTGGGCGGACAGTTTCCCCCGTTCGTCGTGCATCGAGGCCTCACGTCCTCCGACCTGTGCATCCCTTCAAGGACAGGGGAACTGATTCTCTCAAAGCCATGGTCCACAGGGCTCGTGGCCGTGGCGCTTCGACTGATTCTTCCAGCCCCGGCATGTTGGGATGGGGTTTACGGCTACCACAGGTTTCGTGGCCCGGATCGCCAGCCCGCCCTCGGTGCGCGGGCCGAGGGGACGGGCGAGTCCACCCCCCGCTACTTAAATGAAGAACCGAGGCTCAGACAGCCTCGGCTCTTCGTTCATCGCACCCGACCCGATCACGCGACTTCAGCCAGATTCCCCCGCAATTATGGCGTGCCGATCCAGTTCACCCCGCATGGGCTTGTGACCAGCTGACCCCTGTTTCGAGTCCTGGGAACGTCACTACGCCAACCAGAGTCCAACGTGCTCGCGCCCGTAACGCTTCGACTGATTCTTCCACCGCCGACATGTTCGGATGGGGTTTTCGGCTACCTCAGCTCTCGATTCAGAGGACAGCCGCTCATAACGCCTAACGGCCCGGGCTTCACCCGCGCCGCGACTGCGTGGAAGACGCCTTCGCCAACCGACCACAAAGCGCGTGTGACGGTCGCTAAGCAGCCGCGCAAGCGGCCTCGGGTGGAAGCCCTTGTTAACCGCCGTCCACCCTTGCGATAGAGTCTCTCGATTTCGAGAAAGCTAGCTGTAACTCTCCAGACGGATTGTAACCAACAGTCTTGTACTCATAGTACTCGAAGAGGGAATCCCTCTCTGCCGATGATGGTATTCTCTCGGTTATGCGTTGGCGAATCCTCTCCCACGTCACCCGCATAAAGTGCCGATGGGCATTGGCCTTTATGTGACGGCCAAAGAGCTTTTCGATGTCTTGCTCGAACTCCGAACGCACAAGATTTACCAGGTAGAAATCACGCTCAGCTTGCGTGGCAACCCAACTTCCAAGCAGCCAGAATCGCATCAGTTCGTACTTCTTCTCGTCTTTGGCTATGACATCATAATCTGATCCAAATACTTGATGATACCAACCGTTACCTCCTGTCACATACTTCTTCTGATTCTCTGCATCAGTTGGTGTGGTTTCGTTGTTCGCGGTCAACTTTGCCTCAATAAAAAGCACCACCTTGTCATTGACACGCAATCAAATCAGGTTCTGAACTACGTTGCAGTTGCTCACCGAACTCTTGCCTTGCAGCCGTCAACTCGGGCCATACACGCTCAAGAACCGGGGAGTACGACCAATACACTAACTGCAATGCGCCCAAATCTTTGCCTATGATGCAAGACAAGATCGCCGACAGATGCCCTTCCTTCTCTAGATAGCGAAATACATTCCACGAGAGCGCGTCTTCGCTGTTATCCCGTGCCATTCGGCTCTCTCGCTTGCTCCCCTTGATGCTTTGCAAAAGCGAAATGTCTTGCGCATCTTTCCACAGAAGATTCTCCAGCTCGGTAGGGTACTCGAAGGTAGAGGGAGAAATGTATATGTGGTGCTCGGGACACTGAAACTGAGGAGCAATTTGGAAATGTTCGCGCTGCCGCGCGACTTTTCGCGAACACCCCTTCACAGGGCATTCAACCTGAGTTACATCTACTAGGATATGTGGTTTGAGAGTTCTGGCATCATGCATTTGAACACCTTTTCGGATGCTGCGTACGCGGCTAACGGCCTTGAGCTTTACTCCCCGGCACGAGCGGGCAACGCCTTCTGGATTCTAGGCCAAGCGTGCGGGCACTGCAAGCAGCGCGTACCGCCCAGCCCGCCGGGTCAGCTTCAGCGAGTGGCTGCGTGAAAAGTCGAGGGGGGCATGCTCGAGCAGGGAGCGCGCCCCATAAAGGAGATGACTCAGCCCTTTGTCCGTCATGACGGCGCCAAAAGGGCGGCCAGGCGGTCATCGCTTCCCACAACTCTCAGACACTTCGGGGTTTTCATACGGGCGTCTGGGTCGTTAGGCGAAGTGATGGCTCAACTTGCTCCTTCAATCTCTCCTCTCTTGCCAATCACGCATAAGCTCCAGAGAGGGGCTCCATCCAAAGCGTTTGAAGAGATCCTGGGAAAACTCCAATGCTACTTCGGATGACCGGGCAACAAGCTCGTCTCTCTTTATTGATACCCTTATAGGATATGCCTGAATAGAAGCAATGTATGCTTCATTGAACGGCAACCTTGACCTGTTGGAGTCCATGTACAGCATCCTGCCTTGAATGCCATTGAGGGTGACGGATATCGTCATGACATCGTCACCGGCAGGTGTCAGAGCGAGGCGTGATGCGAAAAGGGTAATCTCAGTCAGAGTGAGGAGCGTGTCGGCTACACCGAGCAGTCCACCAGGTTTCCAGTTAGACTCCGCTGGCCAGATTGTGGACTCGTCTCGCCAATCAAGGTCAAGACCGGAGACGTGGACGAATTGGCCGCTTTGGAAGAATCGCCAGATCTCCTTGCGGTGCTCCCACCCGATCTCTTGACTGACCCAATTGAGATCAATGTGTGGTCACTTGTTGTAGTTCAGGTGTGGAAAGTCCCACCCACGCCACCTCACTTTGAGCTTTTCCAACAGGGGAAAGAGGGCGGAGATGTCTTCGATCCGCTTCTTCTTGTACTTCGAGGGGCGGATAATGACATGCCAGTACCCTCGGGACCCTATTTTTCTGAGAAGCCCGGTCACGGCGCATCTGGCGCGAGGTCGGACAGCTCTGAGTCAAATTGGTCTTCGTCCGAAGGCGGTGGAGCTCCTGACAAGGAGTGGCCAGCGAGGTGGGCTTGGGTTAAGAACCTGCGCACACCTTTCTCTATTCCGAGGTCGAGGAGGTCCCTCATGCCTTCCTGGGTCGGGATTTCCACGCTTTCGGGTTTGCGTCGTGTCCTTACATAGCAGGCGCCCTTCCTCAGTACATCCTGATAGTCTCTCTTGCACAACGCGGGCACATCTGGGAATTCGCGGACCTCGATCACCAGATATGTCTTGCCCTCGTATTCGAGAAACTGGGACTCGAACGAGAGGCCTGGATCTGCATACTCAGAGAGAGTGTCAGCCAGGTCGTCGTGCCGCCAGGTCGCCAGCTCGGCGGGTTTCAAGCCCTCAAGGAGGAGCTCTCCCTTGCTCGCTTCGCCAACGCCCACGACAACCACGCCACCATCCCGGCGGTTTGCCATGCTCATGCACGCGCGCGTAATCTTCGCCACGGGCCGGCGATCCTTGGTTCTAGAACCGGGGCCCTTGAACTCAACCCCGCCCTGTTCTCTTCCTCGGGCCAATATTTCTGAGAACCGTTGGCTGTCGATACTGTCCGCCTTTCGCGGCGCTCGTGTTCACTCCCCCTCGTATGACGGAGTTGGCCCCGATTCAACGGTTGGTCGACAGCCTCTGCAGAAGCCGTTGCACGTCCGCGTTGGGGTTCGGCCTCGTCCGTTAGCCGGTCGCCTCAGCTCTACGACAGGTCTCTAATACGCAGGTCCTCGTTCCGAGGGCAGGTTGCCGCTTGGACGCGTATCACTCACAATGCCGTGAGCCTCGTAAGACGCCGATGTCGCGCGGCTTCACGCGATCGGACCGCGAGGTCCCCATCTACTATTGTGGCATTGATTTCGCCAAACGCAAACACAACCTTGACCTGAGGCGACCCGCGAGGTAAGCTAATGCATGTTCTCGAGCGCGAACCTTGCCGGGCTCGCTCGTGCCGAACCATAAGGGGCACCCTCGAACGAGTGGAACTGAGGTCTGAGGCTGCCTCTGCAGGACGAGGGCTCATAACCCGGAGGTTGTTGGTTCGAGTCCAGCCCCCGCTACCAAATACACGAGCCGAGGCCATTTGAGCCTCGGTTCTTCATTACAACAGAATGATGCCCGTTTGCGTTCTTCAGCCTGATTCAAGCAAGATCCTCATCGGAGACACTCAGTTAGCCTCGTCAGGCTAGTAACCGCGGGATCGCTGGTTCGAGTCTCATTCTGACAATTTCAAGGTCAGCAGACGAACCGTAGCTCGACGGGCACCCAACCCGCGCCCCGGATGGCACCGAACGTCGCCGGGGCGGGCGGACAACATCCCCCGTTAGTCGTGCGTCGAGGCCTCACCCCCTCCGACCTGTCCACCCCTTCGGGAACGGGGGAACCGATTCACTCAAGGCCCTGGCCCGAAGCAGGCACTGGAATATGAGGCTCGATGTGACCTGAACCCCGCGAGAACGGCTGCGAAGCCCAACACTATGCCTTCCTGGGTCTTCCTGCAAATGGTCGGGGGCGGTTTGAGCTGCCACCGATTCTCGCCCCTCGGCTACCCCTGGACTTCCACTCGCCAACGTTGACGCACCGGAAAGAGGATCTATACTCTCCTGCAAGACCCATATGTTTGCGTGATGCGTCCCTCAGGTCGGGTGCCTCTTGCGAAATGCAAAGGGAATTAGGCCGCAGAAGCCTATGAGCTGTTGACCCACTAAACGGCGGCTGAGCACCTTGTTAGCCCGCCTAACCAAGTGCATACCCATGTGAAGAAACGAATGTAAAAGGCAACCAATGAATTCGAATCTCTATCACACCGCACCCGTAGGCTCGTTGACATCTCGGTTCTACGAAACCGAACATGACTTACAGCAAATGCAGGCTTTGCTGATGGAGGCGCGTTCGCGCGCCGATGACTGGCACTATTGGCACGTCGGCGACTTGACGTGGGAATTCTTTATGGTGGCTTGCCACTTGGATCCACAAGAACACATTCGTCTCTGGCACGATGATGAGGGCAAGTTGGTCGGCTATGCGGTTTTGGGCGAAGATCCGTCTTTCGACTGCCAGGTATTGCCGAAGTATGAATGGTCCGGAGTCGAGACTGAGGCGATGGCCTGGGCGGAAACACGTCTAACCGAACTCCGCAAGCGGGACGCGAAGCGATGGAGCGGCAATCTTGTCTCCGGTGCTCGGCAGGACAATGCAAAACCAATTACGTTTCTGGAGCAGCACGGGTTCCGGCGCGGCGAGTATGCCGAGGTCAATTTGCTACGCTCGTTGGACGAGCCGATTCCCGAATCGGCGTTACCCATCGGTTGCCAAGTCCGCGCAGTTGCTGACGCGGGCGAAATTTCAAGCCGTGCCGCAGCCCAGCGCGAGGTGTGGCATCCGTGGACCGTCGGCAATGTCAGCGACGACGATTACGCACGCGTTATGCGGCTGCCCGGCTACAATCGCGATCTCGATGTGGTTGCAGTCACGCCGGATGGAGTCATCGCCGCGTACGTGAATGGCTGGATTGACCCGGTCAACCGGATCGGCGATTTTGGTCCGGTCGGCGCGCTTCCGGCTTACCGCCGGCAAGGATTGACACGCGCCGCGCTACACGAGGGTTTGCGCCGGATGAAGGCGCGCGGGATGGACCGCGTGTGCATCTCTACCCGCGATTCGAATACGTCTGCGCTACGACTCTATGAATCGATTGGCTTTAAGATAGTGAACAAATATCTCGATTACGTAAAAACGGAATGAGAGAAATGCAAAGGGCGGGCTAACATCATCGGGGCGTCACTACCGCCAACCGCAACACCTCGGGTTCGCGCCTCGCGATCTCAGCCAGTCGTGCCACAACTGACACGCCTGAACGGGTTCTGCCGTTGACCGCAGTTGACCGCAGGCCCTTGACGATATGTCCGTTTTGACATATACTGGCGATGAATGGCCCCTCCTGACAACGTCATTGTCTGGCTCCATGGCGAGGTGAAATCGCCACCCTTCTCGGCACAGGCGCGTCTGGAAGCCGGAGTCCTGCTTCGGCGCCTGCAGGGGCGCGAGCGATTGGGCATGCCACATTCAAGGCCCTTGCCGATCATCGGTCGAAGGTGTCATGAACTGAGGGTTGTCGACAAAGATTTGACTTGGAGGATCGTCTACCGGGTGGATTCAGATGCCATCATCATCCTGGAGGTTTTCGCCAAGAAGAGCAACGAGACTCCGGCTCAGGCGATCCAAACCTGCAGGCAGCGTCTGGCCAGGTATGATGGGTAGAATGGCTCAGTTGGAGGAAGGATGGATAAGAGGAAGCGCAGCAGACTGGAGAAGAGGGGCTGGAAAGTCGGAACTGTCGGTGAGTTTCTGAACCTTAGCCCCGAAGAGGCAGCTATTGTGGAAGTGAGGCTAGCCCTCAGCCAAGGCGTCAGGGAACTGAGACAGCGCAAGAAGGTGTCTCAGGTCGAGTTGGCAGCAATGATGGGCTCCAGCCAATCGAGAGTTGCAAAAGTGGAGTCGGGGGACCCTGCCGTTTCCGTGGACCTAATGATCAGATCGCTGACCGTGCTGGGAGCCTCACGAGAAGATGTCGGCAAGATGATCGCATCATGGCGGGCGTAGGAATCCGACTTCCTTCGGACCCTCAGGCAGAAATGCCGGGGATGAATCACGGGGCACCGGAAAACCGCATGCCCCGCCCCCAATATTGTCCTGGCCAATAACCCCGTTCGTCCTCCAATCGTCATGGCCGGGCGAGTATCGGCCATAGTATCAACTATCTGGGCAGTCGTGGCGACCTCCCTCGCCATGGGACCGATGACACTCGATGTTTGCCTCGTCCAATGGGCCAAGGTTCCTTGGGCCGTTGATGGACCAAAATCAACCTTGACCTCAGCCGACACGCGAGGTAAGCTAATGCATGTTCTCGGGCGCGAACCTTGCCGGGCCCATTCGGACTGGAGAAGAGAGGGCACCCTCGAACGAGTGGAACTACGATCTGAGGCTGCCTCTGCAGGACGAAGGGCTCATAACCCGGAGGTCGCTGGTTCGAGTCCAGCCCCCGCTACCTAAACAGCCAACCGAGGCCATCTGAGCCTCGGTTGTGTCTTCTCTTACCAAGTTGTGTGCATACACTTTCCAGCCAAATCCTCAGGGATTCAACAGGTAGTGTTCCTTAATCAGCCCGTCGAGCTTATATTCGTCAGATCGTTGGTTCGCATCTGAATCAGACGAGGTCAACAATCGTATGTTTACCTCGGATGCTCGGGCCTATGGCCCGGAGGTCGGGGGTTCCCCTGGCCTGCTGCAAGAGGGACGGATCAGTGCATCCACCGACACCTCATGGCGCTACCGAGGCCATTTGAGCCTCGGTTTTGTTTTTCCTCCCTTTAC
>Ga0187878_1004063_pt1 | contig 11543 bp, 9 predicted proteins | sample June2016WEW_17_1_FD_132979 | JGI IMG/M metagenome (GOLD analysis project Ga0187878, IMG submission 132979) | Peatland microbial communities from SPRUCE experiment site at the Marcell Experimental Forest, Minnesota, USA - June2016WEW_17_150 | ecosystem: Environmental > Terrestrial > Soil >...
CAATCAGCGGGGTTACTTGTGCGGCGTACCGATGTACGCCTCCGCGCAACCCCTTGATTTCCTGGCCAGGACGAAAAAATACTCGTTTCCGAATTGAAAACCAATAGTTTCTCATCCGGAGTTGCCGGATGGAAACTAATTGTGGGTGATCCGGCATGTTGCCGCCCGGGAAGGATTCCAAAATTATGCACGTTGTGGCTCTTGTTCCGGCGGCAGGCATGGGGAAACGCATGGCTGCAGGGATTAACAAGCAATACCTTATGCTGGGCGGCAAACCGATTCTGGCCCACACTCTGGCCGTTTTTGAGGCTGCCCCATTTGTCAATGAGGTTTATGTCATTGTCCCTGAGGACGAAATTTCCTACTGTCGTGAAAATGTAGTTGAATGTTACGGCTTTCGGAAGGTATGCGGGATAGTCGCCGGGGGCAAGGAACGGCAGCAGTCGGTTTATAATGGCCTGAGGGCAGCGGCAGGTCTGAATGGTGATGATCTTGTAATCATCCATGATGGTGTCCGGCCATTCGTCCCCCTGGACGTACTGGAGCGCTCCCTGGAAGTCGCCCTGCTTCACGACGGGGCCCTGGCGGCAGTTCCGGTAAAGGATACCATCAAAACGGTAACGGACGGGGTTGTCACCGGAACGCCAAGACGGGAAGACCTCTGGCTGGCGCAGACACCTCAGACCTTCAGATATGCGGCAATCCGTGAAGCCCACGATCGGGCTGACCATGACGGATACCTGGGTACTGATGATGCTTCTCTTATCGAACGGCTGGGGAAAAAGGTCCACATCGTTATGGGTGACTATAGAAATATAAAGATCACTACCCCAGAGGACATGCTCCTGGCCGAAGCGTTTTTAAAAGAGGCCGGCAAAGGGCAAAGGTTTGAAGGTTAACTTTATCTATTTAATGAACCTGTATAAGGTGGAAAGCAACAGCAAGTCACCGGTCATGTCACTAACAACAAAGAAAGGGATCATATGCGCATAGGTCACGGTTATGATGTGCACAGGCTTGTCACGGGAAGAAAGCTGATCCTCGGTGGCGTCGATATCCCCTACAGCAAGGGACTTTTGGGTCATTCCGACGCAGATGTGCTGCTGCATGCGATCTCGGATGCAATCCTGGGGGCCATAGGCGAAGGTGATATCGGCAAACATTTTCCCGATACCGATCCGGCATTCAAAGGAGCCTCAAGCATCAAGCTGCTCCGGCAGGTTATGGCACTGGCCGACACCAAAGGATATAAAATCGGCAATCTCGACGCCACCATCGTAGCTCAGCGCCCTAAACTTGCTCCGTATATACCTGAAATGTGCACCAATATCGCCAAGGCCCTTGATACGGAACCGGACCGGATAAACGTTAAGGCAACAACCACGGAGGAACTCGGCTTTACCGGTCGGGGCGAAGGTATCGCAGCCTACTCCGTAGTGATATTGAAACGAAAACAGAATTAACTGGCTGGCAATAAAAAACAGGCTGGCAAGCAAATTCATACTTATATATGACTTCGAATTACATCGTCAGATTCGTGACGATAATCTAGGAGCCGACTACGCTTTGACGAAGCTAGCCCTCAAACCTGGCTTTGTGCATAAAACGAGGAAAAGGACTGCACCGATATGACTCTACCCGATACCGCTCCATCTACCAACTTTATTCGCTCCATCATCGATGAAGACCTCAAGTCCGGCAAACATAAGACGGTAGTTACCCGTTTCCCTCCGGAACCCAACGGTTATCTTCATATCGGGCATGCAAAATCTATCTGCCTCAATTTCGGCCTGGCCAGAGATTACAACGGCCGTTGCCACCTTCGGTTTGACGATACCAACCCTGTCAAGGAAGAGCAGGAATACATCGAGACGATACAGGAGAGCGTCCGTTGGCTTGGCTTCGACTGGGGAAAACACCGTTATTATGCCTCGGACTACTTTGAGCAGCTCTACCAATGGGCCGAGGAACTGGTCCGGAAAGGGAAAGCCTATGTGGACGACCTTACCGCTGACGAAATCCGCGAATTCCGTGGGACTTTGACCGAAGCGGGCAAGGAAAGTCCTTACCGGAACCGTCCCGTGGCGGAGAGCCTGGATCTCTTCCAACGGATGCGGGCCGGTGAATTTCCAGATGGCTCCCGGGTGCTCCGGGCGAAGATCGACATGGCCTCCCCCAACATGAACCTGCGCGACCCCGTCATGTACCGGATTCTGCATGCCGTTCATCCCCACACCGGTGATGAGTGGTGTGTTTATCCCATGTATGACTACGCCCATGGCCAGTCGGATTCAATTGAGGGAATCACCCACTCCATCTGCACCCTGGAATTCGAGGATCATCGTCCCCTGTACGAATGGTTTCTGGACCAGCTTGGCATTTACCGTCCCCAGCAGATGGAGTTTGCCCGACTCAACCTTACCTATACCGTCATGAGCAAGAGAAAGCTCCTGGAACTGGTTCAACAGGGATACGTCAGCGGCTGGGACGACCCGCGCATGCCGACTCTGGTGGGGATGCGCCGCCGTGGATTCACGCCGGAAGCAATCAGGAATTTCTGTGAGAGGATAGGTGTAGGCAAGAACGACAGCTGGATCGACATGGGGGTACTTGAAGACTGCGTACGCGAGGACTTGAATGAACGGGCTCCCCGGGTTATGGGTGTACTCCGCCCGCTACGCGTGGTCATCGACAACTACCCCGAAAACCAGGTGGAAGAGTTCGATGCGGCCAATCATCCCAATAAACCCGAAATGGGAACCCGCAAGGTTCCGTTTTCAAAAGTGTTATATATCGAGCAGGAAGATTTTCTCGAAGAGCCGCCCAAAGGCTTTTTCCGACTGGCCCCTGGCCGTGAAGTCAGGCTCCGTTATGCATATATCGTTAAATGTGTTGAGGTTGTAAAGGACGACTTGACAGGTGCAATTGTCGAAATCAGGTGCACTTACGACCCGGAGACGCGAGGCGGATCAGCACCGGACGGCCGCAAGATCAAGGGAACCATCCACTGGGTTTCGGCCGACCACTCCATCGAAGCCGAGGTGCGACTGTACGACAGGCTGTTCACCGTACCGAACCCGGGGAGCGACAAAGGCGGAGCCGACTGGAAGAGCTGTCTGAATCCGGACTCCATAGAAACCCTGGGATCATGCCGGCTGGAACCGGGCCTTGCCGATGCGGCACCGGAGAGCCGTTACCAGTTTGAACGTCAGGGTTATTTCTGTGTCGATGCCATTGACTCTTCTTCCGGGGCGCCGGTTTTCAACCGGGCGGTAACCTTGCGCGATTCATGGGCGAAGAACCAGTGACTGGAATATAACCCGATATTGTAATTTCATTGAGGATTTAATATGCCATTGCGAGTTTTCAATACCCTTTCCGGAAGGAAAGAAGAATTTGTCCCGGTGACTCCGGGCAAGGTAAAAATGTATGTTTGCGGGGTTACGGTATACGATCATACACACATCGGCCATGCCAGGGCAAATGTGGTGTTTGATGTGATTTTCCGTTACCTGCGCTGGCTCGGCTACGAAGTGACGTATGTCCGCAATTATACGGACATAGATGACAAGATCATCAATCGGGCCAATCGGGAGGGGGTCCCGTTTCAGGATATATCCGAGCGTTTTATCCGGGAATTCGATCTCGATATGAAAGCACTGGGACTCGAAGTTCCAACCTGCCAGCCGAAAGCTACGGACCATATTGCCGACATTATCCATCTGGTTGAAACACTTATCGAAAAAGGAATGGCGTATCAGGCCGGGGGTGACGTCTATTATTGCGTGGAAAAATTTGCTTCGTACCTGAAACTTTCCAAAAGAACTCTCGAAGATATGCAGGCCGGCGCCAGGATCGAGGTTGATGAACGAAAGCGTCATCCAATGGACTTCGCCCTGTGGAAAGAAGCTAAACCGGGTGAACCATACTGGGAATCGCCGTGGGGAAACGGGCGACCAGGCTGGCATATCGAATGTTCCGCAATGAGCATGAAATATCTCGGCGAAACCTTTGACATACATGGTGGCGGCAAGGATCTTATTTTCCCTCACCATGAAAACGAAATAGCCCAGGCGGAGGCCGCCACAGGCCGGCAATTTGTAAAATACTGGCTGCACAACGGCTTTGTCAATATCAATTCGGAAAAGATGAGCAAGTCTCTGGGTAATTTTTTTACCATCAAAGAAGTTCTATCGAAATATGACAGCGAAGTGCTGCGCCTGTTCCTGCTTTCAGCCCACTATCGCTCTCCCATCGACTTTTCGGACCAGAATATGAGCGAGGCGGAAGCGGGAATGGAGAGAATTTACAGCACGCTTGCCCGGATTGGTGAAACGCTGATGGGCAAATCCGTTGACACTTCGTCCACACCCGACAGAGAGTCCCTTAACGAAGCAGAGCGTGAGCTTCTGGAGAAAACGGAGAGCCTGCCCGACCGCTTCAAGGAAGCGATGGATGACGATTTTAATACTGCCCTTGCCCTGGGCAACATTTTCGATATAGTGCGCTGTGCCAACAAGGTGATGGACGGCGCCGGATCATCCGTGGGAACCCTGGCTGTTCTTGTCCGTTTGCAGGCCACTATTCAGGAAATTGGAAAAATTCTCGGGGTAGGCAATTCTACCCCCTCTGCCTATATGGACAGAATCAAGAGCAGAAAGTTAAACGGTCTGGATATAACCGAAGAAGAGATTGAAAAGCTGATAGAAGAACGAACCATGGCCAGAAAAGCCAGGGACTTCAAGAGAAGCGATGAAATAAGGGATCAGCTTCTGAAAAAAAATATCGTTCTGCTCGACTCTGCCCAAGGTACGGTGTGGAAAGTGAAATAATATTTCACGGTCGTACGGCAGTTATGAGAATCGACACAACGCAAAAGGACCGGTTACACGGTCCTTTTGCGTTGTCAATTGATAACTATGCTGCTTTATTTTCCATTTGCGGTTTTGCCAATTCATTTTTAAGAAGAGCCATTGCCTCCCGCATGATATCAGAGACACTTTTTTGTGTTGTTTGCATGATCTCCTGAAGAGTCTCACGTTCCTCGTCGCTTATTCGCATTGAAATTACGTTATATCTGGGATTTTCTCTCATTCTTCCCATATTTTCCTCCTGGAAATGGATACTTCAATTTAAGGATACTTAAAGTTTAATTACAATGCTATATTTGTGCCAAATCAATATCAAGCTTGTCAACCACCTCTAAAAAGCTCAAATTGAGCTTTTCCTGAAGGCATGGAGCAGAACTGTATCGACTTTGGTATATTTCATGTGCCATCTAAGACACTACTATGTACAAAATTGTACAACGAATCAAAGCTCACTCGTTCAAGCAAAAAAACACCCTAGTGACTAGGAGGGTAAGTCATCTAGGGCATAATGAGGGTTTTTCAACCCTCGCAAACCTTATATCTTGTAAACTATATATATCACTGTTGTCCATTAATTGCAAGCTTAAACAGAGCTAACTAATCGATAATAAAAATATTTTAGCGTGGCATCTTTTTCACTCCTCTATTCGGGACACATTGCCGGAGGGTTTCTGAGGTTGCTACGGTTTAAGGATTATGGTATAAAAAGACGATTCGGTTCGAAGAGATAAGACGTGAAAACCGACAAATTCTCCAGTGCTCATTTCACTGCTCTGCCCGTCTGCCCGGTTGCAATAAATCATGATTTCAGGAATTTATCTTATGCTGACGCACCTTCGTTTGCTGGTTCTTTTTTTGCTTCTCCTGTGCATATCCCCTCCTTTTAATGTTTCTGCCGCGACTCCTGTCCTTTTGGAAAAGCCGCCCCTTGGCGACCGCTGGTTCGGTATCTACTTCAGTGACGAACGCTCCGGTTTCGCCATCACCAGCGTCCATGAAGCCAGTGATGGCTATGAAATGCATGGTGAAAGCAGTGTCAAAATGGGAGGGTTCGGTTTTTCCAGAAATGCTTCGATTAGTGAAAGCTACTCTGTCAACAAGGATCTGACCTTGAGGTCATTCGCCGTATCGCAGACAATTGATGGAAGGCATAAGAAACTTTCCGGGGAGGTCACCCCGGCAGGAATCAGGACAATTATCGAGTCAGCCGGAGTTAAAAAAGAAAGGGTACTGAAGCGCAAAGGACCGGTATATCCGCCTATGGCGCTGAATCTTTATCCTCTCCAGCATGGAATTGAGAAGGGCAAAAGCTATCGCATCTCCATGTTTGATCCTGAAGAAACAAAGATTAAGGCCGTAAAGGTTTCCGTTGTTGGTGTTGAGTCCATCGGCGAAACTCAGGCGATTCATCTTCGAAACAATCTCTACCCCGTAGACAATGACATCTGGGTCGATGTTGCCGGGAATACCATTAAGGAATCGGTACGCGACGGCTGGATTCTGACCCTTGCTGAAGGCGAAAAGGCTTCGCAAAGATTTGTTTCACAGTCCGCCCTGGCCAAAAAAGATCTGATTCTCGATTACAGCCTGGTCAAAATTGATACTATTATTACCAGACCCGACAAACTGATTAAGCTGGTGATGCAAATATCCGACATTCCTGCTACTATGCATCTTCTGTCTGGAGGCGTTCAGAAAGCCGAACGGCTGGAGGGAGGGAAAGTCCTTTTCACGATGGAACATTCCCTGCTGAAAACCGGCAGTGAGCCTTTGGCCACCGACCAGAGCGGTCGGAATCGATACCTGGAACCGACGGGACAGATACTATCCAATAATCCGGAAATAATCCGGAAGAAGGAAGAGATTATCGGGTCGGAAAAGGATCCAATTAAAATTGTCGAGAAACTCGTTCGCTGGGTGGCTGCGAATATCAAGGAAACTGATTCCGACAGCCAACCGCCAACAGACGTTTTGAAAAATCTCTCAGGAAATTGTCAGTCACATACCCGGCTTTATCTCTCTTTCGCCAGGGCTGCAGGCATACCTGCGAAATATGTTTCCGGAATTATCTACGTTCCAGGGAAGGGATTCCTTTATCACAGCTGGGCGGAAAGCCATGTCGGATACTGGCTGGCGGTCGACCCCACTCTCGGCGAAATACCGGCAGACCTGACCCACATCAAGCTGGTCGAAGGAGATTCCCCGGAAGACGCACTGCCGCTGGCTGCACTTGTCGGAAAAGTAACCGCGAAGGTGCTGGAACAGAGAACCGGGGTTAAGGATATGGTTGAAGTCGAGATAAAAACCAAGCCTTAACCTGAGACAAAGCGAACGAAGAGCTTAACCTTAATCAACCCTTGGAAGGATTATTTATTATGGAATACAAAGACACCTTGAACCTGCCTGCCACACAATTTCCCATGAAGGCAAACCTGGCCCAGAAAGAACTGGAAATACTGGACGGTTGGGAAAAGATGGACCTCTACGCAAAACTGGGAGAGATTGGCAGGGACAAACCGGACTATATCCTTCATGACGGCCCCCCCTATGCAAACGGTCACATCCATATCGGCCATGCGCTGAACAAAATTCTCAAGGACATAGTCCTGAAAAGCAAACGAATGAGCGGGTTCAACGCACCCTATGTTCCGGGCTGGGACTGTCACGGCCTGCCGATTGAACTGCAGGTAGAAAAAAATCTCGGTTCGAAGAAGCATGAAATCTCCAAACCCGAGATGCGGAAACAGTGCCGTGCCTACGCTGCGAAATTCGTCGATGCGCAGAAAAAAGAATTTGCGCGGCTCGGCGTACTGGGTGAGTGGGAAAATCCCTATCTTACCATGAACTATGTGTATGAAGGGATCATCGCCAGGGAACTGGCGAAGTTTGCCGGGAACGGCGGCCTCTATAAAGGGAAAAAACCGGTCCACTGGTGTTCATCCTGCGTTACCGCCCTGGCCGAGGCCGAGGTGGAATATGCAGATCACAAATCTCCGTCAATCCACGTAAAATTCCTCCTGTTGGACGATATATCGGAACAGGTCCCCGCCCTGGCGGGCAAAAAAGTTTCAGTCGTCATCTGGACCACTACGCCGTGGACCATCCCCGCCAACCTGGCAATTTCAATGCACCCCGAATTTGATTACGTGGCCCTCGACACCGGCTCCGAAGTCTACATTGTTGCCGAAGGCCTCCGGGAAGCGTTTCAGAAAAGCACCGGCGTACAGGGAACTGTAATTGCCACCTTCAAAGCCGGGCTGCTGGAGAAGAAGCATTGCCGCCATCCCTTTTATGACCGGACCTCCATCCTGCTGCTCGGAGAGCATGTCACCCTGGAGGCGGGAACCGGATGCGTGCACACGGCGCCGGGGCACGGCCAGGACGACTATGAAATGGGACTGAAGTTCGGGCTGGACATCTATAACCCGGTGGACAATCGCGGCAGATTCCTGGAAAATGTCGAATTTTTCGCCGGGCAGTACGTTTTCGATGCCAACAAAAGCGTTATGGAAAAGCTTGCCGAAGTGGGGGCATTGGTCGGCTCCGGTGAAATTACCCATTCATACCCGCACTGCTGGCGTTGCAAAAAGCCGATTATCTTTCGCGCCACCGAGCAATGGTTCATCAGCATGGAAAAGAACCGGCTGCGTGAAAAGGCACTGGAAGAGATCAACCGGGTAACCTGGATTCCCAGGTGGGGCAAGGACCGCATCTACGGGATGGTGGAAAACAGGCCTGACTGGTGCATCTCCCGGCAGCGTTCCTGGGGTGTCCCCATTACTGCGTTCCACTGTACCGCCTGCGGAGAGGCCTTCGCCGACAGGGCAATCATGGAACATGTGGCGAACCTGTTTACGGAATACAGTTCCGACATCTGGTACGAACGAGATGCTAAGCAATTGTTGCCGGAAGGAGCCAAATGCCCCTCCTGCGGCAGCGAAAACCTGGAAAAAGAAATGGACATCCTGGATGTCTGGTTTGACTCGGGGGTATCGTTTGCCGCTGTACTGGAGAACCGCCCCTACCTTACCGCCCCGGCGGATATGTACCTGGAGGGAAGCGACCAGCATCGAGGCTGGTTCCATTCATCCCTCCTCGCCGGAGTCGGCACCAGGGGAAAAGCTCCGTACAAGAGTGTTCTCACCCATGGCTTCGTGGTGGACGGCAACGGACGCAAAATGAGCAAGTCAGTCGGCAACGTGGTGGCGCCGGAAGACATCATCAAGAAATACGGGGCCGAGGTGGTGCGCTTGTGGGTAGCCGCCCAGGATTACCGGGACGACATCCGCATCTCCCAGGAGATCCTGACCCGGCTCTCCGAATCCTATCGCCGCATTCGCAATACCTGCCGCTACATTCTCGGCAATATTGCCGATTTTGACCCGACCCGCGACTCTGTCCCCTATGGTGAAATGCTCGAAATCGACCGCTGGGCGATGCATCAGCTGGAAATCCTCAAGGAGAAGGTGCTGCAGGCCTACGATACCTGTGAATTTCATGTACTGTATCATGCGGTCAATTCCTTCTGTACTGTTGAAATGAGCGCCTTTTACCTTGATATTCTGAAGGACCGGCTCTATACGAGCAAGAGTGATTCTACGCAAAGGCGTAGCGCCCAGACCGCCATGTATCTCATCCTCGAGGCACTGGTCAAGCTGATGGCGCCTGTATTGTCGTTTACCGCCGATGAAGTCTGGCGCTACATGCCGAAACAAAAGGAAGAAAGCGTCCATCTGTCCGAATTTCCGCCATTACAGCCGGGCAATAAGGATGATGATCTGGTGGGCAGATGGGAACAGATCATTAAGGTGCGCGGGGAGGTCTCCAAAGCGCTTGAAATCGCCCGGGTCAACAAGATCATCGGCCACTCTCTCGACGCTGCCGTTCTGATCAGCGCTCCGGCGGAACTGTTAACGTTCCTCCGCAACTATGCCGGTGAGCTGAAGAGCATCTTCATCGTCTCAAAGGTAGAACTGGTAGATGAGATTTCCGGAGAATTTTATGCCGCAGAGGGTATTGACCAGCTGAAAATCAGTATTACTTCAGCTCCGGGAGAAAAATGCGAACGCTGCTGGTGCTACGACGAAATGTTAGGCCAGGATGCAGAGCACCCGACCATCTGCCCCAAGTGCCTGGTGGCATTGAAGTAAGGCGGTCATTAGTCAGAGGTTAGAAGTCTGGTCACTAATAAAGGAACTACAAAAATGAAGTCCAAATACAACATACTCCTGAGTGTAGCCACGCTGGTGCTCATCCTCGACCAGGCGACCAAAATCTACATCTCCAGAACCATGGAACTTTACAGTTCAATCGTCGTCAGCAGGAATTTCTTCTCCATAACGTATATCTGCAACAAGGGAGCAGCCTTCAGCTTTCTGGCACATTCACCCTATCGCCTGCCTGTTTTGACTCTTGTTTCGGTGATTGCCCTTGTGGCAATCATTGTCTTTTTCCGGAAGCTTCGGCCCGATCAAAAATTTACGGCCATTTGCCTGGCGCTCATCTTCGGCGGTGCCCTCGGCAACCTCATCGATCGTGTCCGGCTCGGCGAGGTGATCGACTTTTTGAACGTGCACTGGTATGACCACTACTGGCCCGCCTTCAATATTGCAGATTCGGCCATATGCGTTGGGGTTGTTCTTCTGGCAATCGATATGTTCATTGAGGAGAAGAGGCAAAAAGCGATGAAGGGCCCAGCTTAGACAACAGGAAAACAGGGCTTTGGTTTGAACAAAGAGGCGGTGCGTGGCATCGCCTCTTTGTTTAGGACAAGGGGAAAATTATTCTGCAATAAGTTTCTTGACGGTTGTTTCTATAATTTTTCTGGTCTCATCGGTAAAGCCGTCAAATTTTTCGACCAGGATTCCCTTTTTGTTGATGATAAAGATGGATGGTATCATGCGGATACCGTAGCCGTCATAGATGATGCTTTCGTCGGCCATAGCAACCGGATAGTTGATTTTCTTCCTGGCAACAAATTCCTTCACATCTTCCGGAGTGTCCCCCTGGCCGATATCAAGAGCCAGGATTTGAAGACCTTTATTGCCATATTGTTTGTTAAGATTCAGCAAGTGGGGTATCGATTCCTTGCAGCCTCCGCAGTAAGTGGCAAAAAACTCGAGAACCAGTACGTATCCCTTATAATTCGCCATTGACAGCTTTTGCCCTGCAGTTGTTACCACCTGCAGTGGCGGCGCCGGTTGCCCTTTTTTCGGCAGGGCAAATGACGCGGCCGGCATGGTCAGCAAAATCGCCAAAATCATTATCGCCGCAGGGAAATACAATTTTTTCGAGAAATTCATAAAAACTTTCCTCACAAACTTCACAGTGCCTTTTTTATGAGCGCTTCAAGCTGCGCCTTGGGAACTGCACCCACTACCTGATCCATTATCTTTCCGTCCTTGAACAGGATGACGGTCGGAATCCCGCGTACCCCATATTTACTCGGCGTGGCAGGGTTTTCATCCACATTCACCTTGCCCACTTTGATCTTCCCTTCATATTCTTCGGCAAGGGTGTCTACGAGAGGGGCAATGGCTTTGCAGGGGGCACACCACGATGCCCAGAAATCAACCAGAACCGGGATGTCTGATTTCAAAACATCCGCCTCAAAATTTGTGTCACCAAAAGAAAGAACCTTTTCACCGGCCATGATATTCTCCTCTTCACTGA
>Ga0187878_1004064_pt1 | contig 11543 bp, 11 predicted proteins | sample June2016WEW_17_1_FD_132979 | JGI IMG/M metagenome (GOLD analysis project Ga0187878, IMG submission 132979) | Peatland microbial communities from SPRUCE experiment site at the Marcell Experimental Forest, Minnesota, USA - June2016WEW_17_150 | ecosystem: Environmental > Terrestrial > Soil >...
AGGGAGTAATGCGTCGAAAATAGGAAAAAACGACGTCCAGAATTGCCGCCTAACCAGATTCCCTGGCAAAAATAGTCAGTGATGACCCTTACCGGGAATGTCACCACAGCACAGAAAGCTTTTTGCAAGAGGCTCAACTTATAGTTGCTTTCTGATCAGGGGGCGCCCAAGGCGGCGTGGGACGCTCAGTGGCAAATTGTTTTTTGTTTTACAATTCAAAATTATGTAATTGTGAATATGGTATACTGTAAAAAAAGCGATCTAATGAGTGACAACAATGCGCTACTCAGCTTTGCTTACCGACCTCTACGAACTTACCATGTTGGCCGGATACTTCGAAAAGGGAATGCACGAAAAACCGGCTGTATTTGACCTGTATTTCCGCAAGGCCCCTTTTCATGGAAATTATGCGGTATTCGCCGGTCTTGAGACGGCACTCGACTACCTTGCCGGATTGCATTTTACTGCTGACGAACTGGCCTACCTGCAGAAACTCGGCATTTTCAAACCTGCCTTTCTTGACTTTCTCAAGAATTTCCGCTTTCGGGGGAAAGTTACAGCATTCCCGGAAGGTAGCGTAGTGTTTGCGTGTGAACCTCTGCTCACCGTTGAAGGCCCGATGGCGCAGACGCAGCTCGTAGAAACGGCCCTGCTGAATATAATAAATTTTCAGACCCTGGTAGCAACCAAGGCCGCTCGCCTGACGGTTGCAGCCGAGGAGGGGACAGTCGTCGAATTTGGTCTGCGACGCGCACAGGGCCCTGACGGAGGTCTCAGCGAAGTGCGAGGGGCATACATAGGGGGCGTCCGCAGCACCAGCAATGTCTGGGCCGGCAAGGTGTTTAATATACCGGTCAAGGGGACCCATGCCCACAGCTGGATAATGTCCTTTCCCGACGAGCTTTCCGCTTTTCGCGCCTACGCCGATGTCTTTCCTGACAGCAGCATCCTGCTGGTTGATACCTACGACACGCTGGAAAGCGGTATCCCCAACGCCATCATTGTGGCCCGTGAACTACGAGAAAAAGGACATGAACTGCTCGGCGTCCGTCTGGATTCCGGAGATCTGGCATATCTGAGCAGGGAAACACGCGTTATGCTCGATAGTGCAGGCTTTCCAAAAGTAAAGATCCTTGCCTCGAACGAACTGGATGAATTTATCATTCGATCCATCCGTGACCAGGGTGGACGGGTTGACATCTACGGTGTGGGAACCCGTCTCGCCAGTTGCCAGGGGGAGGGAGGCGGTGCCTTGGGAGGAGTTTACAAACTGGTCCGTTTTGACGGTCGACCGAAACTCAAAGTATCCAATGATATCAGCAAGAGCACCCTGCCCGATTACAAACGCTTACTCAGGGTTATCGACAGCAACGGTATCTTCCAGATGGATATAATGTGCCTGGAAGATGAGCAGATCAAATCAGGTGACATTGTCTACGACCCGGCAAACCCTTCCCTACACAAGGCCATACCGGAAGGCGTCAGTTTTCACGATATACGCGGCGTAGTGATGGAAGAAGGTAAAGTGTGTATCCCCTCCCCCACCCTTGACGAAATGGCAGACAGGTCCGCGGAACAGCTGAAACTCCTTCCTGAAGGTTCGCTGCGCCTGGAAAACCCGCATATCTATAAGGTGTCCATTAGTTATGGGCTGCACAACCTGAGGACGCAGCTGATCGAGGAAGTACACAGGGGATTTGGAAAGCATGACCCTCCTACGATAGAATAGCGTGGCGAACCGGAAAAGGACGCAATATGGAAAAAGGATCTGCTCTGCTTATCGTGGATGTCCAAAAAGATTTTTGCCCCGGAGGCAGCCTGGCGGTTGCCGGTGGTGATGAGATAATACCGGTTATAAATAATTACATTCGACTCTTTCAGGAAAAGGGACTGCCGATTCTAGCCTCGCGCGACTGGCATCCGGAAACAAGCGTGCACTTTAAAACACGTGGCGGCATATGGCCGGTACACTGCGTCCAGGGTAGCGAAGGAGCACAGTTTCATCCGGAAATGAGGCTTCCGGAAAGCGCGGTTATCCTCTCCAAGGGAATGAACCCTGAAAAAAACGATGAATATTCAGATTTCCAGGCAGTGACGGAACAGGGTGTACCCTTCCCCGAATTTCTGAAAGAACTGGGGATATCAAAGCTTTACATCAGCGGCATCGCAACTGATTACTGTGTCAAGGCAACTGTTATCGATGCGCTAAACAACGGTTTTGCCGTTATTCTGCTGAAAGATGCAATAAGCGGTGTGGATCTGAACCCGGGCGATTCGGCATGCGCCATTGACGAGATGATAGCTGCAGGGGCCACACTGCAAGACATTGACCACCTACGGAAACACTGAGTCCCCAAAAGGGGACTTTCCCCATTTGTTTCCTTACACATGCATTCTTTCCTTTTACAATATTGGGCATAATAAGTTATACATAACCTGGTTTTTGGGAGGAAATATCGATAATCGTAACAATTAATTCACCGGCAGGGCGCTTAATTGTCACTTCATCATCGACTTTCTTTCCAAGCAGCGCTTTAGCAACTGGTGAATCAGCGCTGATATGACCGATCTTTACATCAAACTCGTCTGCCCCTACCAGCCTGTAGCAGCGCTCATCGCCGTTTTCGTCCTCAAAGGTCACCCAGCAACCAAAACCAACCGATGTTGGGTTCAAAAGAGGGTAAGCCACTTTCAAAACCTTGATTCTGTTTCCAAGATGTTTAAGCTCACGGTCAATCTCCCTGAGCCTTTTTTTGGAATAGATGTATTCGGCATTTTCCGAGCGATCGCCCTCGGCTGCCGCCTCGGCCATATTCTTGACCATTGCCGGACGCTCTTTTTTCCAGAGATGATCATAGCGGTTTTGAAGCTTTTCGAGCCCTTGGGCTGTAATTAGATTGGTCATTTTATGCAGTTCTCTTTCTATTTTAAGAATGATATGGAGGACTTGAATAGACTGCGACAGGCTTCTAGGATTTCCTGCAATAAAGAGTAAGGCCTTTGAGAAAATTTCGTAAAAACTGATCGCCGCATTCCTGATAGTTTTTATGTCCTTCTTTTCTAAACAATGCGGTCAACTCGGCTTTTGAAATGTATATCCCGGCCAGCTTTAAAATACCGACAATATCTTCCTCTTTCAGTTCCAGGGCAATCCTCAGTTTTTTGAAAATAAGATTATTGTTTAACAGCGGGGCAGATTCTTTGGCCTGACCCGGTTTGATTTCTTTCGGTCCCCTTTTTTGAAGGATTAACCCATCCAAAAAAAAGCCCATTACCTCGTCACTACAATCAATATAGCCTGGTTCATCTTCCTTTTTCAGCAGGCCGGACAGTTCCGATTGTGCAATTTCATATGCAGAAAGTTTAAATAGTTCAATCATTGCGGCATCGTTAATGTTCAGAGCGTACCGAAGCCTTCGCAAAATATCGTTGTTATTCATTTTCTTCTCCTGAGAATCCTTCGCAAACAAGATGCGGACATTTTTGCCATAGAGGTAATTGTAACGAATCACAGTGCTTAAGGCCAGTGAAAGTTCTGTGCGTTTACAGCTAATAAAGGAAATGGGACTTACCCAAAGCATCATCAAAATAACAACCGCGGACAATATCGACTTCTTCAGAACTTTGACAATCCTGAGCAAAAAGGGTACAGTAGCTTCCAAATACTTCAACCGAACAGGGACATTCGCTCATGATCAAGACCAACAACCTTAACGTAAAAAGTATTACCCCGGTTATCGCCCCAACGGACTTGAGGCTGGTATACCCGCTTTCCATGGAGGCCAGTGAATTTGTCAGCGTAAGCCGCACCCAGATCAAAAACATCCTCAGGGGTCAGGATCGACGTCTCATGGTAGTGGTTGGTCCCTGCTCTATCCACGACCCGAAAGCAGCCATTGAGTACGGTGAACGTCTTGCCGCGCTTTCTGCAGAACTGTCCGACCAGCTGCTTCTGGTTATGCGGGTATATTTCGAAAAGCCCCGCACCACCATCGGCTGGAAAGGATTGATTAACGACCCGGACATGAACGGCACGCACCTGATATCCAAGGGGCTCGGCATAGCAAGAGGGCTCCTCTGCACCATAACCGGACTAAAACTGCCGGTGGCAACGGAAACTCTTGACCCGATTACCCCGGAATACATGGCCGACCTCCTCAGCTGGGGGGCTATCGGCGCACGCACCACCGAATCCCAGACCCACAGGGAAATCGCCAGCGGGCTTTCCTTTCCGATCGGATTCAAAAACGGCACCGACGGCAACCTGCAGATTGCCATAGATGCAATGAAATCAGCCCTCCATTCTCACAGCTTTCTGGGCATCAACCGGGAAGGGAAGACAGCAATCATCCAGACTGCCGGTAATCCCGACGTACACATCGTGCTCCGCGGCAGCAACAAGAAACCGAATTACATGCCTGAAGACATCAAAAAGACCGAAGAAATGCTGGAAAAGGCCGATTTATTTCCAACCATCATGGTTGACTGCAGTCACGGCAATTCCGCGAAGGATCATGAACGACAGCCACTGGTGATGCAGGATGTCCTGAACCAGATATCCGCTGGAAACCGTTCCATTTCCGGAGTTATGATAGAAAGCAACCTGGAAGCCGGCAGCCAGAACATTCCCACTGACCTCTCCCAGCTGAAATATGGCGTTTCCATTACCGACAAGTGCATCGACTGGAAAACTACAGAGCAGATGCTCCGAAACGCCCATAAGCAGTTAAAGGCATGTGGCGGACGCAGCATATAGTACCCACAGAATTCTAACAGATGCATCGCCCGGCCATGGATTACAACCCTCTCCCGAAAGACGAGAGGGTTTTTTGCATCATGCGGGTTGCAACAATGACTTATTCTCAGCATTGACTTCACCATTCGGAGAGAACACACTTTTATTATGTAACGGTGATCAATATCGAGCTAATGCTCCGCGAAATTTCGGGGGTGTCTATGAAATGGCAACTTTTATCAGTGCTTTCTTTCTGCTCCTGACCGGATGTGCGCACGTCTTCAGCGACAGGGCAAGCGGTCTGGTTGATCCGTCTATCACATTCGACCAGATCAAGAAAGACACGAAGGCTTTTATGGGGAAGTATGTAAAACTGGGTGGAATTATCATCAACACCAAGAATACCAAGAGTGGGTCGCAAATCGAAGTTGTTCAGTTCAAGCTGGGAAGCGATGATATCCCGGATGAATCATATGCTTCAGGCGGAAGATTTCTTGCAGTCACTGCTGATTATCTGGACAATATGGTTTACAAGCCGGGGCGTCCCGTTGCACTCATAGGAACGGTTCAGGGTGAAAAGACCCTGCCAATTGACGAAATTGAATATTTATATCCGGTCGTTTCAATTATCGAAATCCATGTCTGGAGAAGATCGGAAGCATACCCTTATCCACAACCCTATTATTACGGTTCATTCTACTACGATGACTACTGGTGGTATGGACCTCCTTACTGGTATCCATATGGGCCACGTTTTCGTCATTGGTAATTAAGAAAATTCGAACGCTCTGTTCTAATTAGTTTTCATCCGGAGTTTCCGTATAAAAACTAATTACGGAACGGGACTTCGTTCGGAGATTGCAGATGTTGTCCCAGGCTGATAGTTTCGCAAAAAGTCGTCACCCCAGCGAAAGCTGAGGTCCAGTTGTTTGCAACTTGTTGTAAAGACTGGATTCCGGCTTTGCGCCACCGCTAAAGCTAAGGCGGCACGCGGTCGCCGGAATGACTATAAACACCTTTCTGGACTTTTTGCGAGTGCATCAAGACTGGGAATGGGATTAAATTGTCATTTTGTTACAGCAGGTTTCCTTGCCTCATTCCGAACCATCTCTTTTTTAACCAGACGCAATTCGTCATCCCGGGTCGTCACCTCATTGTCCAGCCTGGCTTTTAAAACCTTGTCCAGAATCTCCCTGTAGCGCGGCCCTGGAGGTAAACCCATTTTTTTAAGATCATCACCGGTAATCAAACAATGAACATTCTGCAATTGGGTGAAATAGAGAGATATGAATTTTTTTACAGCCTCATCTGAGGATTTTGCCATCATGTAAAGAAGTATCTCGACAGGTAACCCGTTGAGCCAATGATATATCTCACTGCGAAGGATTCTTGCGCGCCTTGCCGCCAGTCTGTGCATATTTTCCAGGGCTGATTCCCCGGATTTTCTCATCTCGAAGAGTTTTTCCTTATACTGCTCAGAGACGGACAGCCTGGTGCAGGTCGCCCAGAATTGCTCACTTGTCAGCGGCTCGCAAAGAGACAGAAAATATACTACCCATTTTTCATAGCGACGCTCCAGAAACAGAAGTTCAAACCAGGAAAGTATCTTCTGAGCCTCGTCGAGAACGGCGCGATTCCCGGATCCCAAGGAAAGCTCCGGATGGATGAATTGCAGAAGACCCAGCAACGACATCGTTTCAATTGCCCGCACAGGTTCTTTTTCCCGCAATATATAGACAAGTTCCGTCAACAGCCTCTTCCCGCCAAGCTTATTGAGAAAGTTCATTTTTACTGCATTTTTTATCAGATTTTCGGTATGCTTGGCGATATGGAAATTAAGGCGCTGTGCAAAACGCAAGGCCCTAAAAACCCTGGTTGGATCCTCCACAAAGGAAAGGTTATGAAGAACCCTGATCATTTTTTCCCTGATATCACGAAGGGCTCCGAAATAATCGGTGAGAACCCCGAAATCCGCGCTATTAAGGCGTATCGCCAGCGTATTGATGGTAAAATCACGTCGGTACAGATCCATTTTCAGTGATGAGCGTTCAACCGTAGGCAATTCACCGGGAGATGCATAATACTCGAGGCGGGTGCTGGCAACGTCAACCTTCAATCCATCGGTGAAGATGATAACCGCGGTGCCGAATTTCTGGTGGCTTTTTACCCTGCAGTTATGGCGTTTTGCAAAGGTTTCCGCGAAGAGAATACCGTCCCCTTCAATAGTCACATCCAGATCGGAATTTTCCAGCCCCAGCAACAGATCCCGGACAAATCCCCCAACAGCATAGACCGGCAGGTCGAGCGTATCGCCCACCTCTCCCAGGTCTTTTAAAATACGCACTAACCTGCTTGAAAGATTTCGACGCAGCAAATCTTCCATCTTCCGCCTGCGAACGGGGATCACATCCCTGGCAACGTCATAAATCTCCAGCGTCTGGCCACGCAGACCTGAATACATGAAACGAAGCAGGTCGGTCCTGGTTATGGTTCCGACCAACTGTCCATTCTCGAATACAGGGACAAAACGCCGGTCATGAACTACCATATACTCCTGAATTTCGCTGAGTGGGGTATCCGGGGTTGCTTCCAGAAATTCGGTATGCATATATTCACAGACGGAAACAGCTCCCAGTCCGTGATAAAGGGCCTTCTCGACTATATTCCGCGATATGATGCCGACCATCTTCTGCTCATCCATTACCGGCATTGCATTGACATTATAACGGGTGAGCATTTCCCGGGCATCGGCTATGGTTACATCAGCAGAGATGGTTTTTACCGGGGACGACATGATATCTCCGGCAACCAGCTTCGGATTGACCTTGGCGACGAGGGTTTCCTGAAGCTTTGCCAAAACCTGTATAACGGTCAATTCCTTTACTGTCGCCGAAGCAGCATGGGCGTGACCGCCACCGCCGAATTCCCGCAGTATCTCACCAACATCCACTTCCGGCAAACGGCTTCTCGCCACAAGATAGACACGGGTACCCATGCCGATCACAAGAAAAAGCGCATCCAGGTTTTCCATATCACGCATCATGTGGGCGAGCACCGCAATATCTCCGATGTAATAATCCACGGAGGCATGGGCAATGGAGATATCTACGCCGTTGCAAGTAGTGGTCTTGAGTGATTTAAGAAGGTCGTTCAACAGGGAGATCTGCTCTGAAGTCAGTTCCTGGGTTATAAAATCAGCGACGGTATTCAGATTGGCGCCATGTTCAAGCAACCAGGCTGCGGCAAGATAATCATCGCCTGTCGTAGAAGGAAAAAGAAGATTGCCGGTATCCTCATAAATACCCAGCATCATCAACGTCGCCTCAGTGGCATCCACGGTAATCCCTTTTTCCATGAGAACACGGGTAATGATGGCCGTTGATGAGCCACATTCGCGGATTTCTCCGCCACTATACGGTATATCGCTATGCGCATCGGGATGATGGTCGTAGATATGGACTTCCAATTCCGGTTTATTGACAATTTCCGAAAATCGGCCAATCCGGGACGAATGCTGACAGTCTACCAGGATCAGGCGGGTTACCAGGTTGAAGTCAAGGTCTTTGAGACGGGTAAAATTAAGGGCATAGCCAGTTGTTTTCAGAAAAAAATCCCGCATGCTCTTTTCCTGGGAACCGGAAAATACCATCAACGCATCGGGGTAAAGTTTCCTGGCGGCAACCATGGCACCAAGACAGTCAAAATCCGCATTTACATGAGTGGTGATAACATCCATTGGTTAATTATACACACGTCGAATTGTTATGGGTAGGAATTAAAGGGTAGGATCCTTTGAAAACGCTCAGCCGGCTATCTTGCTTTGCAGGGAGTTGAAAATCATGTCCAGCACGGCTTTTTGCGCCGCTTCAAATTTATTCATTACTGCCAGGCATGTACCCATGGGGAAATGCTCGTGGAGATAATTTGCATCATGACTGGAAATCAGGATTATTCTGTTCCTGCTGAGACCTGCATCGCATGCATAGGCAATTATCTTGTTGCCATCCATCCTGGGCATTTCAAGATCAACGATAAGGAGGTCCAGATCCTGGTTTATTTCTCTCAATGCCTTCAGCGGGCTGGCACACGTCTGGACTTGCAAACGAGGATAATAAAACTCGATATACTCTTTAAGCAGATTCAGAAATGACTTATCATCATCAATTATCAGAATTTTTCCCATCATTTCCTCAAATGGTGAAACAACATCTTATCCTCCAGATTGCCGGCCAGGTTGCAGGTTTGATAAATTTACGTTCCTTTAATTCCCTTGGTGGTTGTATAGATAAATCCCCTCACGATAGGATTCTCGCTCGCCTTTATCTCTGCGGGTGTCCCTACTGCAATGATCCTGCCGTCATAAATCATGGCAATGCGGTCGGAGACATAGAGTGCAAAGTTCAGGTCATGGGTGACGATAACGGTTGTATTCCTGGTAGTCTCCCGCACCTTGATGATTGTATTGGCCAGTTCATCGGAGTTTATCGGATCTAATTCGGCAGTCGGTTCATCGTAAAGAATAAGGTCAGGATTCATGGCAAGAGAGCGGGCTATGGCAACTCTCTTCTTCATTCCACCGGATAGTTCGGAGGTTTTCAAGTTCTCTGTCCCCTCCAGGCCAACCACGGCAAGTTTCTCCTTGATAATTTCTTTTATCTTCGGTTCCTTGCAAATTCGTTTTTCCCTGAGCCAGAGTCCTATATTTTCACCGACTGTCAGGGAATTAAATAGTGCAGATGACTGGAAAACCATACTGTATCGGTAATCATTTGCCTGGTCATTCGTTTTTGCCCCGAAAACAGGCTGGTTGTCGATGTAAATCTCACCACTATCCGGTACATCCAGCTTCACGATGAGTTTCAACAGCACACTTTTGCCGGTTCCTGAAGGTCCGATAATGGAAAAGGTTTCACCCGGAGAAATATCCAGATCCACATCCTTCAGCACGTGATTGCTGCCGAAAGACTTGTTCAGCTTTACCAGTCTGATGCCGACCGCCCTGGTTTCTCTGAGGTTTTTACACGGTTCGGATTCCCCATTGTGAAAGATGGAGCCTGTCAATCCATGACTAACCTTGTGAAACAGTCCTTCGTTCCATTTATGCTCTTTTAATAAAAACATTTCCTAATCCTTATGTGCACAATAATACATTAAACCCGAGGAATCATTTCTTCTTTTCAAGCATGCCGCTGACGGCAATACAGACAAAAATCGTAATCATGATAAGAACAATAAAAATCCAATCTGCCATACTGAATCCAAACATAGGCTACCTTACCTTTTCAGAAATTACTGATCTGTTTGTATCTACTCCAGCCTTATCACCTACCATTTTATAAATAATTATATCATTCCAGGGTTTATTCAGTATACCGTCGTGAATGGCCCAACTTCTTCCCAGTACCGTTTTTTCCATTCCAGGCATTCTGAAGGGGGAGGATCCGTCAAGTCTTCGGTAAAGATCATTCCCCGGCTTAAACCCTTCGTTTATTTCCAGCATCAACTGCTTGCCGGTTATATAGTCAAAACCGTACTTTTCATAACGAATGGCGTTATCATATGTCAACGGCTCGGCAAGAATAATATCCATGCCGAGCGAATCGACAAACCTTTCAAAAAGCGAAAAAAACTCCGGAAACAGTCTTAAGCCGCGATGGGTCTGGTTAGGAAACAGTCCTGCGTTCATGGCCCTGACTTCCTCGGGAATGTTACGCCCCATGGTGGCAAAATAATTATTGCTGCCGGCCACATCCACATCAACATTAAAGCGGGGTGTCTCCAGATCCTTGATCACGCAGAAGGCAAGTTCCATCTGATGATAATAGGTATCGGCAATCTCCAGGAAAAAAACCGTATCCCGGTCATCGACGCGCAGTTTGACCTCAATACGCAAAAGTCCCAAACCCTTCGGAGCAATACAGTTTATCTTGTTTTCACCATCCGCACCACAAAATGTTTGCGCAGATATGGTGCAAAGATCATACAACCTTGCCGGCAACAGTCTGCCGTAAATCTCCCTTTTTTCCTCCATCGGCAAGGCATTGATATCCCTGAGAGAAAACAGGGCATTACCGGCTGCGTCCATCAGTTGTTTATTACCGGAGAGCTTTGCCATATTCACCGATTATGACAGGGAAAATCTTTTTTCTTATGGTCGCAATACTTTTTTCAACAGCATCAAGTGCCCTGTTACGGTCATCGTACTGAGCCCAATGCATTGCATCCAGCAGCATTTTGTTCTGGAACCCCATCTCCTTTATTATCTTGAGAAAGGAGCCGGGCAACCGTGGCGGAAGTTCAACCTCATTCATAATTGCCCAGGCTAGTGTCCATGCCCTGGCAACATTGAGGCTTTCATACCCTCCCCCGCCAACTGCAACCCATGGGATTTTAAGCGCTTTCAGCTTTTTCAGAATATAACAGTAGCTGTGTGTGGTAATTTCCAGTCGCGTAAGCGGATCGGTACGAAAAGTATCTGCGCCAAGCTGAGTAAACATTACATCCGGATCATACGCCGCTATCAGGGGAAAGGCAACCTCGTCAAAAGCCTTCATAAACAAAGCGTCATCGGTATGCTCCAGAAGAGGCACATTGACTGAGTAACCTTTCCCTTTTCCGGTACCGATTTCTTTCTCAAACCCGGTGCCGGGGAAAAAGTGGTAGCCGCTTTCGTGGATCGAGATCGTCAACACCCGGTCGGTATCATAGAAGGCCTCCTGGACACCGTCACCATGGTGTGCATCAATATCGAGATAGACTACCCGTTTCCCCCGCTCAAGGAGACCGTTTATTGCAATTACGCAATCAT
>Ga0187878_1004065_pt1 | contig 11542 bp, 12 predicted proteins | sample June2016WEW_17_1_FD_132979 | JGI IMG/M metagenome (GOLD analysis project Ga0187878, IMG submission 132979) | Peatland microbial communities from SPRUCE experiment site at the Marcell Experimental Forest, Minnesota, USA - June2016WEW_17_150 | ecosystem: Environmental > Terrestrial > Soil >...
CCTGTTCAAGCCAGGCGACGCCATTCGCGCGCGCATCAACGCCAACTGGGATCAGCCCATGTCGGTCGAGCTGCCGCATGCGCCCAATCCGCCATACGGCGCCATCATCTACTACCACCTCAGCCAGCCGCCGACCGGCGAAATGACGATCCAGGTCTTCGACGCCTCGGGCCAACTGGTCCGCAAGATGTCCAGCACTCCGCCTCCACCCATCGAAGGCGCGGCCTACCCCGATTACTGGCTGGCCTCGCCCGCCGACCGCGCCTTGCCGACCTCGGTGGGCACAAATCGCATCAACTGGGATCTGCACTACGACGATCCCCCGTCCTTCAGCCACGACCTCGAAAACCAGATGAACATGGTGGAGGGCTCGGTGACACCCGGTCCCCATGGCCCGCAGGCTCCGCCCGGCACCTACACTCTCAAGCTGACCGTGGACGGCAAGGTCTATACGCAGACGGTGGCGGTGCGCAACGATCCGCGGGTCGGCGAGGGCCCGGCGGTGATGGCCGCGCTGCAGGCACAGAACAAGCTGACGCAGCTCGCCTACCAGGGTATAAAGGACAGCTATAACGGCAACGAGGAAGTGGCGGCCACGCGCGCGCAGGTCTCCGCGCTCATCCAAGGCCAGCTGCCAGCCGATGTCGCGGCCGAGGCCAAGGCGCTCGATACCAAGTTGGGCACTTTCGGTGGCGCTGTCACCGGACGTGGTGGCCGCGGCGGAGGAGGAGGAGGAGGAGGCTTCGGCGGCCGCGGGGGAGGCGGCGCGCCCGCTCCCGGCGCAGTCACGTCGTTCATTGCGCTCAACGGCAGCTTCAACACCATGGTGAGCATGATGCAGGTCGGCCTCGACATGGCGCCCACCAAGGCCCAGATCGATACCTGGGAAAGCGACTGCAAGAACTACAACACCACCGTCACCGCGTGGAAGACGATGCAGTCGCGAGACCTGGCGGCCTTCAACGCGCTGCTGAGCAAGAATCACATGCAGCCGCTGGCCGTGACGCCGACCAAGCTGAGCGCTCTGAGCTGTACCTTCACTCCACCGGTAGCGCGCTAGCGCGCGGCGGCACACCTCATGTGAACGCCCTTACACGCGTGATTGCCCGCCGGTTCATTTGAACTTGGCTGTGAGCGTCTTCAATCTGGCCCATGCGGCATCGCGCGCCTTTTTGTCGGCGTCCTTCGCGTCGGGCTGCTCTCCGCCCCGCATAAACCCGTGAGCGGCACCTTCATAGGTCACCGGCTCGAAGAACTTGCCTGCCGCCTTCATCTGATCTTGGGTTTGCGGGAGGGTACCGTTGATGCGTGCGTCGGTTCCCGCATAGAAACCATAGACCGGAGCCTGGATGGCAGGGATAGCATCGGCCGCCGGCCCATTGCCGTAAAAAACGAACGCCGCCGCCAGGTCTTTGCGGGTGGTCGCGAAGCGGAACGACTGTCCGCCGCCCCATGAAAATCCGACCACGCAGACTTTACCGTTGCAGGCCGGCAGGTTCTTGCAGTAGTCGGCCACGGCGTTGAGATCTGCCGTGATCTGGTCAGGCGGCAGCTTGTTGATTGCCTGGCCGATCGGACCGCCCATGCCCCCGCCCTCGCTCGAGGGAAAATCCTTGGTACGTCCGCCGTTCGGCGCCATTCCTGACAACAGATCTGGCGCAATAGCGATATAGCCCGCTTCGGCAAATTCGTCGGCTACTTCCTCTACCCAATCGGTCATCCCGAATATTTCGTGGATGACGAGAATCGCAGGCGCCTTAGCCTGAGACTGAGGATAAGCGACCACGGATTCGACGGCCCTGCTGCCGTGCTTCACTGTGACCCATTCGCGACGCCGTGGCGATTTGTCCACAGCCTTCCGTGCCCAATCTTGCGCCGACATGGAAGAAACCCCCAAGCCTATTGCTGCTACACCCGCTGTGCTCTCTTCCAGAAACCGCCTTCTTGTGAGTGTTGGCATGCTCAGTACGCTCCTTAATTGATCTTGATTCCGCAAAAGCTCCCGCTGATAAGGCTGTCAGCGATACTCCGGTGACAAACTTCCCACGGATTGTGCCACCAGCACAACCGAAAAATTACTGAAGACGTACCCGGTTGGATTCGAGAGGCGACAGAAAGGGCAAGGGAGAAAATGGAAAGATCTACGAATTTCACGAATCTGCACGAATCCTTCGGGTTAATTCGTGAAATTCGTGGCCTGCTCGAGTCTTTCTGTGCTGCGTACATCTATCGCCCACGGAGACTAACCGGACACTCGTGGACTGCAGATCCAGAACCTCTCATATTTCGAAAGTTGGAAAGGCGGAGATAGGCTATCCGGCACCACAGCACTTTTTGTATTTGCGGCCGCTGCCACAGGGACAGGGATCGTTGCGGCCCGTATTTGACGGCGCAGATCGGAAGGCGGGTGCCGGCTCGCGTTGCCGGGACACCAATCTTGACAGCGGCGCGCGGCTGTGCAGGAAGAAGCGCTTCAACCCTGCGCAAAGGTAGTTAAGGCCCGGCTCGCCGCCCGGCGTGCAGATGAAACGATATTTGGGACATCCGCCGTTACACATGTCGAGCACTTCGCAATCGCGGCAAGAACGGGGCAGGGCATCCCTCTTTGCCGCGCCGAATCTTTGTTGCTCCTGACTGTCCAGCAGCTGGTCGAGAGGCGTCTCACGGATATTACCCAGCCGGTGTTCGCGGTCGACAAAATGGTCACAAGGAAAGAAGTCGCCGTTGTGTTCCAGCACCGGGATCTGGCCGCATGTCTCGCGGAAAACGCACAACGAATGTTCCAGGCCGAGCGCAGGTCTGGCAGCCTCATCAAAGGACTGAACCATAATGCGGCCGACATCGCGCGCGCGCCATTCATCGAAAACCTTGCAGAGAAAGGAGCCATAATCCTCAGCGGACGGCGTATGCTCGCTGACACCATTCGCTTTCTCTGGCGCACGCTCCACGGCCGGCAGAAATCCCAAATAGCGGACACCGATTTTCCGGAAGAAACGATAGACGGTGAGCGGATGAAGTACATTCAGATTGTGCACGACGCACAGGATGTCGGTATGGACATTCTGTACGCGCAGGAGCTCGTATGCGCGCATGGCCTGCGCGTGAGTGGGCTTGCCTCCTCTGGTTACGCGATAGGGGTCGTGCAGCTCCGCCGGACCATCGAGACTGAGGCCGACGCTGAAGCCCTCTGCCGCAAAGAAGCGGCACCATTCTTCGTCCAGCAGGAAACCGTTGGTCTGGATGCCGTTCCGGATGCTCCAGCCGGCGGGCTTGTGCTTTTGTTGAAGGCTCACAGCCCTTCGGAAAAAGTCCAGGCCCAGAGTAGTGGGTTCGCCTCCGTGCCACGAGAAGTCAACATCTGTCCCGGAGGCAGCCTCGATGTGCTGGACTGTGTATTCTTCGAGCAGGTCTTCCGACATGCGGAATGAACCCGCATCGGGATAGAGGCTTGTCTTTTCGCGATAATAGCAGTATTGGCAATCGAGATTGCAGGCGGCCCCTGCTGGTTTGACGAAGATTTGAAAATCCCGTGATGCTTTGCCCATGCCTCGTCCCTTTGCCTGCACGGCCTGCAGCTCGCTACAGTCTACGATACCGAGGTGTTATTTTAATCACGGACGCCACAGACTTCGACCAGATAATTCGAGATAGGTGTGTGTCGCCATAACTCCGTGAGGCAGCAAATTCAGGCATTTAACGCGGGCGCAGGGGTGCTGTTCCTGCCAAAAACTCCGTAGCAATTCAGATCATTGATCATGCAATCCCTTGCTGATACCGTCCTGAGCCATGTGCAATCTGTTAAAATCGATATTCGCCGGGCTTGCATCCACGGTTCGAACGCGAGCCTCCCTGCAAATGGAAATCCTGGCTCTCCGCCACCAGCTCGTTGTCCTGCGACGAACCAATAAGAAACGGCTCGCGCTTCGGAAATCAGATCGGATTTTGTGGATCGCTTTCTCCCGCTTCTGGCCTCAATGGCGCGAGTGCTAATGCTCGTCAAGCCGGATACCGTCATCGCCTGGCATCGAAAAGGATTTCAACTCTTCTGGAGGTGGAAAAGTCGTCGGGGAAAAACTGGTCGCGCCGGCCTTTCGACGGATATCCGGGATCTGATTCGCAACATGAGCGCTGCCAATTTCCTGTGGGGTGCACCAAGGCTCCACGGCGAATTGCTCAAGCTTGGAATCGATGTGTCCCAGGCTACTGTCGCCAAATACATGGTAAAGCATCGGAAACCGCCTTCACAAACATGGCGGACGTTTCTCGAAAATCATGTCAATCAGTTGGTCTCCGTGGACTTCTTCGTGGTGCCCACCGTTACTTTTCGCATCCTGTACGTTTTTCTTGTTCTGGCTCATGATCGCAGGCGCATCGTTCATCTCAATGTCACCGAGCATCCCACCGCCGAGTGGACCGCAGCCCAAATCGTGCAGGCCTTCCCTTGGGACAAGGCCCCTCGGTTCCTGCTCCGGGACCGTGACAGCATCTACGGTGCTGCATTCAGGGCGCTGGTCAAAAGCTTGGATATCAGCGAGGTTCTCACTGCTTTCCGATCTCCCTGGCAGAGTCCGTACGTTGAACGGGTGATAGGCTCGATCCGACGAGAATGCCTCGACCATGGCGTCATCCTGAACGAGAGTTCGCTCCGGCGCCATTTGGTTTCTTATCTTGATTATTACCACGGTACGCGAAGCCACCTCTCACTCGGGAAGGATTCTCCGGATGGAAGGGCCGTTCAACCGCCAGAGATGGGAAAGATCTTTGCACTTCCCAAAGCAGGCGGGCTTCATCATCGATACGAGCGTAGAGCCGCTTGAAATCGGTATCCTCAAGAATTCGCCACCTGAAGTATGACGCCTAGTGCGGCACCGTCTGCAGGAAGGCCGGCAAGCTTTCCCCAATACAGCAGAATTCCACATATCTTCTGATGATTTATGAATTCCGAAGCCGCTCCAAACGGTCATGGACCTCTAGATCAAGTTTTTGGTAGGCACAGCTGGACGACTGGCGCGGCGAGATGCTATCCCGGCTCCGCGCCCTGATCAAGCAAGCCGACCCCGAAGTGGTCGAGGAGTGGAAGTGGAGAGGGGTCCCGGTGTGGTCACACGACGGACTGATCTGCACCGGCGAGACGTACAAGACCGTCGTGAAGCTGACCTTCCTCAAGGGCGCATCACTGAAGGACCCTTCAGGCCTTTTCAACTCGAGCCTCGATGGCAACGCCAGGCGCGCAACCGACTTCCACGAGGGCGAAGCGATCGACGAGGACGCGTTCAGGGCGTTGCTCCGCGCGGCCGTGAGCCTGAACGAGTCGTCGGGCCGCGCACCAAAGGAGAGACGGAACGGCGCATAAGAACATCAAACCCCGTTTTTCCTTGGCGCGCTCCGCGACCGCGCCAGCTGGGCTGGCCAACGAATAACCGAACTTTCGCGCGGCGATCGGCCCTCTTGAAAAAACAGAGGACGCTGACCGGTTTTGGCGAAAAAAAACGACAATCCCGCCGACGCCCGGAGTCTGTCCAGAATTCTGTGGGGACTGCGCCTCTGTACTTGCCGCAAACTCTGGAAAAGAACAGCGGAACGTTTTCAGTGTACTTTAAACCAGAAGCGGACGCGCGATTTCCCAAATAAAAAAATGGTCAGCGTCCCCTGTTTCGCACGCTGCATCAATCTTGCCGGCACGAATCTTCATTTGCCTCTAACGCTCAGCATCAGCGGCGGCGCGCAGCGACGTCCGCTGCATGCGGTAGTTAGGCTTGCGGCTTCACGGGCCGTCACGAGCCTACAGCTGCCAGAGCCCGTGGTGGATGCCGCCCTGGATGTAGATGGCAAACGTGCCGTGGCCAGGGATCTCCATCGGCGGATGGGCGACCTCGCCGCCAGCCTCCACCGCCGCGGCAACGGCCGCTTCGATGTCGTCCACCAGCCAGTAGGGCCGCACCACCGGCTCCTCTGACTCGTGCATAGGCGCCCGCACCCCCACCAGCCCGCCTCCCGGCAGCGCGGCCGTCCGTGCGTTGCCGAGCCCGGCATCCGGCTCGCCGAATTGCACGCCGTTCGCTACGGCGTACGCGGCGCACACCGCGTCGACCTCCTTAGTCACGATTTCGAGGTAGTGGATCTGCATGACTCATTCATCTCCAGTTGTCGATGACGCCCGCGATCAGTCTAACGGACCTGCGCTTCAGCGGCGTGGCCCGCGACGCGCCATGGTAACGCACCTGCGATGCGGCAACGAAGCGGGCCACGTCCGCTGCAAGCGCTTAGTTGGGCGCCGAGTCGTGGCGCGGTTATAGTAGCTTCGTGCCAAGCCGCATGTCTTCTGGCGAAAGCCTTTTGCGTTTGGCGAAGGCTTCACGATACGCGGGCATATCCCAAAGCCACGCTTCCTGCGGTTCATAACTCTGGTCGTACAGTAACCACACCAATTTGTCCCAGCATTCGTACTGCCCAGCCGGTTTTCCACCTCCGGCTAAAGTGACTTTGCTGCCGCGCTTGCCGCTCGGTCGATTCGCCTTTACCTGGTAGCGCTTTCCGTTGAAGACGAAATCGAACCCTTTTGACACGGCAGTTCGCCCTAGCATGGACTGGCGGTACTCATCTTCGGAGCAACCGACGATACAAGCAACATCGTATTCGGCAACCGCGCTCGTGATGTGAGGTGCGACCCCAAACCGCTTCTCCCAGTCGAGTGCGGCTTGAACGAGGCGTCGGCGGAGTTCAGTTGACTGCATTTCGGGCGCCCAACTTAAAATATACAGAACTTGCGAAATAATTGGCCGGGTGGCCGGCGGCGGCATATCTGAGACTCCCGCCGGCCGGAATCTGCACATCTGACTGAAAAAACTCAAGATCTGCGAGGCCGGCTCCGCCTACTTAATCCGATACGCCGCAGGCTCCGCCCTGCGAATCGAATACAAGCGGGCGAGAGGGTTCCGGCACGGCCCTTCGCGCCGATGCCACTCACCGGACAGGCGCGCACAAACAAGCTTCCTACAAATGATGGCTCGGAATACCGCCAGGATGCTTCACACTGCCCTGCCGACTCCATGGACATCACCCCTTGTTTGCTGGAAGAAGCTGCCCGCATCATAACCTCCGGGAACGGCCCGCCACAATAATAAATTCAGGCTGCTCAGGTCAGTTGCGGATAACACAAACTACACTCACTGGCAGGCTTTGCCGACGCACAGGTTCTTGCTGAAGAAGGGCAGGACGTGGTTCTGGAAGCGGTCTGCCATGGCGCTGGTATGGGTGCCGTGGTAGAGATCGAGCGTGTTGGCGATGCCGTAGCTGTCGAGAATCTCGCGAAGCTTGCCGGCGCCGACGCGCAAGCCGTCCTGGTCGCCCACGTCGATGGAAATGCCCCGAAACTGACGCAGATTGCCGACATATTGATCGATGAATGCGAGCGGAGCATTTGCCGCCCACTTCGCCAGAACATCCTGCTGGGGCGCACCGTCCTTCACCGGCAGATCGAGATAGAGGGGCGGGTTCTTCGGATTGGGTGACCATGCCGCGGCGGAGGCAAGCTGGACTCTGGCGGCAAACGACAGGCCGGCTGAATCCGCGGGGGTCTTCACCGACTCCAGAGCCTTCGAAATTGCCGGATTGGCCGGCCCGCCGCCCATCGGCTCCAGACAGCACGGGCTCATGATGTACAGGCTGCCGAAAACATCCGCATGCTTCATCCCGATCCGCGCGGCGCCGTAGCCGCCCATGGAATGGCCGACCAGTCCGCGGCTCGTCCGCCTGGCGATGGTACGATAATGGGCGTCGATGTGGGCGACCACATCGTGTGCGATGAACTGCTCGAAGTCGCCGGTCGTGACGGAGCTCGAATACATCGATCCGTTGTGCACCGTTTTGGAGTCGGGCAGCACCACAATCATGTCCTGCGAACCCAGGGCAAAAGCGCCCTCGATCGCCTGCGACACCTGGATCTCGTGTGTCCACTGCTCGGCGCCTATCGAGTAGCCATGCAGGGCATAGACGACCGGGTAACGCCTGCTCTTCTCCCTGGTATAGCTTGGCGGCAGGAAGACAATTGTGTCGCGGTCGACAGCATCGCCTTCGAGATTGACTTCCAGTGCATGGCCGTGAATCTTGATGCGCTCCACAGCGACCGGCTTGGCGCCGGGGACGATGGGCAGTGCGTCAGTCTTCACCTGCGCCTCCGCGGCGTGCCAAACCCACGCGCCGGCGGCGAGCATTGTCAGGATGCAGGTCAGGAGCAAGGTCGATGATCGGGTCTTCATGGCAAGTCCTTTCTTATGAGCATCCTCAACGTTGCAAGCTGAACCGATGGCGACCGCGTCTCATTGGACTGCCTTCCATTTGAAACACGCGCCGTCCTTGCGGTCCGGCTGCGGTCCGGTGGCAGACACCGTGACCGGCCCAGGATTATTGGGTTTGGTGGCCAGATAGCGATGATTGGTGACGGACATGAGCATGGTGTCGCCGCGCATCAGGTTGATCCATTGGAAGGATTCCGCATCGCCAGGTGTTCTTCCGGCGAGATCCCTCAATATAACAATGTCGCCGGCGGCGGAGACAAACCGGCCCTTGCCGGCTTTCAGTGCCACGCGGCCCTTGCCAAGATCGACGACCTGGAATCGAACACTCCGGGCGTGCGCACCGGGGATGGCGGAGACGTCATAGTACTTGCCGTTGATCTTGTAGAGGTGATGGCCCTCGCCCATGCCTTCGGCGTTCATCTGGCGGCGGGTATTGGGGACGATCTCAGTGATGTCCTTGTTGAGTTCGACGATGACCGGGCGGGTGGCGCCGGAGATCGCGTAGATCTTGCCGTCGTCGTCGAAGAGAACGGACAAGTCATGCATGCCGGGGAGTTGGTTCCGTGCCCACGGACCGTCGGGGGACTTGGAGCGGAAGACCTGGCAGCCGACATTGTTGACATTGGAAAAGACGTAGAACATGCCGTCGTGGTAGCGAATGCATGGCGCCCAGATGCCCCTGCCGTAAATGTTCCCGCCTTCGAGGTGGAAGGCGGGGCTGAGGTCGAGGCGATCCATGCAGTAGCTGGCGAGTTCCCAGTTCACGAGGTCCCTCGAGTGCAGGACGATGAGTGCGGGATTCATGTGCATGGTCGTGCCGGCGAGGTAGTAATCCTCACCGACGCGGATGGTGTCGGGGTCCTCGAATTCCTCATAGAACAGGGGATTGGAGTAGGTGCCATTGCCGTTGTCGGCGCTCCAACTCCGTGCCGCAGCAGTGGAGGCCGCGGAAGAATGCGGCGGCGCAGCGGTGTTAACACCGACGGTCAGCGTGACCAGGATTACAGACACCAGAAGGAATCGAATGCGTCGCATGGCAATACACCTCAAACAGGATTACTTCTTCAATGACACGTGCTCGCCCTTCAATAGTGTCAACAGCCACTCCTCGCGTTGTACAATTCGAAGGATAGGTACAATTGGCTGCCTTTTGTGGCGGTTCCTTCGTGGGTCGCGCCTCTTCAGTCCCCTTCTCCAGATTCTGATGGAAACGCGATATGTTAATTCCAGGCTTAGGCCCCGCCCAAGCAGCATTCTATAGCCAAACTGTGTTCAGGATCCGGTCATTTTGACCCACCTACCCCTTATGGATGCCTCCCCACTCCAGATCTCCTGATATACCCCCGAAAATCTTGGGGTTTTTGAAATTTTTGCGGATATGGGTGCGCACCATAATGTGTCCGCTTTTTTCTCGGGGTCGGGAGCGGAATCGGAATCGAAAGGAAACCGAGTCGATAGCGATTCCGATACCGATTCCGACCCCGGATTGGGACAGATTGCTTCCCGAGCATGTCAGGAGATCTGCACTCAGTCATTTGAGCATACGCATACATATATTCGAGGCTCTGCTATCATGATTACGCAGTGTCCGAGTCTGATACCGGAGGCGGGCTTGAGCAGACGGGCTTCACGGTTGCGTTTCGGGCGATAACGAATTTGGCTTGGAAGTGTTCGGGGCGATGAGAACCGCCGATCCGCTTTAGCTGCTCCGCGTTGCCGCGCCAGACATGGTCGAGCTCATGCGCAATGTCAATTTGAGGCCGCTCATCAGGGCAAACATCGTATGCATGATGTTGCTTCGCACATTATGCCGGAATCTGTTGTTTGCGTTATGAACGGCGGCGCCCTTGGGGGATGGAATATTCAGAACGACGCCTGCGGCGCCGCCGAATTCCTGAACGGCCAAATCGTGAAACAAAGGCACCGCGACCTGAGCCGCAACGGTAAGGAGAGTGGGACTTAAACGACTGTTACTGCATGGAATTCCAGTTTTTCTCGAGGAAGATCCCCTTCATCATCTGGAACAGCGTCGGAGAATTGGATTGCTGAACGTTATTCAGGCATTCATAGATCTTGGCGAACGCCTTGAATTCTATTTCCGACATCCGAACTCTCAGCCCCGCTTGCGCGCGGACCAGCTGATCGATCTCTTCCTGGCTTCTGCCGGCCTGAATCGCCCCTCCGATCGTCAAATGCGCCTTGATCAGTTGTTCGCGAATGGGAGCCGCCTCTTTCTGGGCATCGTCCAGGGTGAGCTTCACCGCCTTCTTCTGATCCTTACTCAAACTGAACATCTTTTCGATGACATCGATCCTGTTAGGGCTCACTACAAAGGGAGCATCTGTGACCGAGTCGGAGCCTCTTCTGGCTCCGCCTCCACGCTGTGCAAAAGCCGGCGTCAAGGCAAGCAACCCAATCAACAGCAGTCTGCAAGTCATGTGCTTCCCCTATTCTTTTTCGGTTCTGCCACGCGCGCTGAATCCCCCTCGCCCGGCCCTGCCGGGCGGATCCAGCACGGCAGCCCACAGGTCAAATGCAGCTGCCGCTTTGGACTGCTGATTGGGTTTGAGCAGTTCACAGACCCGGGCGAAACTCTTTGCTTCGATGCCCGTCAACCGGGTTTCCGCCGCCGCAAGCGATTCCGTGGCTTTCTTGATGTTCTCCTGACTGTCGCCGTTGATCATGAAGGTAACAATCTGAATGCGAATCTGCTCGATCTGGGCGCGCTGGAGAGCGACTTCTTTCATGGTATCAATGAGGATTTTCTGCGCCTGCTCTCTCTGCTCTTTATTCAGGCTGAGCTGATTTGCGAACATCTCAGCTTTGCTCAGTTTTGCAGCGCGAGCCATCCCGCCACCCATGCCCGCGGCATCGTTTCCCGTTGCACCTCCGCCGCCGCCACGCTGGGCGTACCCCATTGTGGCGGTCAGCATCGCAATACATAGCATTCTGCCAAACATGCGATCTCCTAACATCAGGTGCCGACGAAATGACCGGCCGGCCCGCGCCTCGCACCTATAATCCCTGTAAAGGGTTTTTTATAGATTGAACCGTATGAGACTGCAAGCAGAATTGGACCGGCTGTGGTAAGCAAATGTTCTGTCCGTTGGAGGTAGTCCCTGCCAAATACTCCGTGGTTGCTCAAATCGTTGCGCTTGCAGTTTCGTGCTGATATCGTCCTGAGCCATGTATGACCTGCTAATTTCGATGTTCGCTGCCCTCGCATCCACACTCCGGACGCGAGC
>Ga0187878_1004067_pt1 | contig 11539 bp, 10 predicted proteins | sample June2016WEW_17_1_FD_132979 | JGI IMG/M metagenome (GOLD analysis project Ga0187878, IMG submission 132979) | Peatland microbial communities from SPRUCE experiment site at the Marcell Experimental Forest, Minnesota, USA - June2016WEW_17_150 | ecosystem: Environmental > Terrestrial > Soil >...
AGCTTGTGCGCCACGAGGCGTGCGTTGCGAATCTCCGAACGCGCTGGTCACGCAGTAGGAGCGGCGATGCCCCCACATCGCCTGAGGCCAACCTGGCAGGCGGCGGACAAGGAGGAAGAGGCCGTCTGAAGCCCAGGGGGACAAGGGGAGCCTGGAGTCTATCCCATTGACTCCTAAGCGTCCTCCGGCCTGAGACCGGTATGGCTACGTGCAGGAATCCCCGGTGACGTATCCTTAGTAAGGGCCGACCGCTAACTGATGGGAATGGTCGGAGACGAAGCGTAGCGCAAGCTAAAGGCTAGCAACGCCAAAAGCCCAGACATGGGCGAACCCCTCTGGCTTCAGGGGAATGAGCCATGGGGCTTCGTCGCCGGTGGTGAGTCCACCGGACGGGTACTAGGGGAGGCCTAACCCGGTTGTAGAGGCGCAGCGCACGAACGTGGGAACCGCCATCTTCGGTCCGATCAGGACTGGGCCACCTGCGGCTGAGGTGGAGATGGCGGGGCGGAGTGGCCGTAGTACCCGCCGTCGGCGGGGAAGGGCCACAGTTCGGGGCAGAGACTCATTATGTATCGGCGAAATGCCAGGAGACTTGTACGGTGAATATCGCGAGGATACAGATGAGCTTCGCCCGGAAGGCTGTCCATCAACCGGAGCACAGGTTCTGTGACCTGTATTCCCTCCTCTGTTCCCGAGCCTGGATTGAGGAAGCGCTTGACCGAGTGCTCTCCAACCAGGGTAGTCGGACGGCCGGTGTGGACGGAGTCACGGTCCGACGTTTCGAGGACCCTGACTATCGGGCCGCCTTCATTGAAGAGACCCAGCGTCTCCTTCGAGAGAGGCGATACCGACCACAACCATGTCGGCGAGTCTATATCCCAAAGGCGAGCGGCAAACGCCGACCGCTGGGGATACCGACGCTTCGGGACAGAGTGGTCCAGATGGAACTGAAGATGCTGCTGGAGCCGATCTACGAGAGCGACTTCCTCGACTGCTCGTATGGGTTCCGGCCTGGCCGACGGACGATGGATGCCGTCAGCCAGCTCTGGAGTTATATCCAGCGAGCGCCGAAGTTCTACTGGATCATCGAGGGTGACATCAGGGGATGCTTCGACACCATCAGCCATCACAAGCTGATGGGACTGTTGAAGCATCGCGTGGGAGATCGGGACATCCTCAATCTGGTGTGGATGTTCCTCAGAGCCGGAGTCATGGAGGAGGGTGTGGTCAGAGACTCAGAGATGGGCACCCCGCAAGGGGGGATCTTCTCTCCGCTGCTGGCCAATGTCTACCTCCATGAGATGGACCGCTTCTGGTGGGAGCAGTATGGCAGGCTCTCTCCAGATCAGAGGCGGCGCCGCCGTGAGGCCGGCGAAGGCAATGTCCGCCTTCTCCGGTATGCCGATGACTTCGTACTGCTCTGGAATGGAACGAAGCAGGGCGCGTACGCGCTGAAGGAACGCTTCGCGACCTTTCTGCGGGACGAATTGCATCTGGAACTCTCGGTGGAGAAGACTCTGGTGACCCATGCCGATGAGGGCTTCGACTTTCTCGGATTCCACGCCCGTCGCTGCCACGACTACGGCAGGCCGGTGCTGATCATCCGGCCCAGCCCCAAGAACGTGGAGCATTTTAAGGAGAGAGTGCGTGGGTTGACCGACCGCGCGATGCTCTCCTGGGACGCCGAGAGTCTGGTCACTCATCTGAACCTGTATCTGAAAGGCTGGGGCTACTACTACCGCTACTGCTCGATCTCCAAACTGGCTGCGTCGCTGGACTACTTCGTGTGGGGTCGTGTCCTCTACTGGCTCTGCAAGAAGCATCGACGCGGGCCGCGGGAGATGTGGCGGCAGTACGTATGCCGTATGGGGGGTCGGAAGGTAATCGCGGTCCCTCGTGCAGAGGGAGGTCTGCTCCCGGTTGGGTTCATACACGACATCCGGGTGCAGCGCTACCCGCGATTCCGCCGTATCCCTCATCCCTACCTGGTTGCTGATAGCCAACCTGGTTAACCCTGAATGGAGAGCCGTATGACGGGAAACTGTCATGTACGGTTCGGGAGGGGGCGTGCGGAAACACGTCGCACCCTGCGATGGTGCGCCGCACGCCTACCTCACTCAAGGCGCGATTGACGCCATTCGATTTGCCCGCGAGCCCGGCCGACCGCTGATTGGCACATGCGGAGGGTTCCAGCACGTAGCCATCGAATAGGCGCGCAATGTTCTGGGTCTTGCAGATGCCCAGCACGCAGAATATGGCCCGTACGCAGCTCGGCTATTCATCACAGCACTGACCTGTTCGCTGGCAGGTAAGACGCTTCTCATCGACATCGTGCCTGATTCACTCGCGTGGCGCATCTATGGTCGCCAGGAAGTAGAGGAACGCTACCACTGCAGCTTTGGTCTTAACGCCGCCTCCCGAAACCAATTGGAGAGCGCAGGCCTGCTGACCACAGGAGTCGAGGCGGGAGAGGAGCAATCGCGGGGAGAGTCGAGGATCTTGGAACTGCCCACCCACCCGTTTTTCGTCGCGGCGCTGTTTGTGCCACAGATGCGCTCAGCAACAGAATCGCCCCACCCCTTGATTGAGGCATTTCTGCACGCCGCGGCAGGTTCGTCCGCGGCGCGACAGACTGACCCATCGCCGAGACGATCCAAGGCTTGACAGCGTCGGGGTGCTGAAGTAGACTGCGAGGCGTTGGATAGTGCTTCAGCCGAAAGGAGGTGGTGACCATGAAGACGACAACTCGCATCCCGAGAAGAACCGGTCATCACCTGCCTGCACGGCCTGGAGCCACGCTCACCTGAGCTAACCTCCATTCCCGAACCACGCGCGCCACGGGCCAGCAGGTCTGTGGCGTTTTCCTTGGCCGGTCTCCTCGGAGTTCCCGACGCAACAAACCACAGGGCACAAGCCCGAGGAGAGCCAATGGCAGATCAGACAACCAGAGCAGGTCACCCGCAACCTGCTGTAGCCGAGATTAGAGACGTCTTCGCTCGACACGCCGAGGAACTGCTGCGGTCCAGATACTGGCCCGGGATGGCCGGTCGCGGCTTTGAGTGGCCTGCGACTGGCGTCACCGGGGTGGAAGACTTCCGCGACAAGGAAGTAATCGTCGCTCGCATCGATGGCGTCGTCGTGGGCCGAGCGATCCTCGAGGCCGTCTTCTACCCGTTGGCCGAGCTTGAGAATCTGGAGGTTTCCCCCGCCTATCGCGGCCGAGGGGTCGGCAGCGCTATCGTGCGCCATGCAGTCGAGACCGCGGCACGGGCCGGGTTCCTGGCCATCCATGCGCAAACCTTCAAGAACAACGCTCCAGCACACCGCCTGTACGCGCGTCACGGGTTCCTTCCCACGACCCAAGGAGAGATGCTGCGCGTCTGGCAGCTCCTGAACTTGCCCGCGCTCGATCAATTCCGCTACGACCATCCGATGGCCCTGTTCGAGAGCGTCGCCGGCAGTGAACCACGCGCCCACCTGCTGCGGTGGCGCGATCCGCTTAGCGGCGACGAACTCGAGGTGACTCTGACCGGCGGCTCTTGCCAGTTCGACAGTGCCGGTGTGGGGCCAGCAGTCTCCGCCCTCCGTCTCCGGTCCGCTCAGGTGCGACTGGCGGGTACGCTCGACGCAATCCCGCCCGTCCGAATCGGAGAGACCCGCGCAGTCAGGTTGAGCCTGGCCAACGAAAGTGACGACGTAATAGTGGGAGGCTTCTGCATCGGCTGCAACACGGGCTTCCGGGTCGCCGCGGATCATCCGGGCGGGGAGCAGTTCTCACTCTTGCCCGGCACTAGCCTGGAGCGGAACGTGACCGTCGAGTTCACCGACTCTTTCCCGGCGGACTTGCTCCGCATCTCCTCCTATCAATCCGTGCCAGTGAGCGTTGACTATCTGTTGGGTGACCATACGTTCTGGCTGGCCGCGCAGGCGCCGGTCGAGCGGCTCGCGAAAGAGTCAGAAGAGGAGTAGATGGCTGTGTCTCTCTCCAGCGCCTATGTGGACGAAGCCGCGGTCGAATGGTATGACATTGCCTTCGACTGGCGGCGGGACAAGGAAGCCGACTTCGCCGAGACGTGCTTGCGAGAGTTCGGCCGGAGGACCAAAGGAGCTGTGGTCGATCTGGCGTGTGGCGGCGGGCACTTCCTGCGCGAGATGCAGGACAGAGGTTGGAGGGTGGCCGGAGTCGATCTCAGTTCCCAGATGATCGACCGCGCCCGCAAGCGGCTCAGCGCCCCCTGCACTCTCGAATTGGCACACATGTCTGATTTCACTCTCGGCGAGGCCTTCGACATGGCCACGTGCTGGCTGGACTCACTTCCGTATCTGCGGTCCAATGATGAGATTATCGGTCATCTCCAGTGTGTTGCCCGCGTCCTCACTGGCGGTGGGCTCTATCTGGTGGACATGGGGTTCAGTTGCTGGGCCGATCCGATGTGGCAGGGACGCCATGGCCAATGGCGTCCGGACGGGTACGAGGGCTGGTGTGCCAGGCGGGGCGACACCGAGGTCTACCATGATGGATGGTATGGTCCTCCTTGCGACGGCCTGGCCCGCCTATGCACGGAGTATCTGCACTTCCGTGTCACGGACCTCGGCACGAGAATCGTCACTGAACGCACGCACACAGCCTGGAAGCGAGCACTCCACCCCCAGGAGTTCGCGGCCCTGGTGTCTGCCTCCAATATGTTCGAGGTCGTGGAGTGGTTCGCGGGGAGCTTCGCCCTCAATCAGACCCTGCAGAGCACGGACGGCCGAGGGCGGGGCATCGTCCTACTACGGAAGCGAGGCAGCGAAGGAGTAGCACGCCATGCCTGAGCGGATTCGGCCTCGCAGGATCGAGATGTGGGAGTTCTTCAACGAGAACGTGGATGCAGCGGGCTCCCGCTCTCCGGACAGGTTCGAAGATCTCACCTGGGGCGCTCGGAAGGCGGCTGAGTTCTTCATTGGCGCTCTCAAGGGCTGTCGAAGGATTCTCGATGTCGGCTGTGGTGAGGGGCTGCCAGCGCTTTACCTCGCGGAACGTGCCGGCACGGTGGTGGGGTTGGACGCAGCGCCGAACATGATCGCGGCGGCGCGCGCCAACGCCAGTCGTCTTGGGCTCGCGAATACCTCCTTCGAAGTGGGCGGCCTCGGGGCCCTTCCCTTCAGTGACCGCGAGTTCGACGGAGCGTCGATCTGTGGTGCCCTGGAGAGCATGAACTGGCCGGATGTGCTCCGCACGATTGCCGAGATCGAGCGGGTGTTGGAGTCCGGCGGCCGGCTGGCCGTCCTGGAGCAGGACTGGCGCGACGTTCTGAAGACCAGGCCCGAGCGGGAGGCGTGCATCCGCCTTGAAAACGGCCGCCTGTGGCTTCAGATCACCGAACGGCGCAGCCATCCCCACGCGGAGAGACAGACACGATACTTCGTTGCCCCTGAGAGTGCGTCCGGACAGAGGTTAAGGGAGGAGTTGGGAGACGATGCGCGCCGCGCGACAGCAATGGCGATAGGTGAGTTGCGCCCTGGGGATATCGTCGATGCGTGGTACCATGAGACCGCGCAATTCGACTCTGAGACGCTGGCTGACCTGCTGGAGAGCAATGGCTTTCGGAACCTCACAACCAGGTGCGAACGGGTCTGGACAGAGGAGGTGCTTCTTGTCACGGCAGTCAGGCCATGAAGCGGGGGCGATGAGGATTGCCGAAAGCCTGCTCGGACGTCGCCCTGACCGGCTGGAGGCTTTCTGGCCATCTGTCGGAGGCGATGATTCGCATAGCTTCCGACTGTGGTCAGGCACAGATGGGATGTTGCTGAAGATCAATAGGCGGCCGGGCAGCCCGATCGGAGTCTACTTCCACTGCCGTCTGAAGGGGGCGGGTCTGCCAGTTCCCGAGCTTGTCGCCTTCGACCCAAGGGGCGGTCTCAAGGGAGAGGCGTGCGCGATCTGGGAGTGGGTGGACGGAACGCCCGCGGAATGGGGATCGGGCGAACCATGCCCCTATGACGAGACCGAGCTCGGCGAACTGCTGCGCCGCATCCACGATCTGCGATTCGACGGCGCGTTTGGCTCCCTGGGTGACGATCTGACTTCACGATCGTTCGCGCCGCTTCCCGACCTCGGCCCGGTCAGCGATACCTGGCCTGGTTTCTTCCACTGCGACCGCGCAGCCCGGCGATACTTCGACAAGGGCTATCTGGATCGGCAGCAGGCCGACATTCTGTCGTCGCTCCCGGTGCGTCTCGTAGGCATACTGACGCCAGCCGAGCCGCGCCTGCTGCACATGGGCGACATCATGCACAACGGCAACCTGATCCTGCGCGACGGCCGCATCGTGGCGATTGTTGACTATGTCGAGTCCACGGCCGGAGATCCACGCTGGGAGCTGGCCTGCTTCGACTACTACTTCACCCCCTCGGAGCGCGAGCCCATATCGCCGTTCGACCTGGCTCGATTCCGGGCCGCATACGGGACTGAACATGATCCCAATGATCTGCTCGGGCGGTTCTACCTGTTGGCGATTCTGGCATTCGAGAAGCTGTTGTTCTACGACCCCAGCACCCAACGCGGCCGATGGGCGATCCGAACGCTGCACGACAATCTGCGTGTTATCGGAGGCAGATTATGACGGAGGGCCGCAGCTCTGCCGATCGTGACGATGGACCTCAGCCTGCACCGCGCCGCCGGGGTGCCCGATGGACCCGGCGCAGCGGACGCCGAGGACATGACGAAGGCTGGAACGCACGTACTGCAGAGCGCCAAGGCGCTCGAAAGGGAGCGCGCGTAGGCATGCAAGATCGAGAGCTGCTTTTCGACGATTGGGCCGACAGCTACGATGACCAGACTGCAGCGGCTCAGCACCCCTTCCCCTATGGCGGCTACGACCTCGTGCTCGCCGAGGTAGTGAAGCAGGCCGCGGCCTCGCCCGGCCAGTCGGTGCTGGACCTCGGGATCGGCACCGGGAAACTGGCCGCGAAGTTCGCCGAGCTGGGTTGCTCCGTATGGGGCGTCGACTTCTCGGCGGAGATGTTGGCCCAGGCCCGCGCGAAGCTGCCCGAGGCCGTGCTCGCCCAAGCGAATCTCATGGATGAATGGCCTCCGCTGCTGGAGCGGCGCTTCGACCGCATCGTCTCCTCGTATGTTCTCCATGAGTTCGACCTTGACGCGAAGGTCAGCCTCCTCCAGCGCGCCACTGATCATCTCGTCTCCGGAGGCCGCATCGTGATCGGCGACATTGCGTTCGAGACGGTCGAGGAGCGGGACGCCGGGCGTGCTCGGCGGCACGAACGCTGGGATGATGATGAATGGTACTGGGCAGCCGACGAGGCCATCCCCGCCTGCCGCACAGCGGGGATACATGCGACATACACGCAGGTATCGGAGTGCGGCGGGGTGTTCGCCATCGCAAAGATGGATGTTGCGCACAACCGCGAGTGAACCGTTCGCCCAAATCGTGCGCCCTGCACATTGGAGGAGCATTGTGCCGACGCGTACCGAGACGGAGCAAGTGCAGCGTGCCACAGCGGGAGATCAGCAGGCCTTCACGGAGCTCGTGAACCGCTACCGCGACGCTGTCTACGGAATCTGCTACCACCGCGTGGGCCACCCCGAGGAGGCGAAGGACTTGGCTCAGGAGGCCTTCCTGCGAGCCTACCTCGACCTCGGTCAGCTCCGCGACCCGGTGGCCTTTCCCGCCTGGCTGCGGCGCGTGACCGAGCGCGTGTGCAGCACGTGGCAGCGCCGGCAGCGGCTGCAGATGGTTCCGCTGGAGGGCACCCCGGAGCCAATAGTGGTGCGCGACCTGGACCTGCCCCTGGCGGTCCGCCAGGGGCTGATGCAGCTGAGCGAGGATGCCCGGCTGGCGATCACGCTCTACCACATCAACGGCTACTCGGTAGGCGAGGTGGCTCGCTTTCTCGAGGTGCCGGTCGGCACAGTGAAATCCCGCCTCCACCACGCCAGAAGGCGACTACAAGGAGCGTTGATGGACGAGTACAAGGATGCACTGAGACATGGCGCGCCCGGCGACGAGTTCGCCGGCGCGGTGGTGCGGGCGGCACGCTCGCTCGAGGAAGGCAAGGCCCTGCCATGGGGGCAATACTTCGACCCGGCGTCAGAGCGCGACCTCAAGCGCTACCTGGTACTGGAGAAGGATGGCACAGTGCTGGGGGTGAGCTTCTACGGCGTCGGGGAAGCACACCTCCGCGGCCTGAAGGTGCGTGTGGCGAGCTGCCACGTGACGAGTGGGGAGAACGACTGGCACAAAGGTGGCCTGGACATCTATGATCTGCTCAAGCCCGCTGCACTAGCTAACCTCGGCGAGCTTGGCTACCCCATCGCTATGACCCACGAGGAGGTGATGAGCGCGCCGCGGCACGGATACGTGCCGTGCTTCTACCACTTCCGCGTGATCGCACCGGCGGGGAGCTTTCTGCGCGATGAGCCGACCGGCGCCATCCGGCCCTACCGCGAGTCGGACCGGGAGCGGTGTGATTTCCTCAGGGCGCTGCCGCGCGCTAGATTGGGGGCGGGCTCGTGGGACCCGGGCGAGCTTCCGCCCTTCGTCTTGGAGCGGGACGGGATGGTGGTCGGTTGTTGCACCGTGATGGTCAAGCATCGCTGTGTCTCACCCTGGACCGTCAACGAGATGGAAGGCGTCGATATGGCCGCCTATCGGGATCTCGCCCGTCACGTCGCCGAGATGGCCGTCGCTGAGGGCGACGAGACCATCAGCACCTACTTCTCTCCACAGCATCCGCTCGGCGCGCTCATGCTCGCGCGCGGTGGGGTGTACGAGATGAAGGGAGCGAGCTGGAATGCTGCGAAGCACGAGGAGTTCGTGTGCATTCTCGACCTGGCCGCCGCGCTGCGCGCGGTCGCACCCGGGCTTGGGCGCGCCGCGAAGGGTAGAGTCGGCATTGACATGGACGGCGAAGTAGTTACGATCACTGCGGGCGATCCACCGGTGTTCACTGAGGGGGCGAAGGGCCCGACCTCGCGCATCGGCCGCATCCCGATGACGCAGTTGCTGGTCGGCTACCATTCCGTCTTCGAGATAGCCTCCCGTCCCGATGTGGCGTTGCGGGAGGAGGACACGGCGGTGCTCGATGCGCTCTTCCCGAAAGCGTGGCCTTATAGCCAGCCTGACCCATACATGTGGTATGAGGAGACGCTGCTAGAGGACAAGCCATTCATAGCGGAGGAACCCTGGCGGAGCAAGCTGGCCGCGCATCCAAGACCGTGGGCGCTGTAGAAGGCTGACGGTTCCGTCGCCCGAGAGACCTGGAGCAAAGCGGCGGGCGGCGTCCGAGACGCACTTGGCACACGCAGAGCCGGTGCTGTGCACTCGGGCCTCCCACGCCCGCGCCGGCGCGAGTGTTGACAAGCGAGGCTTTCCCGCGGCATAATCTGCCTGGCTGACCAGAGAAAAAACAAGAGAAGTCGCAGGCTACCGCGCTTCAGCCCTTGACGCGCCTGCTTACGCTATCCGGCATTCCGGGTGGTGCAAGCAGGCGCGTTCTGTTCTGCGGATCAGCGTCGCCTGAGGAGAATCGCTGTGGAGACCTTGCTCGACCTTGTGAATCAAAAACCGATACCTGAGCCGTGGGAAGAAGGAGACAACATCCCCTGGGATGAGCCCGGGTTCAGTCAACGGATGCTCGCGGAGCACCTCTCCCAGGCACATGACATGGCAAGCCGGCGCGCGCCCAAGACTGAGGAACACGTGCGTTGGATTCACTCGGAGGTGCTCGGGGAGCGCCCCACGCGCGTCCTTGATCTCTGCTGCGGACCGGGCCTGTATACCAGCCGCCTCGCCGCCCTTGGGCATGAGTGTGTGGGCATTGACTTCTCCCCGGCCGCGATAGCCTACGCCCAGGAACAGGCGGTTGCGAGTCAAGTCCCGTGCCGCTACGTGCGCGAGGACGTCAGGGCGGCCGAGTTCGGTGCCGGTTTTGAACTTGTGATGATGGTCTTTGGTCAGTTCAACGTCTTTCGGCCAACCGAGGCGTGCACGCTTCTGAACAAGGCGAGGCGGGCGCTCACCGACGGCGGCGTTCTGGTACTGGAGGCACATGCGCTCTCCGCGGTGGAGTGCATGGGCACGTCTGGAGCATCCTGGTACTCCACGGCACAGGGCCTATTCTCGCCCCGACCGCACCTTGTCCTGGAGGAGCATTTCTGGCACGCGGAGACGAAGGCGGCTACCACACGGTTCTTCGTGGTTGACGTCGCAAGCGGACGCCTGACTGCGCATGCCATGACGACGCAGGGCTACTCCGATGACGAGTATCGCTCACTGCTCGCCGAGTCAGGCTGCGATGATACGAGTTGCTCGCCATCACTCACGGGGCAGGAAGACCCGAGTCAGCCTGATTTCGTTGTCCTGCGAGCTCGTGCGGGATCGGCACATAGGCCCTCGCAGAGGCGATGCCCTGCCCCGCAATCTACCGGCGCAGACCGCGCGGCGCGTGGGCCTCATTTGGGTACCGAACGAACATTGGAGTATCGGATGGAACCGAACACGAACACCAACAACTATGAGCACCTGGCGCTACCGGATACCGGCGGCACCGTAGCGGAGCGCATCGACGAACTGGTGAAAGCACTGCTCTTGCAGGGCGAGGTGCCCTGGGCCAGCCCAACCATGGTGCTGCTTGGACAGTACGGACACCTGGGGGGGCTCGCAGCCACGCAGATGCTCGCTCGCCAGGCCAAGTTTTCGGTGGAGGATATCGTCCTTGACGTCTGTTGTTACGTCGGCGGCCCGGCACGCTATCTGGCGGCCACCACGGGGTGCCGCGTGGTGGGGGTAGATCGCGACGAGAAGAGCATTGCCATCGCCCGGCGGCTGACCGCCCTTGCCGGCTGTCAGGATCGGGTGAGTTTCCTGGTGGGCGATCTGTATCAGGTGCACTAGTGCCCGCAGAGCCAAGGAGTTTGCGATGTCTGCCATCATGCCGGATGACGATATCGGCCTTGCTTTCGACATGCACGGCTGCCCGAACCGGTGCCGGCACTGCTGGCTGGGCCACGAGGTGGTGGCGACGCCGCGTGTTCTTGTTACGCGGCGATGGAGCCGTCTAGAACGGCGTCTCTCGGCCTCTAGTGCTGCACCGGTGGCATCACCCACTCGGTCAGGTCCAACATGAACTCCGCATCTGCATAGCTGCACGGGCAGCGCGAGCATGCGGCGTTGGGTGCCGGCCCGGTTCCATCGCCGCCTAACAACCACGCTCGGAACTATCGGTCGCGCCTGGCTGTCCAGATCCTCCGCCTTCGATGGCTCCCCCGAGCCATAGGCCAAGTCCTCTGAGCGCATCCCGCTATCCAAAGTCGCCTCAGCAAAATCCAGAACCAACTCGAACCGCCCTCTCATCACGCTCCGTGAGCAACGCAGGTTAGAGTGGAACTCCGAGCACCATTGAGAAACCATAGCGAAGCATCGAGACACTGGCAGCGCCTACAATCAGGCCGAGGAAGAACTTGAGTGCCTTGCGATAGGCGCGCAGACCTCCGTAGCGCAAGAGCAGGGACTTGACCAGCCACGTCAGGGCCAGTGCC
>Ga0187878_1004068_pt1 | contig 11539 bp, 7 predicted proteins | sample June2016WEW_17_1_FD_132979 | JGI IMG/M metagenome (GOLD analysis project Ga0187878, IMG submission 132979) | Peatland microbial communities from SPRUCE experiment site at the Marcell Experimental Forest, Minnesota, USA - June2016WEW_17_150 | ecosystem: Environmental > Terrestrial > Soil >...
CCGCCCCGTTCTGCCCCAAAAAACCAAAAATCGGCACATCCACCGTGAGGGAGAAATCATCCACCACCTTGTGCTTTTTGTAGGCCTTCGTGAGATGCGAAAACTGCACCATACTTAGCAATGATAATAAAAAAATCCCAAAAGACAAAATCTGCGATTATAACCGTATCGTCACGCCACCCACATTCCTTGGGCCGGCACTTCGCGCATTTCCGCCGAATTCCACGTAATGATCTCCCGCAGCGGATTCCACGACGTTCACTTCAACATTTCCAGCTTCCTGGATCTGCGCTTTTCCCCCGGTCTTTTCCTGGATTTTCTCAATGAGCAGTCTCGCCGACATACCGCCGCTTTGAATGGCAGATGAAGAAACGAAAATAGAAACGGTTGCTCCCGGGAATGCCTGTTTCATCTTCGCGTATTTTTTGTACACCGTCTCGATCTGGTTCAGTAAGATCGCGGGGGTGTTCGTACCGTAGATCCGATCAAGCACGAACGCCATCTCCTTGCTGCCATCGGGGAATGTGACGGGCTCAAAGAAAACCAACTCATCGGAAATGCTCCCTGCCCTCATCTCCGACCTGCTGGAAAGATAGAACCTGTTCGGATCGCCGAAGGTCAGGTTGGTATCGTTGTTCGCCCCCTGCCTCACGCACGAAAGACATTCCCTGATATTCTCAATGATATGCGGGAGGTTGTTTGTCATGGTGCTCGCGATTATATGCTGCGACTCGGGCATGTTAATGATATTTGAAATGTCTTCCAGCTTGCTTTTCAGAAGCTCGTTCTTGGTCCCCGTCTGTCCCTGCTTCATGCTGGCAAATTTCTTCCCGATGAGGTCGTAAATATCCTCAAGGGCCGCTAGTTTTTCCCTCACCTTTGCGATATACGACCTCACAAGATCCGCCTCTTGTTCCGAAAGTTCGCCGCTTTTCTTCACGATCAAATTGTCCAGATATTCCAGGTCTTGCGAGATCGCTATCGCGCCGGAGGTCGGCTTGAATTCCTCCCCCATTTTATTGAACACCGCGATGACCTCGCCCGAAGGCTTAAGAACATCCCTTAATTCGGCTATCTCCCTCTCTGCGCCGATCTCTTCAACGAAATATGATATGTTCGCGACGACCGCAAGCGGCCTTATCTCGTCCTGGAAATATCTCTTCACGTTTTCGGCGGTAAGCGCAAGGCCATTGTTCGCAAGTGCGCTTTCAATTTCCTTTCTGATTTCCGCTTCTTCTTCGGACAATTCAATCCGCCTTTCCGGCCTCGCGAGCAGTTGATACATTTTCGCCGACACCGCCCCGATCTTTTTGTTCCCGCGTTCCACAAGCAGCCGCATTCTCTCTTTATCCAAAGCGTCCGGATAAAGGTCTAAATCCTCCAATCCCCTGATATTCGCGATGACATTGTTCAGCTTCACGTCCACCGTCTCCACATTGCCGATCGTCACGTTTTCGGATTCTTCCTGAAGGACCTTCATGAATTCGGGCATCTGCTCGGCGGAAACGCCTACGTTTTCCGCGGTAACCGGACTCAGTTTATCCCGTTTCTCGAGATACGGCTTGAGCCGCGCTGCTTTTTCTGCGGTCAAATATTCTTCCGGATTTATCGCCACGCCCCGCCGATAGTCATCCCACCTGTCGTTTATTGTGAGCGCAAGATAAAAACCGAGAATATCCTCTTTTTCCACCGTACTGCCGGACAGATTCGCCAAATACAGAGACATGTCCGACAGCGCGCGGATATGTTCCTGGGTCAGATTCTCCGGGATCTTCACAATGCCGAACCTGCGGGTGAACATTTCCAATATCCGCTCCGTTAATTCTCTTTTTTGGACCTCCACGGGCTTCAAGTTCCCCGCCCCGTCAACAACGTCCCCAACGTAGTCACGCATTCGTACCATATCTTTTTTATCAAAAGCAATTCCGCCGCCTCTCTCACGTTTCCCTGAAAGCGAAATGATGACACGGTGCAACGGGAAAAGCACCTGCGAAAATTCTTTGAAATCTTTGGGTTTCAGCTTTTGAAACAGGTCGAAATATTCGGAAAACAAGCTCGGAGCGGCCCGTATAACGTCCCGCGAAACATTATAGAAGTCGGCAATATCCTCGTTCGCCCAGCGCTCTTTCGCGAATCGCCCCTCGGCAGCCGCAAGCCCTTCGGCGATCTCCTTTTTTGTACGCGGAGCCGTACTTTTTCTGTACAACATGTAACAATAGGCATCGGTGAATGTGCTGAGGGATTCAACCTGGCTCAATGGCCCCGCGCCGCCTGCGCGCCGGACATGCTCATTGATCACTTGCAGGCTGAAGGGAAAATCGTCCAACTTGCCGCCCTCCAAATATTGGCGCCATAGCTCTCTCATCTCGACAAGGCAGGTGTCCTTCGCGCCCGGCGCCTCGAACATTTTCTTTATCCGCTCGGCATCTTCCTTTTGGATGGCCCATTCTCCTTCTGCGACGCTCACGAATGCCATCAATGGCTCTTTCCAGTTCGTCGCATCCACTTCCGGTGTTTTGCCATCCGCAAGCATGGGACGGATTCTTTGAGCGAATTCTATGGTTCCCAACTTTGGGACAACGTCTCTCAAAGATCCGGACCTATCGCGCACAAACTCCCCACCGATCGCCCCATCAAGGTCAGGACTCAACCCATCTACGCCGCCGCTCCTTCTTATGTGGTCCAAGAAATCCAAGCCGTCGTCTGTTTTAAGGAAAATGCCCGCCTGGCACAATCCCAATTGCTGAACATCTCTGCTCATTCTTAAAAAATCAACTTCGCCGCGGCTCGTTTTGACCGGACCGGAGAGCGCAATAGCGCGATCGGGGGTCAGGCTCCCCCCTCCCACTGCGCGCGCGATGCCGGACACAACATCGCGATCGCTGCTGTCAAGCTTTTCCCGGTATGACTCGTATATCCTCTTATAAAATTCGACGGTTTCGCTTCCCGTAAAATATTCGCAAAACGCCATGATCATGGACGGTTCTTTATGGAGATCGGGCAAGTCTTTGTACGCGGAGAGAAAAACATCCAGGTCCTTCGGCGCGCCTCTTTTAGCGTCGGATATGAATAATTCTGTTGAATTGATGACGTACGAAGAGGTAAGGAAATTCATGGCATTGGGATCCTCTCCGGCCTCCACTACCTTCTTTGCGATCGCGAGGATCGCCACGAGGGAGGATTCGCCTTTAGCGATCAACGAAAGGTCTGTCGTCCCGCCTTCCGGGGGAACGAACTCAACGGCTGCATGGACGAGTTTCCGAAAGCTCTGGCAAAGGGTGTAGCCGCCGGCACTATTCTTAGTAATTTCCTCCGCTTTTTTGAGCATTTCGATGTCTTGGGGTGGAACGTTTCCCCTTTTTTCCAGGATCGCGATCAGCCGATCGTTCGGAAGCGCCTCTTCCGCAAGACGCTTCTGGAGCTTGTTCTCCGGCTCTTTCTCAAGAAGCGACGCAGCAAGGTCCGCTGCGCGTTCCACAACTTCCGGGTTCCTTTCCTGAAACTCGCCTACTTTCCAATTCTCCAAGGCTTCCCTTGTCTGCCTCAATTCGGGATATTTCCTCTCCGCCTCGTCCAATAACTGCGGCCAATCCGGCAGCCGCGCCAATCTTGCCAATGCCCAGTTCGCATGGACCGTCCGGTAGCTTTTTGCATCTGCTGCGGCAAGCAGCACAAGCGTCTTGATGGAATCGGGATTCGGATAGTAATACAGATTATCAATAAATTTGCCGTCAAGGTCGGTGAGTGATTTCCCAAGGATAGTTTCTGAATATTTTTTATCAAGCACTTCCGCCGCATCGCCGAACACCCGGACAGACGGCGCTTTTTTGGCGACCGTCCATAATGCAACGTCCGGCAGTTCATCCTGGCGGGTCCCCCCCGATCTTATATCCCACTCAACGTCGGAAGGTAATCCATCGTAAGATTCAGGAAACCGCAGGGCATAATCCGGCATAAGCTGCGAGCGTATATGGGCGTCCGCCGGGTCCGCCGCTTCGGTTTCGCTCATTTTTTCTTTCTTCTTTTTCACGCCGTCAACGGCGGCAGAGATCCTCTCCGCCGCATATTGAGCAAAAAGGGAGCGCACGATGGGCTTTATGGCATTCCGGCCTCCGAGAAACACCACGTCTTGCAAAAGCGGTTGGCACACGGAAGACAGTTCCGACGGAAGGCTCGCCATCATCTCCCGCAACGCCTCCGTCTCCCCCATCTCCTCGTTTTTGCCGGCCAATCGTTTTTTGAGAAGGGCGAAAAATCTGGACCTGTTTTTTTCTGCTTCGTACCATCCGGGCATATCCCTGTAAAAAGAGTGTTCATGCCGGTGCGCCTCCCGTTCCGCGGCCACCCTGTCGAACGCCGGAGCGATGACCTGCTCCATGTATGCCGCTCCCACGTCCTCGGCGAAAAAAGTAGTGCCGCTCACCTTGTCCCACAGTTCTTTGAGCGACTGCCCGATCTCGCGCGCCGCCGTCCCATCTATCTCTCTTTTCAGCAGATCGCAGACCCTTCCTCCAAAATCCAGCTTTTGCATGGCGATCTTTGCCAGCGTTGAATTTTCCTTCCGCACGGTCTTCTCGCTCGCGGCAATGTCACGATTCATATTCCCCACTCTCCCCTGGCGCTCGGCGATCTCCGAACGCGCGCGGAACCGCTTTATGAGCCCTCCCGTTTTAAGGGCGGTGATCTCTGTTTGAACTTCGGCAATGCGCGCGCTCAGTTGCGCTTTCGCAGCACCGCGGCTGCCGATGTCGGCCCTTAGGTCCGCCTCCAATTTCCGCAGTTGCAGGAATGCCTGCGACGCTCCCTCAAGATATCCTCGGCCGCCCATTGCCTTTTCATCCAGTGCCTTGATCTGCTCATCAACCGTCTCCAGTGATGCCGGCGGAGGAACCTCGCTCACGCTTCCGGAAAAGCCGGCAAAAACCTGGTCAACCAAGCGGTTCGCATCGGCGATCTTTAACTCAAGCTCCAGCTCCAAACGCCTGACCTCCTCCAAATATTCCGCTTTTTCCTTTTCCCGTACCAGTTGTTCCTGCCTTTCCTTTTCCGTAAGCACCTCCCGCCGCGACGCATCGTGAGCCTCCCGGGTTTCTTGGTACTCTTGGGTTTCGCTTTCTTCAGCCAGTATCCCGCGGCGCTCCTCTTTATCCCTCACTTGCCGCAACTTTCCCGCCAGATCGCCGCGGTATTGTTCAGGTCCTCCTGGATTTTCAGGCATTGCAATACTGCCATTGTATTCTCCCAATCGCTATTTTTCAACCGCGGAGTGATAACTTAATATTCTGCTGGAATACTCTCGTATTTATTTTTTGTGACGATCACGTGATCCAGCACGCCGATGCCGAGCATCTTCCCCGCCTCCACGATCTGGCGCGTAATGGCAATGTCGGCCTCGGAGGGCTTTGAAATGCCGGAGGGATGATTGTGCACGAGGATCACCGCGGAGGCGGAATATTCTATCGCCGGCCGGAATACTTCGCGCGGATGGACGATATTTGAAGTCAAGCTTCCAATGGAAATGACTTCGTCGTGGATAAGCTGGTAATGACTGTCAAGATATAATCCGCGCAAATGCTCTTTCGACAGATCGCGCATGTCCTTCAAGTAATCATAAACCTGGTTTGCGGTTCTTATCGTAAGGGGCCGCTTGCCGTCCACATTGAAGAATCTCCGTCCCAACTCAAAGCACGCCACTACTTGGCACGCCTTTACCAATGGAATGTTGAGCGCCGCTTCGATTTTTTTAGGGTCTTTTTGATGGATAATGGCACTCTCACCGTATTCTTTGAGCAGCCGCCGCGACATAGCAAGCACACCTTCTTTCTTAGTACCCGCATTCAAAACAATCATCAAGAGCTCTGCCACCGACAATGCGGCCGGGCCGTATTTCGTCAATTTTTCCCGCGGCTTCTCTTCCGCAGGCAGGTCGCGGAGCCGCATCACATACTGCTTCTCTTCGTTATCCAAAATCAAATCTCCGCTCTGCTGCAGATACAAATTACCGCGCAGTTCCGTTACGTTCATGATGTTTTTTTGCTTTTGTTTCATTATAGCAAATAATAACTATGCGTGCGGCAAAGAAACAATAAACCTGCTCCCCTCACCAAGCTCGCTTTCTGCCCGGATATTCCCGCCGTGCAGTTCAATGATCTTTTTGCAAATATCCAATCCGAGGCCGGTCCCTAGGCAAGCATCCGCGCGAATCCGATAAAAGCGGTCGAAAATATGCGGCAGGTCTTCGGGAGCGATCCCCGACCCCGTATCCTCAACGCTAATCTCTGCCCGTTCTCCTAATACCTTCCCGCGGAGCACGATTTTCCCGCCGCTCGCGGTATGCTTCAAGGCATTGCTTATCAGATTAAGTATCACCTCTTTCAGTTGTTCCCAACCCCCCATAATGCGAATCGGCTCGCTTGCGTAGGAAAGCAATACCCCCTTATCTTCTGCGAGGATAAAACAATCATGGTAGGCCTCCTCCAATAAATTTTCCACTGCAATTTCCTTTTTGTGAAGTTTCTCTTTAGAAAAATTTAATCTCGCGGCGGCAAGAAGATGGCCGATCATGCTGGACATACACTCAAGCGTGGTTGCCATTACCGCAAGCGCCGTCTTTTTGTTTCCGTTATGCTTTCCCATAAGCACTTCCATATTGCTCTTGAAAACAGCCATTGGTGTTTGTAGTTCGTGCGAAACGTCGGTCAAAAATTTCGATTGTGCTTCCTGCATGCTCAAAATTTTTTCTGTTCGTTCCCGCACGCGCTCTTCCAATTCTTCGCCGTGGCGCTGCGAGGCCTCATAGAGCCATGCATTTTCGATCGCTATGCCCGCCTGATGCGCCACGTCGGACAACAATGCCATATCTTTCGACCGAAAAATATCGTCTGATCGTTTTTTGCCCAAAACCATCGCAGCGAATGAATCGTCCCGAGCAACCAAGGGGATGATGGCGGCAACATCTTTTCCCCTGTCAAAAAACGTCGGCTCGTGCGTTTTCTCCGCAAGTGTGGCAATTTCTTCTTCACTGCGAGATATCCCGCCAGAAGGCCCGTGGATAAAAACGCGCGCGAACCGCCCCGCACCCGCACGATTTACAAAGAAGGATGTGTGTTCCGGCTTGATCGTATGCACAAGGAAATCATCCAACGCCAGAAGGAGTGCTTCGATATCAATTGTGGAGCGGAGCACTACGCCAAGCTCGTGCACGGCGGCTTCGTAACGATAGTCATTTCGGAAGAAAATAGAGTCGGTGACCCGCTCAAACCATTGCCGGAACCACATAAAACCGAACGCACCGATTATCGCTGCAATCACGTCGTCGCTCCAGCCATCCAATTGGGTAAATTGCCGCACCACAAAATCAATACCAAAGAATACGCACGCAATGAGACCGACGGAAAAAGCGTAAAGAAGGCCACGCTGGGCGATGACGCGAATATCCATGAATTGATGGCGCACGATGGCGTATGCCGTGGTACCGATGAAAACGATCGAAAAGAGCGGGCCAAAAAGATTGAACCGGTAAATGTGTAATAAGGGAAGGATAACGTTGGTAATAAACCCAAGAACAAGAAACGTTCCAGCGCCCGCCGCGAAATAACGCATTTGTACGCGGCGGATACCCTGAAGAGTGGGGTATTTCTGGAACAATTTCATGATGCCCCAAAGGATGTACGCCCCCATGACGATACCAAAAAGCGGGATGAGTGGGCCGTAACGTGCTTCCAAATGGTTGCCGATCAACCGCGCCGAATGGATAACGAGGCCTGTCGGGGTAATAAGAACAACCACAAGCCAAGGCACAAAATAAAGCACGCGGCGCCCGCCAAAGGCGAGCCCATCGGGAAAAACCTCCGCAAAAAAAACAAATCCAAGCACCATGATTTCCGCACTTAAGAATGGAATCGTGGTAAGCCCCAGTTGCCCCGTACCAACAGAGGACAAAAACAGGACGCTTGCACTCCACCCGACAATGCCAATCACAAAAACAAAAAATGAGCGGTGCATAATGCTCCGAGGATTTTTTAGGAGAACATACCCACCAATCGCAAGGTTAAGAATATCGACAATGGTATGGGAAATGAACTCAAGAAGCATTATTTATAAAATACCAGACATTTTCCTTTCTTGTTCTAACGCATCCCAGATGACCGAATGTTTCGTCACCATCGTTGCACATCGCCCATTAAAACTATCCCAAACAAAGATTAAATCTTTATTAAGGAAAATCGGGCGTTTTACCGCGCGATCAGCTTCTTGAATTCCTCCACCATCGGCACCTGATCGGGATCCACGCCGTAGAGCTTCGCCGTGTGATATGCCGTCCAGTCGGCAAGGTTCAGCGCGCCGAAAATTTTATGCAGTTCGTTTTTCCCCTGGAGCAGGACTATTTCTATCTTGAACCCGCGGTCGCGGTAGAGCTTTTCCAGGGTGCTCATGCGCTTCGTGATGCGCCGGTCGTCGCCGCCGTCCTTCAAAAACACGAAATGGAAATGGCGCGAGAGCGGCGTCGTTCTCCCCTTCGCGTCAAACCCGGTCATCTCATTATGGTTCAGTTCGGGCACCACGTTATAGAATGCCGGGATCTTCCCTGTTTCATTGAATTTTATTTTCCAATTGCGGGCGATCACGCCGTTGCGCGCCGAAGAATAGATCACGGGCACTGCTTCGTGCAGGCGCTTTGCAAGGTCGCGGCCGCGGTGTTCCTCGCGCGCCGTGTGCAAAAGGGTAGCGAGCTCCTTTGCTTCCGCAAGCCACGCTTTCTCGCCCATGATCGCAAGCATCGCGAGCAGGCTTAACCCCGTCGCCAGGCGCGGCTGCATATGGAAATCCGGCATCTGCACGTACGGCACTTTGAATTTCTGTGCAAGCGAGATCAGCTTCCCGCGCGCGGCGACGACCGCTACTACGCAATGCTTCTCTCTTGCCACCGTGAATGCATCAACCGTTTCTTCGGTATTGCCCGAATAGGAGCTCAAAATGATCAGGTGCTCCTTCAAATCCTTCTCGCGGAGCGGCGGCAGGCCGTAGTTCCGCCAAACGACGACGTCCACCTCCGGATGCCACGCCTTTATGATGTCCGCCGCAATGTGCGACCCGCCCATTCCTGCCACTATAAACTTGGTAAATTTCTTCTTGCCAAGCTTTTCCGCATTTTCCACCTTCGGCTCGTAAGCGAACTGCTTTGCGTAATTTTTGATGTCGTCCAGGATCATACCTTTATTATACGATTTTCAAACGAAAATGGGCCGTCCTTGCGGAAGCGGCCCCCATGATGCAGTTATCCTTTCCATTGCCCACCTCACCGCGGGATGCGTTGGAGCAAAACCCTCTTGACGGGAGAGAGGGCAAGCCCGTGGGTAACATGAGCGGTGAGTTCCGCCCTGTTGTTGACTATAGCGTGGTAGATCAGGGGAGGCTTCGAGCTTACCCTGATAGGAAATCCCTTTTCCGAGGCGAACGCGAGCGCCTCGGAAATCCTTCTGACGGTCCTTCTTGGGATTCTGACTCTGACGGTTCTTTGCGCGGTTCTTCGCACAACCTCCTCCTCTAACCTCAACCCTAGACCAAATAGTAATTCAAATCAATCCCGCCCTCATGAGCGCCAACTGAACTTGCTTGTCCAAAAATTCAGGAAACGGCATGCCGTGCGCCCTCGCAGCCTTGGGTGCCAAGCTCGCCGCGGTCAATCCTGGAATGGTATTGATTTCCAAGAAATAAAATTTGCCCCTGTTGGTGAGAATAAAATCGGAGCGGCTCAAGCCATCGCACCCGATGACGGCATGCGCTTTCTTGGCAAGCGCTTGCAACTCCCTTGTTTGTTTTTTTGAAATGCGCGCTGGACAAATTTCCTGCGTCTTCGCTGAGAAATATTTTGCATCGTAATCAAAAAACTCTCCGTCGGGAATGATCTCAATGGGCGGCAAAGCAACGATTTCCGTCTGCCCAGTGTTCCCCATGGTCGCGCATGTTACCTCTTTGCCTTTGATATATTGCTCAATAAGCACCATCCGGTCTTCTTTAAAAGCGCTCCGCAATGCGCCTGGTAGTTGTTCCGGCTTGCGGACGATGGAAATGCCGATGCTTGAACCGGACTCGTTCGGCTTCACGACACAGGGGTAACCGATCTCCTTTTTTATCTTCGCGCGCAATTTCGGCATTTCCTTCCCGCGCGGAAACGCGTAAAGGGCCATGAACTTTGGCGTGACTATCCCGTATTTGCCGACGACTTCAAGCGTTTTCAACTTATTCATCCCCAGGGCGCTCGCGAGCACTCCCGAGCCGGTATACGGAATCCCAATCGTCTCAAGCAGGGCCTGTATCTTCCCGTCTTCACCGAATTTTCCATGCATACCGATGAAAGCAACGTCGATTGCCCGGAATTCCCGACTATCATTGCTCGGGACGAGGGCTTTGGATGTAGTTTGTTTTTTTTCAAGAAGCCTGTCCGCGCTCCCCCGAAGGAACCATCTGCCTTCTTTGGAGATCTCGGCTACCGCCAATCGATATTTATTTTTCGGCAACGCTTTCGCGATCTGAAGGCCCGTTTTCAATGAAACCTCCCGTTCGTTAGAAGGACCGCCGCAGATGATCATCACGTTAATCTTGTTTTTTGGCATATTTACTAATTAATATCACAACTTCACGCCCCACTCCGTTTCGAGGGCTTTGAAATGCTCCTTGTTGTTTCGCCAGAGGTACTCCATTATCTTGCCCCTCACTGTTCCCACGGCCAAGCCGCATGATTTAGCGAAGGCGACGATCCGATGCGCCGCTTCTTCCATTTCTTCTTTGCTGCCGACCATGAGTTCTATTTCGGCAAGGTCGTATCCATCATGTCCGTAGTCCACCGAGTCAATGTCTATCATAAATGCGCCTTTCCGATATTTCGTCCGTACGGTCACGATCGTCGCGAACGGCTTATAGCCAAGCGAAGGCAGCACCTCACTGAGTGATTCCTTTGCTTTCATGTTCAATGCCTTTTTAATGGCTCCTTCCTCTTCAAGTTCTTCATATTGATCCACCAGGCGGACCTTGTACGGCGACATGGATATCTTCAATTCAAACCGTCCGGCGCGGGAACGAAGCCACCAATCTTTCTTGGTCAGAGCGTAATCGGCGGTGTCATAATAGACGTCGGTGAATTGTTTTTGACCGACCGGTTCCGCTCCGGCAGTAAGCTTTTCTGCGTCGCCGGGCTTCAGAATGAATTTTTTTTCAATCTCAATCATTTCTTTTGTTACTGATACGCTCAAGGGCGACGATGAACGCCGCGCGGCGGAGGTCGGTTTTTGCAGTTTGGGCGCGAACCCAGACGTTCTTTGTTTCGCGATCAAGCATTTCTTTCAGCTTTTTGAAAACCTCTTCTTCGCTCCAGTGCTCTTTCTTTAGGTTTTGCTCCCATTCGAAGGTGGACACTGTTACGCCTCCGGAATTGGCGAGGACGTCGGGAACCACCGGAATGTTCCGCGCAAAGAGCGCGTCGTCCGCTTCCGGCGTTGTGGGACCGTTAGCAAGCTCAAGAACCAGCTTTGCCTTTATA
>Ga0187878_1004073_pt1 | contig 11535 bp, 8 predicted proteins | sample June2016WEW_17_1_FD_132979 | JGI IMG/M metagenome (GOLD analysis project Ga0187878, IMG submission 132979) | Peatland microbial communities from SPRUCE experiment site at the Marcell Experimental Forest, Minnesota, USA - June2016WEW_17_150 | ecosystem: Environmental > Terrestrial > Soil >...
GGCGAGTGGGAACTGGACTTCGCCCGGACTGCCTCCGAGCGCACCACCACGATGCCGACGCAGGGTTTGATGATGGAAGGGCTCCGCCTGCTCGACGAATCCAACCGCGACGCGGGGTAGTTTGCCTCTGCCGGCTGTCTCGGACCGAGAAAATCGGAACCTTTGTGGCGCTCACAGAGTGCCACGCCAAACCTCTCATGCCCTCTTCCCTCCGCGCGAGAATCCTGGTTCTAAGCGATGCTGCCTCGCATGGGGAACGCGAGGATCGTTCCGGCCCCGCGGTGCGTGAATCACTTGAGGCACACGGCTGGTCTGTGCTTTCCTGCGAGATCCTTCCTGATGAAATCGCGGTAATTCGCGCGCGACTGGAAGCCCTGACTAATATTGATGATTGCGAGGGGATCTTCGCCACCGGCGGCACGGGGCTGGGCCCCCGCGACGTGACGCCAGAAGCCACCCGCGCCGTCATAGAGCGCGAGATCCCGGGACTGGCCGAGTTGATGCGCGCCGAAGGCGTTAAGAAAACGCGGACCGCGGCGCTTTCCCGAGGTGTCGTCGGGGTGCGGCAGGGCAAAGTGATTGTCAACCTGCCCGGCAGCCCACGAGGAGCCACTGAGTCGCTGTCCGCTATCATTGACCTGCTACCCCACGTCATCGACCTGGTTCGGGGCAGGACGGGGCACTAACAGACGGATAACAACGGCGACTACACATTGTCCCGCTGTGCTATCATAGCGGAGCTGGCGCGGGAGGAAATGCTCGGTGCTTAACTCATACGGACCCATCGTGATTTTTTGCGCCATCGCGGCGGCGTTTCCCATCGTGACGCTGTGGATCATGAAGTTCATCCGCCCGAAGTTCAAACCCACGCCCGAAAAAATCATGCCCTATGAATGCGGCATCACCCCGGAGTCCGACGCACGCGGCCGCTACACGGTGCGCTTCTACATCGTGGCCATCCTCTTTGTGATCTTCGACGTGGAAACCGTGTACCTGTTCCCGTGGGCCGTGCAGTACCAGACGCTGGGCCTGTTTGGACTGGTCGAGATGATGGTCTTCCTCGGCATCCTCATCATCGGTTACATCTGGCTCTGGAAGCGCGGCGCGCTGGAATGGATCTAGCGCCGGCGATATCCGCATCCTCTTGGCGCCCCCTCTCCAATCCTCGAAGTCGGGCTCGTCCTTTACGCCTGTGATACGATCCCGGAGTCCAAGGTTTGAAGGATTAGACGCCCATTTGGGGAAATTCAATGTCCACCGATAATGCGCAGTTATCCATCGCCATGAACGAAGCCCGTTCGCTCACTGAACTGGTCATGCAGCTCACGGGGGCCAAGTCGATCGCCGAAGCGAGAACACAACTCGCCGCCGGCGCTGGCGCCACCCAGTTCACCAACCTTCGGGTTTGTCCGCAATCCCTTGAGAAGGATCCGGAAGACAACTCCACTTGTTATCTTGTTGCCGACGTTGCCGGCCCCAAAGACAAAAGCTCCGTCCTATTCCAATGGTCCACCGGGGCGGGCAGAACGGTGAGCCGCTTCCTCCATCCCCTGCTCAACCATCGCATCAGCGCCGCCGGGAAAGAAGTGGAATTGACAGTCTTTCCCTTCTCATCGACGGATCGCGAAAACGTCCGCGCATTTGCTGAGAAGGTGGCGCGCGTGTTCCTTCCCCGGCCGCAGCGCGCGCTCCCGGCGATTGCGGCGGGCAATCGGCATCCCGAGATCAGTCTACCCGCGGTGTTTGATGCCTTCCGCGAAATCCTCGCCAGGCTGAATGTGAACATGGCTTCGACCGTACAACTTTCGGCGACGCGCGAAATGACCACGGACGACGCGATATCCGTACGCGACGGCGAGAATCCCACAGCCATTGGCCACACGCGGGTTTCCATCCAGCATCTTTACCACGCCGGCCTGTGGGCGGCGATTCGGAGCGGCTGGCGCGAGGGCTACTCGGCCGAAGCGGACCACTTCATCATCTCCGGCAATACGCCGAAGGAGATCACGCACTCGGTGGGAATGGTAAAGGACGCGATCCGCCATGCCGTGGGATATTCGAAGTTCACCACAGATACTTCGCGGATGTTCGAGCTACAGGCTGACCCTCGCCACCCGCAAGCGTGGCCGGACTCTGTGATCGAGGAGAAATTCCAGCGGCAATTCTCTGCTGAGGAGCAGCGCTGGATTCTCTCTGAATTCTCGCAGCTATTCCGCATTGAAGGCGCGCCCTGCGATCTCAGCCGCCCGGAAATCCTTCGCCTCGCGGTCAAATTCGGCGAGAGCTTGAAGCTCAATGAAGAGTTGTTCGATGAAGTTAAAGCGGTCAAGGCGAAGGCCGGACTCAGCACCGATTTCGACTTTGAGCCCTCAATCGATGAGGCCGAAACGCTCACCACCACGAAGGAACTGCTTTTCTACATGCACTGGCTGAAGGCGCGCGGGCGCCCGGCGCAGCTTGTGCCGCCCAACCTCGGTTTCAAGAAGCGTCAGGCCTACCCGTCAGCGTTGGCCACCAAGCCCGAGAGCGGCGTTGGTCTTGAGGCCTACTGCCATCACAAAATGTGGCCGGAACTCGTCCCACGTGCTACCCGCGAGTTTGGCGGCAAACCCATCGACGAGCTCAAGGCGCGGGTTGCAGAGCTCGCCGCCGTCGCGCGATATTTCGACGGGACGCTGAGCATCCATTCCGGGAGCGGCAAGCAGGCGGAAGTGTTGGAAGCCATCGGCAAAGCTACTGGGGGCCGGGTGAATTACAAAATCTCCGGCGAATTGCAGCTTCAGCTTCTCGATGTGCTCTCCGAGCAGCCTGCGGGCTCCTACTGGCGTTCCGTCTTCGAGCGCATGGTTCATCGTGCCCGCAAGTTTGCCGCCGCTGGAGCCTTCGGCGCCGAGAGCGAACTGGCGCAGTTGTACGTCAAAAAAGGACTCGAATTCTATCTGGGTGATTCCGCGCGCGGCCGTGTGGACGGAAATCTCTTCCAAGTCTTCTGGCTGGGCAACATGGTGGGTAGCCGCGACGTGGACGCGCCCGACAGCGACAAGCGGTTCTTCAAGGAAAAGCTCGACGAGTTACCCGAGGATCTGCTCGCCGAAGTCCGTCGCCGTAATGCGCGCTACATCGTCTGGCTGGCCGACCACCTGCAACCATAAGGGCACACCATGGCGTGCCCCTACCGATACGCCTGCACTGAGAAACCTTCGGCAGGTTATTCCTTGCTGAGCTTCTTGATGATGGATTTGGCCAGGTCCTGGTGAATCTCGCTGTGACGGGGCACGGGTTGGGACTGCTTGGTTTTCGGGTTGGTGTATCAGTCATGGCTCGCCCCGTGCCGAACCAGCACACAACCGACTTCCTCCAACTTCCGGATCAGGTCTCTTCTTTTCAATCCGCCACGACCAGATCTTCAACTTTCCGAGCGTAGGGGATTTCGCCGGATTCGAGGTCCACTAGAAGGTCTTTGAGATTGTGGACCAATTCTTGCTTTGAGGTGCCCTGCGTCTGACAGTCGGGATATTCGTTTAGAAACCCCAGATAAAAGTCGCCGTCTCGCCAATAGGTGAACTTCGTGGTTTTCATCCGGCACTCCTGGACATAGCGCTTCCGGCCGCACGTCCCATGCGGCAAGTATACCCCAGAGAGCAACCCCGAATCAGCCGCCCCACTCGTAAGGACACGCCATGGCGTGCCCCTACCGATACGCCTGAGGAACGTAGCTGGGCAGCTTCTGGGACGCAAATATCTTCTGTAGGCGCGCGAAGCGCTGGCGACCATCAACGAGCGGAACGGCGGGCCAGTGGTCGCCGATGAGCGGGCGCGCGTAGCGCACGAAATCATCCGTCACATCGATGCGATTCGCTGCGATCCACTTCTGGGGGAAGCTGCGCTCGGAATTCGCCACCTGTTCGAGCGGAACCTTGTCGTAGCGGACGTTGTAGATCTCGCCCGGCTCGCGCAGGATGGTGCTCATGAAGCCTGAGCCGTCCTCGATTGCGATTGTCACCGCCTTCTGCCCCAGCTTATAGGCTTCATCCAAATCCACGGTGGAGGCATAGATCATCGTGCTGCGCTGGTCCGTGCCCGCCAGGTTTCCGCGCGCGGCGCCGCGTGCCTTGAGGCCCACTTGGTTCAGGTAATTGACGACCACGCGCTCGACGGTCATGCCAGAAGAAGAAAACATCGTGTGCCCAAAGCTGTCTTTCACTTCGCCTACACTGCCCACGTTGAAACCTTCGCTCACCACGACGAGGCATCGGCCATTGTGCTTCAGTTCATCGTTAATGAGGTCGGCCATCGCTTCCAGCGTCAGGCCGGATTCGGCCAGATAAATCTGCAGCGGCATTTCGCGCTGCGGATCGGCAAGGCGCGCTGCCGCCGGAATAAACCCGATCTTGCGGCCCATGGCCTGAATCACCAACACGGGGTCAGCAGGTGAAGAACCGGCATTTTCCTCATTCGCTCCCTGGATGGAGAGTGCCCAATAGCGTGCCACGCTGCCGTAGCCGGGCGTGTGATCGATCAGCTTAAACTCGCTGTCGCCGACGTCGTTGTCGATTGTCTTAGGTCCACCGACGGCGACGAGGGCCAATCCGCGCTCCTGGGCGAACTTGGCCACCTGGTTTGCCGTGTCCATCGAATCGTTGCCGCCGATGTAGAAGAAGGAGCCGACGCCGTGGGCCTTGAAAACCTCAATGACGCGGTCGAAATCTTCCGTCTGCTTAGCCCTCAGTTTGTAGCGGCACGTGCCGATGCTGCCCGCGGCGGGCGTTACCCCAAGAAGGGCGATTTCCTCCGCCGACTGGGCAGAGAGATTGAGCAACTCCTCTCTGAGCACGCCTTCGATCCCGTGGTAGCCCGCGTACACAGTGCCGAAGTTTTCCGGCATCGATCGGCAGGTATCGAGGATTCCGCGCAGGGTGTTGTTGATGGCGGGCGTGGGGCCGCCCGACTGAGCTACGATGACGTTCTTGGGCATGATGAGTCTCCACCGTTAGGTATGATGCGAGGGTGGTGGGTCCGTCAGGATGATATGTTCGAATACGCTTGCCGAACTGATTCCGGCGGCGCGGCGCCCGATGCGCCCTTCACTCGATAAAGCATTTCGCCGGCGCGAGGCACGACGAGGACGCCCTCGCTCTCGCGGCCCTGCCACTCTTTCAAATCGATCGTCGCAGGATCGATGTAACCCAAGTTGATGCGCCGGCACCGCTCCTCGGGGATTCCCGTGGCGAGGGTGACCCGGATGCGCGGCATCTCGATGCCCTTCGCGGCATCGTATGATCCCAAACCCTTGACGTGCGTCGAGTGGGCGAGAATGCCCCCGGGAAACTTCTTGAATTTGTCCCACTGCGCCAGGAAGTAGTCGCGGCAGTGGTAGCCAATCTCGTCAATCAACTTGCCGTGCGTGTAGCTGACCTCGTCGATGTGAGGCGCGTAGATCACTACCTCGCCGCCGTCCGCGACCGCGGGCTCCATCTTGTACATGCCTTTGCCGGCCGTCCAAAGATCGTCGTAGAGTTTAGGCATGACGGAGAGCACGCGGCGGTAGGGCTTCTCCACGTACATGATGTGCTTTTGCGCGGAGAGCTTGGACGCAGCCTCCCAGGCCTCGTGCGGCGAGCCGACGTATAGCCCTGCAACGCCTTCGTACGTCACCACCAGTGCGAAACACGCAGTGGGCCGGTCAATCATCGCCGCGGCGCGGTCGATCACCTGGCGCACCGGCGTATAGCCGGAACCGATGACCTTGTAGTTGGTCATCACCGCGCCCAGCCAGTGCGTAAAGTTAATAATTTCAGCCGCCGCAATACCAGGGAAGAAATACTTCGAGCCGCCGGAGAATCCCACCACCTCATGCGGAAATACCGGACCGCAGATGATGATCTGGTCGTAGTCGAAGATGAGCTTGTTGAGCCGGACCGGCACATCCTGAGACATTAAACCGTCGGTGATTGCTTCAATCTCGTTCGCCGGAATCGTGCCGAGGGTCGTGAGGCTGGCGGGATCGTCCCAGCGATGATTGAAGATGCGAATCCGGCCGACCTGGCCGTTCGTCACACGCTGGCCGACGTGCTTTGTCAACTGCTCGTCGCTCATGGGCTGGTGCGTGCCGAGGGCAATGAGGTAATCCATGGCGCTCGTCCGGGGCAGGAGGAGTTCCTGAAAGAGGCTGAACATCCGTGGGATGGGCATGGTGCGCGTGCCGTCGGGAATAATGATGAGCACACGCTTGCGGTCGGCATGGAGAGCGTCCAAACCCTCGGTGACAACCTCACGAACCTCGGCTTCGGTCAGGTAGCGATTTGCGAAGCCCTTGCCAGTTGCCATATTACTTCTCCCTCGAACTACCTTGGGCTTTAGCCCGGCGGTTGCGGGCCTGCGAGTCCACGCTAATCTCTCACACGCCACTAAAGGCGGAGAATCCCCCATCGATGGGGATGATCACCCCAGTCACGAACGCCGAAGCGTCGGAGAGCAGCCACAGCACGGCTCCAAACAAATCGTCGGGATTGCCGAAGCGGCCCATGGGCGTGTGGGCGATGATCGACTGTCCGCGTGGCGTCAGTTCGTTCGTTTTCTCGTCATGGAGCAGGAAGCGGTTCTGTTGCGTCTCGAAGAACCCCGGCGCGATGGCGTTGACTCGAATTTTGGACGAATACTGCTGTGCCAGATGTACCGCGAGCCACTGCGTGAAATTGCTGACCCCTGCCTTCGCCGCCGAATAGGCCGGTATGCGCGTAAGTGGCCGGTAGGAGTTCATAGAAGAAATGTTGAGAATCGCTCCCCGCCCTTTTTCGGCCATCAGCCTCCCGAAAACCTGGCAGGGCAACATCGTGCCCAGGATGTTCAGATCAAACACCCAGCGCAGCGCGTCAATCGGCAGATCGAAGAATGAGAGATTGGGACCGGTCGTCGCCTGGGGCTTGTTGCCCCCAGCGGCGTTGACCAGGCAATCGACACGTCCAACTTGCTCCAGGATGGTACGCGCCGCTTCTTGCAGACTTGATACATCCAGGACGTTGGCCTGCACAGTCATCGCCCGGCTGGCGCGATCTCCCATTCGTTCAAGGATCTGCGCGGCGGGTGCCAGGTTCAGATCGAGCAGCGCCACGTTCGCTCCACATCCCACTAGGGCGCAGGCAATATCGCCGCCTAGGATTCCAGTCCCGCCCGTAATCACAACACTGCGACCCGTGAAATCATACATGCGGGTCAACTCAGTCAAGTCCATTCCGTAGTTCCCTCCCGATTAGCATCCGCAGTCCGACCGATCGCGCGCGTCTCATTGCCGCCGGGATGCAGATTCTTGAAGTCATCCAGTATAGCCCGTGCAGGCAGGCATTTTGCCGCAAATCTTCGTCGGGGAATCCGACGAATTTTCCAACATCAGGACCAAGAAATGATTTCGTCGAGAGGTGCGGAGGCCGCAACGGGCAGGCGGACATCATCAAGCGGACATCGACTCTGACATCTCCTAGTGGAAGCCACACGACCCAAGTGGCTGCTGACAGGCGACCCTCAGAATCTCCAGTCCGTTGTGAACCGTACTGAATTGCCGCGCAGCGTGCCCAACGCCTGCGCCGTATTGTAATAGGTGTAACCGAGGCCAAACGAGAAGTGGTCGTTGACTTTGAAAGTGAGCGTGGGGCTGACGCGCCCGCCCAGTTTGACTGGATTCCCGGTGTCGGTCTTCTGGATTCCAATTCCGCCGCTCAGGTCATAGCCCACCGGCCCGAAGAGTTTCCCATAGATGCGCGGCGTGAGCAGGTAGCGCTGGTAGAAGCTGGGATTGAAGAAACCCATATAGTTGTTACGATCCCGGCCCGCAAAGCCGAACAGAGCCGCCTCGGCGCCCAAGTCAAGTGAGATGGAGTTGGAAGTCGCCACAACGCGGTTGAAATCGACCATCCCTCCCTGCGTGTCGTCGCGCCGGCGCGGGTCGTCCATCTGCAAAGCCTTCAAGTGGGCGTAGTAATAGTCCAAGTGCAAGTCAGTCTTGGGATCCAGGAAAAAGTTCAGCCCGCCCCCAATTTTCGACTGCATCACGCCGATGATGACTGTCGTGGGCGTGTAAGTAATGGGCATATAGCTCGCGTCGATGTCCACGCTGAAGCGCTTCGTGGGGGCATAGGTCCCACCCACGAGGCCGAGCGCGCTGGTACCCGCCGACGGCCCCGAGTACTGGACGACGGAGCGGACGACATCAATCCCCGGGCCGAAACGAATCAATCCGGCGCCACCCCGAAACGTCCAGCGGTCGTTCGCGCGTGTGCTCTGGCGGTAGAGGAACATGTCCGCCACCGCCGCGCCGGTGAGGCCGGTCGGAACCTGGTTACCGGCCTGATCCCGCCGCGGGCCGAATGGGGAATTCACCGGAAGCGCCGAAAAAGTGACATAGGAATCGGTGCGCGGAATGAAGGAGAAGCCGAGTGTCCCGCCGAAGGAGTAGCTGCGCAAGTCCTCGTTGGGCAGGCCTTGCTGTGCTTGTTCCTGCGTCGGCGGGCCGATTTCGCGCGAGTAGGTGGCCGACGTATGCAGTGTCACCGCCGACTCACCGCGAATCTGCTGGCGGAGGGCAACGACTTCGGAGTTGTTGGGGCTGATCGCGGCAGCCCTGTCGAGCAGTTGCAGACTCTTCTTCTTGTGATGCTGGGCGCGTTCGATGTAGGCCAGCAGGAACACCGCATCGAAATTATTGGGTTCGGCGGAAACCACTTCGGAAGCCGAAGTGTAAGCCTGTTTCGTATCGCCCTGGTTATAGGCGATCTGCGCTTTTCCGAGCAAGGCCGAAGTGTCCTTGGGATCCTTCTTCAGCATCTCGTCGTATTTCTTGAGCGCGCCATCGCGGTCGCCCTGCATCAAGTCAAGTTTAGCGAGTTGGCCCAGGGCTTCGCGGTTCTGAGGCTCGGCAGCGATGACCGTGTTGAGCGACTGCCGCGCGCCGGCATTATCCCCCAGGCGAAGCTGCAACCGGGCGGTCTCCATCTGGAGGCCGGTGTTCGCCGGGCTGGCGGCGATCAGCTTCTGGTAGAGGGCCAGCGCCTCGCGGTCCTGGTTATTCCAAACGTACTCGCGCGCCAGGCCCTCCATGGAATCGGCGTCGTCGGGGGAAGCGGCCAGAACTTCGCGATAGAGGCGGATCGATTCATCATATTGGCGGTCACGGGCGAGCAGGTGCGCCAGTTCCCGCTTCGCTCCCACGTCATCCGGACCTTTCTCCAGCACCTTGCGGTATGCCGCGATGGCTGCGCCTGTATCGCTGAGCTGGGCCAGGTTGTAGGCGCGGCCTTTCAACGCCAGGGAATCGTCCGGGTAAGCCGCCAGCCGCTGGTCGTAGTAGGCCACCCAGTCCTGGGCCGGCGCGCCGCTGGCCGGCCGCAGCGTCACCCACTTCGCCTCTTCGTCCCCCGAGGCGATAGTCGTCAGCGCCTCCGAGTTCTGGGTGTCCGAGGGCCGCAGAGCCGCGAGGCTCTGGAAGATGGCGCGCGATTCCTCCCGGTGGTCGGTCCAGAGGAGCACAAAGGCCTTGCCCTGCAACGCATCGTAGTTATTTGGGGAGGTCTTGAGGACCTCGTTGTACTGGGCGAGAGCTTCGTCGTAATTGTGATTGCCGGCGAGCGCCAGAGCCAGACCCAGTTTGGCGTCGGAATTCTGAGGATTGATTTGCAGGGCTTTGCGGAAGGCATCGATGGCCTCGGGATTGCGCCGAGCGCGGAGCAGGGTCGAACCCAGCCCGGTCAGTGCTCCCTCCGAATTCGGATCGGACTCCAGGATGCGGTTGTAATGGGTGATCGATTCGGCATACTGCTGGCAGAGGACCAGGGCGCGGGTCAGCCGCGATTCGAATCCCTGATCGTTGGGCAAAATCTCGAGACCGCGGCGGCTCAGGCTGATGCTCTCGGAGCAGCGCTCCGGGGTCGCGGTGACCTCCGCCAGCGCCTTGAGCGCCGAGGTGTCGTTGGCGTTCACCGTCAGGCGGTCGCGGTAATAGGCTTCGATGCGGGCCGTGTCGCCGGCCCGGCGTGCTGCCACCAGCTCTCGCTGGCGGAGCTCGCCATCCGCCAAGTCCAGGCCGTGGGAAATTTCGCTGCTGCGGGGATAACGCTTCTGAAGCTTCTGAAAGAGTGCCCGGGCTTCCTCCGGACGGTCCGACCAGAGGAGCGTGAAGGCGCGTGCGGTCAGGGCGTCGCCGTTATTGGGACTCAGACGCAGCACGCGGTCAAAGTACTTGAGCGCCTCTTCATGCTGACCCTGCCAGGAGGAGAGGCGTCCCATGCCGATTGAGGCCGTGGAATAGTTGGGATTGGAAGATAGGACCAGGCGGTACTGCTCCTGCGCCCGCGGGTAGTTTTTCTCGCGCGTGTAGAGATTGCCCAGACGAGTGCGCGCCGCCAGATCCCCCGGGTTCCGCTGCAGGTAGGCGTCATAGGCGGATTCCGCCTGGCGGTAGCGGTCGGCGTCCGCGTAGGCTTCCGCCGCCTGCTTCCAGGCGATGGGCGGAGCGTTGGGCCGCTTGGCCAGCTTTTCGTAGATGGCGCCGGCCTCCGCGTTGCGCTTCAGGCCCGTCAGGCAGCGCGCCAGGCTTTCCGCGATGTCGAGGGAATCGGGGCTGAGCTCGAGGGCGCGGGAGTAATAGGTGGCGGCTGCGGCGTAGCCCTTGGGACCGCGCCGGTAGAAGCAGAACGCCAGATTCTTGAGCACATCGATGTTCTTCGGAAAAAACGGCAAAACCTCCAGGTAGTAGCCGCGGGCGGCCTCATAGTCCTTCTGGAGGAACAACGCGTGGGCATTCTGGAGGAGTTCCAGGGGGGGCCGCTTAGCCTGCTGGGGTTTGGCCGCCGCGGCCTGGCCGGCCTGCCCGGCCCAGGCGGCGGATGCCGCGAGGGTCAACGCCAGGAACACCATCCCCCACCGCGCCGTGCCCAAGGAACGCCGCCCAAAGCTCATCGACCTCTCGTCAAATCGCGCGACGCTCAGTTTCATGCTCTCCTACCCTTCTCAACTTTCCGGCGCGCCAGCGTCCCCCTCCCAGGGACCTGCACGGCATCCTATGCTTCAGGACGCCTCCGCTTGCTTGAGATAATCCTTCACTTCTTCGTTGTCCGGATCCCGCTGCAAAACCTGGCGGAACATCTGCGCCGCTGCCGGCTTGTTGCCCAAGCGCAGGTGGGAAAGGCCCATGCCAATCAACGCTTCGTTATTGTCGGGAATCTGCTCCAGAATGGCGCTGAACTGGCGCTGCGCCATCACCGGCTGACCCGCGCGGAGATAGCAATAGCCGGAGCCCAGGAGATTGCGGGGATTCGCGGGCTCCGCCTCCAGTCCCTGCCGGAAGTCTTCCGCCGCCTCGTCGATCATTCCCAGCCGGTAATGCGACCAGCCCCGCAGGCTGGTTACATCCACATCCTTGGCGGCCAGCGGCGCCAGAGTCTCCAGAACCTTGGCGTAGTCCTTCTGTTGGAACAACTGCTGCGCCTGGTCGAGCCGGTTCACCAGGTCCCAATACTCCTGGCTGGAGGAGGCCGCCGTCCAGTA
>Ga0187878_1004074_pt1 | contig 11532 bp, 9 predicted proteins | sample June2016WEW_17_1_FD_132979 | JGI IMG/M metagenome (GOLD analysis project Ga0187878, IMG submission 132979) | Peatland microbial communities from SPRUCE experiment site at the Marcell Experimental Forest, Minnesota, USA - June2016WEW_17_150 | ecosystem: Environmental > Terrestrial > Soil >...
AGGGGCCGCGCAAAAATAACTTTACATTTTTGACGGGGCCAATGTGTAGTTCCACTTGGGCAGCGTCTTGTGCTGGCTGAGGGCGAGTCGGGCCAGATCTGAAGCGGATATCTTTTCCCCTTTGGCATAGTTCTTCCTAACCAAGCAGGTTCTGACCCTGAGGCCGGTGGATGTTTTTGTCGTCTGGATGTATTTCAGGACTGTCTCATAGCTCTGCAATGGCTTGCCCGCCCAATTATTGCTGATATAGGAGAACAAGTGATGTTCAATCGGATTCCATTTCGATGCACCCGGGGGGTAATGACAAACGGTGATTTTCAGTCCGTGAGGATCGCATAGTTGGTGTTGCAAATGATATTTCCAGGCGTGGGCTCGGGCACTGTTCCCGCCGCCGCAGTCCGCCAGGATCAACAGTTCATCGGCTTTGGGATACGTGCTCCTGCCGCAGCGTTTCCACCATTGAGCGATCGAATCCACCGCAAATAATGGCGTTTCATAGTTGGTTCCGACAGCCACGAAGCCGCTGTTCGCCTCCGTATCGAGGATGCCGTATGGAACCGCCATCCCCACCGCATCGTTGAGAAAATCGTGATCATTCACCTGATCGGGATCCTGTTGCCACGACACCCCAGGATTTTTAAAATTCCCGACTTTCTCCTTCTTTTTCGTGTCTACGCTGATGATGGGATTCCCCGCAGAGGCAAATTCTTTTCGTTTCCGGTTGATGTATCGGAACTGCCGGTTGCGCACCCGTCGTGGTGGCGGGTTCTTATTCCCAGATTCCAGCGTCTTCTGATTTACCCGCAACGAGAATCCCATCTCTTTCAACAAGCGGCCCACGGTTTTGGCGCCAATCCGAATGCCCAGCAGCCGTAGTTGTCGGGCGATTTTCCGCGTCGTCTTGCGTGTCCATTTCAGCCCGTGCACGGGGTCTCCGGCTTTGTCGTGCTTGAGCAGATCTGCAATCCGCTCGATTACTTCTGGCGTTTTTTTTCCACGGGTTTGCGCCCGCCTCCCTTTTTGCGAACGTTCTGGCGTTGCACCCGCTCTCCAAAAAGTTCCGAGCGTCCCCGAGCCACAGTGTGCACGTCAAGCCCGAAGAACTCGGCGATCCTGCGGTCTCCACCATGCCCGAACTTGTGCGCCTCCAAACCCGCATACAAGCGCCGTTGCTGCTCGTCGAGCATACTGAAGAACAGAATGATCGCAGCTTTCACTTCTGGTGACAACTCCGCCTGCATGGTCGAGTCGCCCATTTCCAACACTGCTTGCCGGCCCTCGCGCCGCAAGCGTTGCTCCTGCCGGACACTGGGCTCGAGGGAAAAGTACACATACCTGCCACCCACGTCGTCGCGGTCAATACGTCTTCGACGGTACAGCTGCAACAACGGTTCTTTTACCTCGACATTCAGCAAACCTTGCAACTCGCCAGCAGTGAACCCGGCATCGGCTTCTTCCACAAACCGCTGGGTGGTAGCCAGCAGGTTTTTGTCGCGCGAAAACCACACCGCACGATAAGACCATAGCCCCCATTCGTCAAATCTGGGAATGTCCGCAAGCGTATAGTATTTCCCTCGATGCGAGTAGCTCGTCCGGTAACCCAAGGCTTTGAGCTTCCGAAACACCGTCATGGTGCCCGAACTTCCAAGTGCTTCTTTCAACTCTCCGAGTGTGGCCATTTTCTGCCGTTGCAAAAACGACTGGACGACATCCTGGTTAAAGACCATGTGGTATAGTTCCTCCTAAAAACGCCTCTGTAGGACGAATTATACCATACAGCAATTGTTACATATCCCTAGATTCTTCCGATTTATCAAGCTTTCCAGCGCCTAAGCTCCTGAAATGAACAGGATTCGATTGGGATAGTTAGTCCTAATTGTGTGAAGTTATTTTTGCGCGGCCCCTTAGGAGCTTCTCGTAGACCTGAACAAATCGTTCACGACCCGCAAGAAAAAGCTTGTCTAGCGCCAGTATACGAATGGGCGGACTAGAATCACCTTCGGCCATCTCGATCATTCGTTCGATGGCTCTGTCATTCGCAATGTCGCCCAACACCACGAGCGCCACATCCCTTCGATCCCTCGCTAGGATACTGTCCCCCAGAAATCGTGACCTCCTTAGCGCCTCTTCGAGCCCAGCTTTCTTATCGATTCCAAGCGCTCGCAATGCCTTGTCCCGCGGAACCTCCAGTGAGACTGTCGCGTCCTCAAGCTCCTGAGCTGTAAATGCGGGATTGGAGGTCTTCACCTTTTGGATCGCAACATCACACTTGGTGACGAACTCCTCAAAGACCTTCGGATATCTCTCGTCTGCCCTAACGTACCTATTTCCGCTTAGCGCGAAGACCATGGGATATTCGATCTGTGCAAGAGTCCCAGAACGCTCCTCGCACAATGTCTCCAGGGTGATGATTTCATATCGTCCATCACCATCTAGATCCTTGACCGCCTCCTTCAGACTACCACCATAGGGGTGCAAGCCATCTATTCCCTGATCTTTGAATGTACCCTCGTCTCTAAATATAACAACCAGCCTCCTTGGGGCGCTTGTGGCGATCTCCTCTACCTCTAACACCAATTCCAGAATGCCATCCTGATTTAGGTCGATAAAGCGGAAGTCTCTTACACTTGCTCCCGTCCAAAAGCTATATGCGCCAAGAGGAGTTTTCACTTTGTCCAGCTCAATGAGCCACGCCATCAAGCCATCCTTCGATGCGGCTTCTGTAAGAGATTTAGTGTTTTCAGGTGAGGCCGCCCAACTCAACAGGCGCACATCTGTTTTCTGAAAGGAATATCCCACCAATCCAGAGCAGGCGACGGCCAGTACAATCGCAAATGCTGCGATTTTCAGATGCCTGGTACGCATAGTCGTTTTCCTTATGTGTGCCTGTCGCTAATTTTTGCGAGCCCCTCTCCCCGGACCTCAGGTTCGTACTTGAGAGATTATGGTAACTTTCCGGCCTTTTTGAATCACAGCTATGGTCCGCTCTGGCAGGATTCTACACCCCGAAAGGGATGGCTGGGCAGACAAATCCCTGTCCGGCAGGTCCGGCCGGCCTCTGAGTCAACGGCCGTCCTATGAAAACCGCAGGTCCCATCGCCCCCGTTCGTCTACAGCGGGAGCATTCGCGAAAATAGATGCCAGTTAACCGGCCAATCTGTGCCGTTCGGACCACTCGGCCTAGGGTAGGATTGCCGGTTAACCGATGTCCCATTTCCCGAAGAATACACATTGGGAGGGGGAATGGCGCATGCGCCACCTCGGCCCGAACCTTCTTTGTATTTTTCTTATTATTCGTGTTATTCGTGGCTGCTTTTTGTTTGCTGTGATGGGAGGCAGGACCAGAGCTGCGAAGGGAAATACTCTCCATGCTTGCTGCTACGGGGATCGGCGAAGGCCGGTTAGGCCAACCCTTGAGCGAGCGCTTGCGGTGAAAAATGTAGAAACTCCAGGCAGGGGTGCGGCATACCGCACCCCTGCGTCCCAATCTCAATAGTTCTTCTCCGGCAGCGGCATGACCATGAAGAACTGCGGCGGGCCGATGGAGGTGACGGTGTCGCCAACCATCTTGCCGAGCACCGCACGATACCGGACGGCCGGCACCTGCGGTGCTCCGCCACCGCCGCGTCCGCCAAACCCACCAGCGCCACCACCACCACCGGCGCCACCACCACGGCCGGCCTGCGCGCCACCCGCAGCACCCGCGGCGTTTGCAGCACCCGCGGCGCCGGCAGCTGCTTCACCGCCGCGTCCACCTCCGGGGCCACCCTGTCCGGCCGCAGGCGTGACTGGATCCCCGCGCAGGTTCCAGGTGAAACGACGCAGACCCGCGGTGCCCGGGAGATCCAGCCGGCGCACCTGCTTGCCCGTGTCGTCCGAGATCGTGAGGACCAGCTTCGTGTCCGCGGGCAAATCCTGGCGGACGTGGTAGGTGAACACGGCGCCCATAGGCGGATTCGGCGCGGTCCAGGTGGGTTCCGGAGCCTGCCCCTCGCCTATCATGTTGAAGAAGACGGCATCTCGCAGCGGGAACAGACGCGCGTCCTCGGCGAGAGTCTGGGCGTTGATTTCGCGGAGGGGGCTGAAATCGTCGAGAATGTAGAATCCGCGGCCGAAGGTTCCGAGCACGAGATCACTCTCGCGCTTCTGCACCGTCATGTCGCGCACCTGGATCGTGGGCACACCGCCTTTGAGCTGCACCCAGTTGCCTCCGCCATCGATGCTGACGAACAGGCCGAACTCGGTGCCGGCGAACAACAGGTCGCCGTTGACATGATCCTGAATGACCGACCAGACATCGTGGCGATCGGGAAGATTGGACGCAATCGACGTGAATGTGCGTCCGCAGTCGGTGCTCTTCAGCGGTTGCCGTGCTCGAGGCTGCGGGGAAACCGGCCGGAATGACTTGGAAATACCATTGCGGCTTGTCCCCCTGCTGCCTTACACAGTCCGCGCCAGGCCCATCCCAAATCCTTTCAACGCATAAAAGAGCGCGGGCGTGAAACAGGCGAGAGGAACGATGAACCTGATTCTCAGTGACTGGTGTAATCAATAGTCTTCTCTTCGCCTGATCTTGATCTTCATGGCACCCGGAACCGAACAATCGGACGCCAGAATAAGGTAGCCCCCGCCGCCTGCGCCCGAAAGTTTCCAGCCATGTGCGCGGTTTTCGTATTCCCCGATGATATTGAGGATGCTTTCGTCGACCATGTTGGGAAACATGGCAATCTGGGCTTCAAAGGATCTCCTGAACTGCTTCCCGAATTCCACGATGTTTTTCGACAGAATGGCCGTCCAGCAGGCGTCGGTCGCCTCGGCCAGGGCCCGGGCGCCCTCAGCGGTGATGTTCGTGTTCTCCAGAACATGGAACCCCGAAACCCGCGGGCCCAAAGTGATGAGATACAGGCTGCTCTCAAGCCAGTCGAGAATCACCGGATCATCCACGGATTCGATGGAATAAGGCCAATAGTCGCCACTGTAGTTGTGTTTGTTGAGTCCCGGGAATACGATGCCCAGCGCATCCTGCGCGCCTGAAACTTCATTCGTTCCCGGCGGATTTTCGTAGGCGAAGAGAATCTTTGCCAGCTGCTCTCTGTCGCCATGCGGGACGTCGGACTTCCAGAGCTCGATGGCTTTGCGCCTCGTGCTCGAGGCCATGCCACTGCGGTCGTTGAACTCGAAGGTGGGCTCAATGCTGATCGTGATGACCGGGCCCGGATAATACTTCGAGACAAAAGGTTGATCGAGCCAACCGCCGGCCAAGTCGATACGGAAGGGAATCCGGCACTCTGTCTTCAATGCGGTAGTAGATCTGATGGGCAGGTTGCCGTATGGGATTCGTTTCAGAACAATGTATTCAATTCCCTTGTGGCGGCAAAGTTCAACCTTGGTGGGAGTATTGCCGTCTTCGTTCACAATGAAGATGTCAGGACCAATGTCGTCCATCTCCTTGAGGAAATCGATGATCCCTGTGCCGCTGTTGATGCGGCACTCCTTAACGCATGCCAGCGAGGAGAGCATGAAATGGCGCTCTTCCTGTGAATTGATTGGGTAACGGCCTTTCAGGCTTGAGACATTCTCATCGTTGCCGATGCAGACATAGAGGTCACCATAACCGGCAGCTTCCTTGAGAAAGGCCAGGTGCCCGCTGTGAAGCAGGTCGAAGCAACCGGTGACGATTACCTTCTTTTTGCCCGGCAACCCATCCGTGTGAAAAACCTCCTTCATTTCCTGAAAACCCGCCTGCCGGCTGAATCTCAAGAACTCCTCCTCGACCCTGGGCCAAGCGTCGATCTCACCGGCATATTCCGCGTATAAACAAACCGTCTTGTCATGACGATAGCTGCTGACGGCACGAAACGCATGGCCCATTAGACCGGCAATGACCGAATCTTGTGAGTTCCGACAGGACTCCTCGTTGCGGCAACCAGCCAGTCGAAGGGCCTGCCGCCCCGGCTGCTCACCCCCTTCTTTGTGGCCCAGCATCTCCATGATCGCCCACCACTCCCCTTCTTTGCGGGTTTCCAACGGCTCCTGCATGGGGTCGGTGAGTTTCCACCATTCGCGTGTGGTTTCATCGGCGATGGCGGCCATGTCCGCGTCATAATCGTCGCCGATGTATTCGAGATGGGAAAACAGGATGCCATCCCTGAGGAAGATGCTGTAGTTCCTGATGTTTGAGCGGCTGATGCTCCGCAAGACCCCCGGGAAGATATGCTTATGGAGGACGATGTATCTCTCCTCATACTCCGGCCGAAGTCTGAGGAGGCTGCCGATGTGTTGTGTCTTAGGATCTGTCATGAGACAAGCGGACGATCCAACGTAACCGTAACTTGATCCCCTTCATGGATCCCGGATCTCCCGGGAGGCGAACCCTTAGGGTCTGTCACGAATCAAGTGGTGCACTTTGCCGCAGGCCCCCGGCCCGCTGGCTAGGCGCGAGCGACGAGCATACCCGCGGCGGTATGTAAGGAGCGAGCAACGCCCCATATGCCCGCCCGGCGCTCGCGCCGAGGTGCGCCACTATACAGAACGACTTAAATTCTGCCGCATGCTGGGCGGTCGTATGTTATCTGAATTCCGTGAGGGGGACATAAGGACCGGGAAGCGCCTCTCTGCGCCCGCCAGTGTGATTTTTCTGTCATTCAGGCCCGAAGGGCCGGCAATGAATAGGCCCGGCCGTAAGGCCGGGATATGGATGGCAGAGAGATGGAGCGCCGAAGGCGCGGCACCCGAAAATTCAACAGTTCCGCACCTTCGGCGCTCGATTTTCATCCGGAATCGGATCCCGGCCTTACGGCCGGGCCTACGAACTGCTGGCCCTTCGGGCCTCAAAGACCATGGCCTCACGAAACCCCCAAACCTTGTCGCATGCCCCATATGATCTTTCGCTTGCGGGCACTATTTATGACACTCTGTATAATTTTGTGAACGACCCTTAGCTCGCGCGACGTCCGCTTTTTTCCTCCTGTTGGTTGTAACGACAGGGATATTATCATCCTGACCCCAGTTTCCATGACTACAAAGACGACATTTTAGCGGCCGTGATCCCGAAATTCCTTGCGCCTGCGTCGTGGTCACGATAAAAGTACGTATCGGCAAGAGCGAAGCAGTATCGAAACTGGCGAGCACCAAAACTCAAACGCAGTTCTCACACTCAGGTTCGATCCCACCTATGGACTACACACCCGACGGCAGACCGATTCTCGATTCTGAGTTTCGCAGGCGACGCATTGTCAACTGGATGTCGCTTGGATTCCTGTACGCATTCTTTTATATGACGCGGTACAACTACACCGCCTCCGCAGCATGGCTTGCGGCTGTGCTCGGCTGGAAAAACACCCAGCTCGGTGTTTTCGAAACGATTATGCCGCTGGTATATGGGCTTTCTGTAGTCTTGAATGGGCCTTTCGCGGATCGGATCGGCGGCAAGCGGGCGTTTCTGTTCGGCGCGGCCGGTGTCGCGGTCATGAATTTTCTTTTCGGCATGGCAAGCCTCGCCGTGGTGTCTCCTGCAACCTGGGCGGGAACCGGGCTCGCTCTCCATGTGGTCACACCTCCTATACTCAAGTTCGGTCTGTCCGGGGGCATGATTCTCACGCTCATGGCAATCGTCTGGGGCCTCAACGGGTATTTCCAATCCTTTGGCGCACTTTCCATCGTAAAGGTCAACGCCCAGTGGTTCCACGTACGTGAACGCGGTACCTTCGCCGGTATTTTCGGCGTGCTGATCCGCATGGGCTTGCTGCTCGCCTTTTACGGGGTGCCACTTATTTTGCTCGCATTCCCATGGCAGTACGCATTCTGGATCCCCGGCGCGTGTGTGCTGGTGCTCTTCCTCATAAACTATTACTTCATGGAAGATTCTCCCAAAGACGCCGGATTGGGTGATTTTGAAACCGGCGACGATATCGAGGATGATGACAGCAAGCCCTCATCGGTTCAATTCGTTCTCCGGAAGGTGTTCGCCTCGCGTGTCATGTGGATGATCGCACTCGGCTCGATGATGCTCGGCTTCGTTCGCAGGAGCGTGGTGGATGCCTGGTGGCCGAAGTACTTCGTGGATTTCCATGGGATTGACAAGGCGCATTTCACGACCTCTCTTCCCTACATCATTGCGACTTGGGGGATTGCGTTAGCCGGCATCCTGGGCGGGTTCGTGTTTGGGATCGCGTCCGACCGGACGTTCAGCGGACGGCGAGCCCCGGTAATCACATTTGGATTTATCGGAATGGCGATACTCCTCGCCCTCTTCGGCGTGTCGGACATGCTTAATTTCGGTCCCGTTGCCGCCGCATGCTTTCTTGTCCTCCTCTCCTTCTGTGTCAATGGCGCGCACGGCATGATCGGCGGAGCGGCGTCGATGGACTTCGGGGGCAAGAAAGCCGTGGCGACTGCCGCCGGGCTCTTTGACGGCATGCAGTACCTGGCGGGCGCGTTCGTCGGCGTGGGAGTCGGGTATATCACCACAACATGGGGCTGGAGCGCATGGCACTGGGCGCCGATTCCGTTCGCACTATTCGGCGTATGGGTGATGTCGCGGTTGTGGAACGTAATGCCGAAAGGCAGGCGTGCCCACTGATTGCCGCCGGGTGAATCCTGATACATCCCCGTGTTGCCGCGAAAACGCCGGGCACACTCCCGGCCAAATTACTGCTATTCTCGCGCAGCCACGAAGATGATAGCCGCGCGCCGAGACGGCGAACTGCCCAGGTCACGATGCAACGCATCATCGCTCGGGAGGAACGGCGCAAATGGGTACAATGATCGTCGACGGCCATGAGGGAGCCGGGAAGAGCACGCTGATCCAGCGCCTGCTCGAATCCAATAAGTCGAGGGCCATTCAGGTTTCACGCTGCCTGGCCAAGCCGGGCTTCGGCCAATGGAGGGAGACGCCCACTGGGGGTTCGAGCGGGAAATCTCCTGACCAGGCACAACTGGACAAGTGGCTCGATGCCGGGGCGGCGTATGCAAACCTGCTGACCTACGATCCGAGCCGGATCGACATCGAGACCCTGATCATGGAAGCAGGCCAGGGATTTGGGGACTTGGACGAATGGGTGATCGAGGGGGAGAACGTCGCATACTCCTGCGTACACTGTTCCGTCTTTGTGCTTCGACCCCTGCCGGAATCGGCACGGTTGGTAGAAACCAAGGAGCGCATTGTCGCCCACATGCCTCTGGACGAGTACCTGCGGTATTCGGCTGGCGAGTTGCCCGACGAATCGGTCGCAGAGGACGACGAGTCAGTGGAAGAAGCGCAGTTTGATCTGCCGTTTGATGAAGAGCTTCCGGAAAAGCTCGCGGCGGCGGGTGTGGTTTTGAACGACTCGGAAAAAGTCCGGTTGCGAACTCTTTTGCAGGATGGGATTCCCATCCGGTCCAAGCAACCTGAATTGCGGCCCGAGTGCGCGCGGCTGCCTGCTGCCGAGGTTGTGATCATCAACCTGCATGACGACGCGGAACGTGCCCGCGCCGAAGCGACACGCATTCAAATCCTCAATCTCTTCAAGGATTGGACGCTTAGATACCAGCTCGGATTCCGTTCCCAGGTCACACGGGCCGGCGTTTACCTGGCCAACCTCCAGAATCCCGGCGATTCGGGCACAAAGGCAGCTCTGGCCCAGATCAAGCGCAAGCTCCGTGGCCGCTGATCAACCTACACGATTCCCCGGGATCCGGATGCCAAGCGCGCCTGCCGGCGTAGCCTGACCGAAGAGCGCGGCGATGTCAACGACTGCCGCTGTCTCCCCCCGCGCTGCCGCGCGCGGCATGGAGCTGCGTGCTATCATCTGCTCGGTCAACCTTGAGATCCCCGCAGCCGGGATCGTTCCCCTAGAAAGCTCATTAGAACGAAAAAACAGGCTCCAAAATCGACCGTAACCCGGAGTTTCAATCCCTCCGTCATATGCTCATCTTGTCAGATCCAAAACACTTCGGGTGGTCCGTGCCCGATCAGATCCCCGGGCAGAAGCGTTTTGGCAGAGAATGGCCGGTCAAGGCGGAGGATAAGCGACCCATACCTTGAAATCTCTGTTGTCATAACCGAATATTCAAGGTAGGATGCTGGTATGATCGAGCGCCAGGAAGAGCTGGGAAGTTTGCACCAACTGCTGCGCCGGCACCGCATAGTCGGCATCATCGGCGCGCGTCAGGTTGGCAAAACAACACTTGCTCGCATGTTGGTGAAAGAGTGGTCCGGCCCAGCCGCATTTTTCGACCTTGAGAGCGCGGAAGACCAGGCCAGACTGGCTGACCCCATGCTCGCGCTGAACCCGCTTCGGGGGCTGGTGGTGATTGATGAAATTCAGAGGCTTCCTGAGATATTCACCGTTTTACGAGTGCTGGCTGATCGGCCACTCAGACAGGCCCGCTTCTTAGTACTCGGAAGCGCTTCCCCTCAGCTTCTCCGCCAGGGTTCGGAGAGCCTTGCCGGCCGGATTCTGTATCACGAACTCAGCGGTTTGTCCCTGGGGGAAGTTGGCCCCGCTCATTGCCAAAGACTCTGGTTGCGGGGCGGGATGCCGCGGTCCTATGTTGCGCGTTCATCCGCGGAGAGTTTCGAGTGGCGTCAGGGATTCGTTCGTACTTTCCTGGAACGGGATCTGCCCCAGTTGGGCATCGGCGTGAGCGCAATAACTATGCGGCGCTTCTGGACCATGCTAGCCCATTACCACGGCCAGGTCTGGAATGCGTCCGAATTGGCGCGCTCCTTCGGCGTCGCGGACACTACTGTACGAGGATATTTGGACCGCCTCACTGCGGCCCTTGTTGTCCGGCAGCTCCTTCCCTGGCACGAAAACATTTCAAAACGCCAGGTCAAAGCTCCCAAGGTATATATTGCAGACAGCGGGATTCTGCACACTTTGTTGAACCTGCGAACTCAGGAGGACCTGGAAGCGCATCCCAAAGTTGGCGCATCCTGGGAGGGATTTGTACTCGACCAGGTAATTCGCAAGCTACACGCCGACCGTGACGAATGTTATTTCTGGGCTACCCATGCCGGCGCCGAGCTGGATCTGCTTGTGGTCCGAGGGCGCCTGAGACTTGGATTCGAAGTGAAACGCACGAGTTCCCCGCGCATCACTCCGGCCATGCGCCGAGCCATGGAGGATCTGCATCTGAGCAAGCTTGAAGTCATTCACGCCGGCGGCGACACATTTCCTTTGGGAGAGAAGGTTCGGGCGGTTGCCTTTGTCCGATTGCTCGAAGACCTAGAGCCCCTGCAGTAAATCCCGGTCAAGGGGCTGCAGCCCCTTGAAATCCCCGCGGGATCTGAGCCGCGTCAAGAGGGGTCCTCGCAGGCCGATTCCCATCCTGATGGATTCCTGACACCCAGCTTGCAGCGACGTGGTGTCAAGTAACGACACGTGTGGAATTCATGCCGCTCACGGATATGCTCTGTGCAATCGAAGAATCCATTCGCAATTACTGGTGATTTGGTCCATGCGAGCAGTCCAAGGCGTTAGCAGCGCCCGCTGCCACTCCTCGCATTCAAGCACCGAATCTCCGTCCAGCTCGTACAACGCGAGG
>Ga0187878_1004075_pt1 | contig 11525 bp, 11 predicted proteins | sample June2016WEW_17_1_FD_132979 | JGI IMG/M metagenome (GOLD analysis project Ga0187878, IMG submission 132979) | Peatland microbial communities from SPRUCE experiment site at the Marcell Experimental Forest, Minnesota, USA - June2016WEW_17_150 | ecosystem: Environmental > Terrestrial > Soil >...
ACTACTTCCCCTACAAGTGTCTACGAAATGAAGAGCCTCGTGTACCACACTGATATAGGTCTCCTCGATTGTGCAAGTTGACAATAGGTATGTGTTGAGGAGAATGAGAAAATCACATTCTTTGTTCTTTAAATAAAGTTTATAGCGATAGGGTTGGTTCTCCTTAAATACTAATCTAACTCTCATGTTTTTTTATGTTAAAGAATATGCTTGTGCGCGCGCGCCGCACGCGATTATTTAGCCCGTAAGGTGGTAAAAAAGTGAGCGTTCCCGACACCGAGTCTGACCTGAGATACTGGTGGACACAGCCACGTGAAAGGCTATTAGAAATTCTGAAAACAGACCAATCTAAAGGCTTAGCAAAAGATCGGATCCTTGAACAACGATCAATCTACGGCTCAAACACCTTACAGGAATTGAAACCCACAGATATTCCGACACTCCTCATAAAGGGCATCAAGCAACCCATGATGATCCTCCTTATCACAATCGCCCTAGTGTCACTCGCTTTCGGTGAACTGCTTGAGGCATCTGTGATGATCTTCGTAGTAGTCGCATACATCTCGGTTGAGTTCATCAACAAGCTGCGGACCGATCGGACGATGGCTCGCCTCAGAGAACTCACACAACCAACCACGAAGGTCATTAGGGATGGAGAACCGCAAGAGGTTCCCACGTCCGAGTTAGTTGTCGGTGACTTAATTATACTTACATCAGGAGTCAGGGTACCCGCTGACGCACGACTTATACAAGCAAGTGGACTCGTAGTGAACGAGGCGACATTGACCGGCGAGTCGCTTCCAGTGACGAAGAACCCCGAAGTTGAACTCAGACCAGACACTGCTCTAATCGACAGGGTCAACAGCGTCTTCACGGGAACAATCATCCTCGACGGAGAGGGAACAGCCATTGCTATGGCTGTCGGTCAGGGCAGCGAGTTCGGTAAAATCGCTAAGGAAGTAATGGAGACGAGGAAGCAGCAGACCCCACTCCAAGCTTCGATGAGGCAACTATCTAAGAGTCTCGCAATTTTCGCGATAGTCGTCAGCCTCATTATCCCTTTAATCGGGCTACTGCGCGGCCTTGACTTGAAGCAAATGGTGTTGACCTGGCTGTCCCTGGCCTTCTTAATGGTCCCGGGTCAGCCCCCCATTATCATCACGATGGCTCTGGCCCTAGCCTCCTTCGAACTGGCCCGGAGAAACGTCGTTGTGAAGCGCCTCAGCGGAGCAGAGGGGTTAGGATCAGTCACTTCGATACTGACCGATAAGACTGGGACCTTAACCGAGAACCGGATGATTGTTGATAAAATTGTCACACCGAGAGGAGAGGAGGTTACGTCCTCAAATGTTGCTAACGAGACGGCCCAGAACCTCTACTTCTCTCTTCCCAAGTTCCGTAGTGACCCAACAGACAAAGCAGTTGGGGAAGCTCTAAGCATCAAGGTAATAGGAGAAGAGCCCACCTCAGTCGCGTTTGAGGGGTTCTCCGACGGGCACCCATGACGCGTCATTAGTTTCGGTATAGAGGGTAATTACATTCATAGGGTAGCGGGTAAGCCCGAACTTTTAGTAGATTCATCAAATCTGGGAATAGGCGAGAAGGATCGACTCAGAGCCATAATCTACAGTGAAGGGTCTCTAGGTAAAAGAGTGGTAGCCTTCGGGACAATACGATCCCCCACAAGAGAAGTCAAAGCGCTCAAGAACATTGATCTTACGGCTCTTGCTGTTCTCAGCGATCACGTCCGCCCAGGAGTCAAAGAGGCCATCAGCGACCTGAAAGTTGCCGGGATATCGACTATAATCGTGACGGGAGATCACCCTGTTACCACAGGATTCGTAGCCAACGAGATCGGGTTGAAAGGGGAGATTATCACCGGTGACAAGCTTGAGAATATGAGCGACTCGGAGGTTCTTGATTCGCTTAGGTCCGTGAGCATATTCGCGAGGGCGACTCCCTCACAGAAGCTCCGTTTGGTGAAGATCCTCCAATCAAGTGGAGTGGATGTAGGGGCGGTAGGTGACGGCGTCAACGACGCTCCCGCTATTAGGTCAGCTAACGTAGGTGTCGCTATGGGTGAAATAGGCACAGATCTGGCAAAGGAGACCGCGGACCTTGTGCTGACAGACGATAACTACGTGCATGTTCGCGACGCGGTCGCGATAGGAAGGAAAGCCATCGATAATTTCCGAAAGGGATTAACATATTACCTCTCAGCTAAGGCAATTCTTCTCTCGATATTCCTGGTTCCACTCGCACTTGGGATCCCCTTCCCATTAGCCCCAATCCACATCATCGTGATCGAGTTGTTGATGGACTTGGCTTCCTCTACTATTTTCGTCACAGAGGCAGCCGAGCCCGATGTTCTGAAGAGGCATCCCTCTAGGATGAGCGAGTATCTTCAGGGTCCAATATTGAAAAATATTCTGAGGAATGGGCTTCCACTCGCGGTTGGAATCATGCTCGTGTACTTCACGACGTTTTATGCGACCGGTGACTTGGTCCTTTCGCAGACGGCTGTTTTAGTCACCTGGCTCCTTGGACACATATTACTGGCGCTCAACCTCAAACAGGAGACGACACCTCTTCTAAAACAGGGCATTACATCGAACAGATTTGGATTATTCTGGCTTATCGGGATGATATCTTTAACACTGTTTGTCACAAACGTCGCTTCTGTCTTTGCGTACTTTAAAACCACTTTTATCCCAGTTGGGATTTGGCTTGAAATATTGATTGTGATTTTTGGCGCGACGTTTTGGATTGAACTCCTAAAATGGTTTAAACTGAGAAGCCATAGAACATTTGTCCAATGATTTCCACTGGTGTGGTGATGATTTTAAATTATGTAGAGAGGCCTGAGCTGGTTGGTGAAGTTAATGGTATTCTTAGATTACATTGGAGGTTGTTTAAGTCGATGAGCCAGTTCTTTGTCGGTGAGAATAAGATGCTTGAGGTGGTGGCTGTTGAGGGTGAGATTAGGGAAGTCAGAGATCTTGTTCAGGAATTGATGGCTGTTAAGGGGGTCAAGCAGGTGAAGTCCTCTTTCCTCACGCCGTAATGACGATAGGACTAGTGCGAATGGGATTCATTCTCGTATATTTTCTGAGCCTCTTCTGGGGTGTGGGGCACCAACCCGCTTTTACTAGTAAAGACTATCAAAAGTCCGAATAGGTTCATTTTTTTGAAGTTTAAATTAAACGAATGGATGCATTTTAGTTGAAACAAGGCTTACTATCCGTTGAGCCAGCACGTTATAAACTGTTAAACTCGGCTCTTTCTCAATGATATCATCCACTCCAATCTGACGCGCACTCTTAGCCATACTCTCATCATCCAGAGCTGTGAATAATATAAAGGGAATGTAATATCCCTCAGCTCTCAGCTTCTCAAATAGCTCAAGACCGCTCATCCGTGGCATAATATAGTTACTCACTAAGCAGTCGAAGTGCTTACCGTGGACTAACTCCAGTGCTTTCTCTCCGGAGTTAGCCTTCTCGAAGATGAGTGACTTATCTATTCCTCTAATAGCCGTCTCGATTAGTTCAAGCTGACACGGGTCGTCATCAACCAGCAGGACACGAATATTTGGGCTTGGTTGAATCATTGGCTAATGTCAGGGAACGGCGGAATTTAACAATAGAACTTTCTTCACAAGATGCTAAATGGTATTTTGCACCTAGACCTTACTCTTTGTAAGTGGAAGCCTCATAATGAAGGTGGTCCCGGCGCCCACTTTGGACTCAAAGTCTATTGAGCCGCCCATTGCCTCAACAGCCCTCCTGCAATAGGTAAGCCCCAACCCCATACCACCAGACTTGGTGGTATAGAGAGGGGAGAAGATTCGCGCCCTCGACGCCTCAGAGATGCCGACACCTGTGTCACTAACACTTATTACAAGGTCTGTGACCCTCATCTCCACCATAACTGAGAGCCTCCCGCCCTTGGGCATCGCCTCAACCCCATTCCTCACGAGGTTATCGATGACCCTGTGAATAATATCTGGATCAATGAGGATCGAATCTAGGCCATCCCCAATCGAAGTCTCGACCTCCACATTACTCGGAATCGGGTTACCCTCTAAGACACGTTTGATCAACTTACCCAGATCAGATTTGATTGGCTGGGGCACGATCTGGCGGGTGCTCGACCTCCAATCAGCGATCATCTTCAGCGACCTGACGGCGTTCTCCTCGACCATCTGAAGCATTCGGGGCGTGAGGCTCGGGTCCTGCTTGATCATGTTAACCGATTGCACAATCATCCCCAGAGGTCCGCGGAGATCATGTGCAACCGTGGCACCCATCTGCTCAACCGCTGTCACCACCTCGGCTCTCTGAAGCGCCTCTTGCAAACGCCTACGTCTCGTTATATCCCTCGAGATGACTCCGATTCCTGAGCCGACGCGGAAGACAGAATATAAAATAAAGATATCCTTGGAGACAAAACTGACACCCTCCAATTGCATCGACTCCCCGGTCCGGAGCACTTTATTGAAGGCTGCATAAAGATCAGTAGCTTCTATCCCCGGCAAGAGCTCCGTAACACCCCTATCAATGAAGTCGATCTTAGCCTTCCCAGCCGTGGATTTCATGAGAAGCCACCCGAGTTCAACTCTATTCAAGTCAATGAGGCGAAGATCTGAATCGTAAATTGCGAAGCCCTCATCTGTCGATTCCATGAAGGCTCGAAGCCGCTCCTCACTCAAGCGAAGCTTCGCGGCCCTCTCATCAACCATCCCCTCCAGCCTGTTCGCATATTCTTGAGTGATATCGTTGGCTACCCTAAGCTCCTCCTGCGTAGCCATTAACTCCTCATTAACAGATGCTAATTCCAAGTTAGTTGCCTGAAGTTCCTCCTCTGCCTTTTTCCTAGCCTTACGTTCTCGAATCGATAGGACTCCTAAGCTAATGTCTTCTGCAAGTTGCTTGAGGAGCTCCACTTCCTCGTTTGACCAAGGATTGGTTTCGCGTGAGTAGATGGAGATGGCCCCAAAGGGCTTACCCGACTCAGTTAATGGGTAGACTATGGAGGACGCGTACCCTCTCTTGAGGGCTTCCTCGCGCCATGGCTCGAACTTCGGGTCCGTGAGCATATTGCTGCAGATTGAAACCTCCCCCGTTCTGATCGCGGTCCCTGTTGGGCCTCGACCACGCTCCGTGTCGGCCCACGTGATCCTCAACCCGGCTATGTATCCCTCGTCGAAACCCGCGTAGGCGACTGGTCTGACAGTCTTAACCTCATCGTTCTCGGCGAAGCCCACCCAGACTAGGTGGTAATCGGTGTCAGCGATAATATTGTTGCAGACCTCGTTGAGGTAGGAGACCTCATCGGTAGTTCTCACGAGGGCTCTGTTGCTGTCGCTGAGTGCTTTCAGGGAGCTGTTGAGGCGTTTCGCCTTCTGCTCCGCCTTGTTTCTTTGAACCGAGTGTCTGATCCTTCTAGCGAGTAGCTGGTAGTGTGCTATGGATTCCTCTTTCCTGACGTAGTCATCAGCCCCAGCAGCGAATGCAGCGGAGGCGATGTCTGCGCTCCCGTGACCGGTATATATGATGAAGGGGATTGTGCTCGTTTTCCTGACTTCGGCGCAGAGCTGAATCCCATTCATCTGGGGCATCTGGTAATCAGATACGATGCAGTCGAAGTGGTGATCTTTAAGGAGTTTCAGGGCCACGTTTGGAATGATTGTCGATGTGATTTTGAGTGATGGATCGATCGATTCTAGGTTGAGTGTCGTTAGATCGGTTTGGGCTTCTTCGTCGTCGATGAACAGTATGTTTATGATATCTACGTCGGTGGTTGTTTGATGTGACATGAAACCCACGGAGTGGACTGATTATAGATGCGAGGAGATAATTAATCCTAACTATTTCACACGTGCGGGAGATTCATAGTTGGCGACAATCTAATGCTCCATAACTCAAGTAGATTCCTTCCGTATGGATGGCGATTTTCTATCCATCATAAGTATTATTTAGGAATCATTCTAAAGGAACTGGTGTTATTTCTAGAGCCATATGTGTCTATATGGTAAAGGTGGGGCACCAACCCGTTATTAATAGTAAAATTGTCTTATCTGATAGTGAATTGGGGTATTTATCTAGAATTTTTATTCCAAAAGGATTGAATTAGCCATAATACAACTGGCCGGTTCACGCTAAGCGATTGCTGATTTATTTGGTGTACTCTCGATTTTCTTCCTTGGTTTCCAAAGAATTCCAATAAACGCCAATACTATCCCTACGATCAGTATTCCAAGAAGAGGATCTGAGAAGCCTCTTAGAATAAGCAGAACAGCACCTAATATCGTTAGGATGCATCCCATCAGGATAAGTCTCAATTTCATACTATTCATACTTTTCACAGCCACTCCCAATTCCGTTGAATCAAGTCACTACTTCCATTTTGTCAGTATCTCCTCTCTTCGGAAAGTAGTCTTAGCGACATAAAGCAGAATCGCGTCAACCACTAACATGATGCCGGCTATGATGAGTAGGTCGTTTGCGACACCGAGCTGTACTATGCCGATTTCACCCGCGACGTAGACCCCTCCGAAGGGGAGTATCAAGAGGATACCAATCTGTTGCGCGACGCGAACATCACTCACCCTAGAAGAGACGATGACGTTCCACTCGACACTCATTATGGTTGCGAGAGGCACCATGAGGAAGAGTATGATGCCAGTGTTCCAGTTTGGGAAAAAGTTGTAGCCCAATGTGTCATATGTGACTAGATCCATGAGACCCATGAAGATCGCGGATCCTCCCAAGATGGCCACCATAGGCGGCAGAAATGCCGAGATGCCCTTTCCGAGCAGGATTTCGCCATCTGTAGTTGGTGTCGCCAGGAGTGGTTCGAGACTCTTCTCGACTTTCTCGCCTACGATGCTGTACGAGGCGAGGGTTGTCGGGATCAGGCCAGCGAGGATGAGGTAGAAGAATGTGAAAGCTGGGAGAAGCGTCGTGAGGACATTCGCTGGGATTCCGCTTGCGTTCCTGTGCTCGATAAAATAGATCAAGACAGGGAAAAGAATCGAGACGATTAGGGGGACGATGATAATTGAGTAAATAATGTTCTTCTTCTTGAGAAAGACCTTGAAGTCCTTAGAGGCGACTATCCACGATTTCGAGAGTCTCATGTTGTCTGCCTCACAAGCCTCAGGTAGGCGTCCTCGAAAGTTGAACCGACTACGGTTACCGTTTGAACGCCGCCGCCGGCTCGGACTATCACGTCAACGATCATTTGATTCTCTTTCTCTGGATTTGTTACGTTAATGATCAGCTTGTTGCCGTCAACGGCGATGTCCCCAAGCGGCAACCTCTTCACAGCGGCCATAATAGTGTCGTTCATCTGATCTAGCTGGATCTCCGTCTTTCTGCCACCCACAGACCTTTCGAGCTCCTTCGGAGTGCCCACAGCCATCAGTTTGGTGTTCAGAATTGCTATCCTGTCGCAGATCCTCTGGGCCTCATCGAGGTTGTGGGTGTTCAGAAAGATGGTTCTCTTCTCCTTCTTGAGGTCGAGGATGAAGTCCCTGACCGTCTTCGATGCCTCCGGGTCTAGGCTAGCCGTCGGCTCGTCCATGATGAGTACCTGAGGGTCGTGTACAAGTGAGCGCGCTATCGCGAGTTTCTGCCTCATTCCCTTCGAGAACGTGCCCGCCGCGATGTTCCTCTTCTCCCAGAGGCCAAGCATCGTTAGCAGTCGTTGTATGTTTTTCCTTCTTTGCTCCTCCGTGCAGTCGTAGAGCTTACCGTAAAAGTCGAGGTTGTCGTAAGCACTGAGTTCGTCGTAGAGTCCCACGTTGTCTGGCACGTACCCGATTAGCTTCCTAATCTTCAGGGAGTCCACCTCTTTGCCGACGTCGTAACCGGCGATTCTTGCCTCGCCGCTGGTCTTGGATATGAGGCAGCATAGCATCCTCACCGTGGTTGTCTTCCCCGCTCCATTGGGTCCGAGGAAGCCGAATACTTCGCCGTCGTTAACGTGCAGGGTGAGGTTGTCTACAGCGGTTAGGTCGCCGAATTTTTTTGTTAAGTTTTCTGTGTCAATCAATTAGGTTCCCTCTTATAGAATCCAATCGGCAGACGGTATCCGCCTAACAAGATATGTAATCCCCAACATAGCAGCGCGCGCACGGTCCAAGTCTACCGTTTCCCTTTGCTCTCGAGATTCAAAGCTACGGCTTCACGAATGAGTTTCTTAAACGCAGCCTCATTGATCTCGTCGCCTTCATGGATGTCGATGGCGCGCCTGACGGTCCCAGGCTGGTTGAACAGGTGAGAGGGGTCCTCCAGCGAAGCACCTTTAAAGAAAGTGAGCTTGACCACACTCTTGTAGGTCTCGCCCGTGCAGATGCCTCCGTTGTGGGACCAGACTGGGATTCCAGGTGACGTAGGCTTCACCCACTTCCACTCTTCTATACTCTCCGGGTCCGCCTCCTTGATGAGCCTGCGCACTCTTTCAAGCGTCTCGCCCCGCCAATCGCTCAGTTCCTTGACTCTCTTGCTGATCAACTCAGACGCAGGTTCTTTTGATTCTGTCCTTTCTCTTGCACTCATATTATCACATTGAAATTAAAGTTTCATCTTTATATATAGTTCGGCAAAGGTTGGCGGTGGGGCACCAACCCGATATTACTAGTAGTTGGATATTCTTGTAGAGCTACAATAAAGTTTAATGAGTCTAAACCCTGAACGAACAGAATTTAAAATCAGATATATTTGAGACACTTTTCTTCGCTCAGTGCAAGCTAATGCATGTGCTATAATAAATTCAATAACTTTTATTTATTCGGGCAAAGAATGTAAAATATGATGTTACACTTTCAGGAAAAACTTGAGGAAGCAAGATATTTCCTTCAAAAACTTGAAGAAACTCCTCAATATAATGTGCATGATAGAGAGTTTATGTATCTTCTCAGCGCTTTTCTTACTTCTTGGCGAAGTGTAACTGATTTGATATTATACGATTATGCGGAAATATTTAGTCTCGGTCTTTCTAGAGAAGATGATATAAGTCTTCATGATTTTGGACTAATAGCACGAGTTACAAATAACTCTCAAGCACAGCGATTTCTTACGTGGTTTAATCAACAAGTAGGGATTCTATCAAACAATCCTCTCTGGAGGAAGCGTAACATAATAGTTCATAGAGGTTATCCCCCTACAATGCGAGTATATTCATTGTATCTATCAGGATCAATAGCATTATCAGCATCAGTAGCATTATCAGCTTCGTTAACTGTAAATCAACCCGCAGGTTCCGGTGGCTCATCAGGAATACAGCAACCTATCAGCGCTCAATCTGTCCCGACGACAAACGTTCCAGTAGTAAACTCACCTGCAAGCGCAGTCCCTCAAATCAGGTTTGTTGATCTACCAGAACAAGGTGTAATTGATAGCTGTAGACAAGCAATTGCTCTGATGCAGGACTTTGTCAATTCAGCGTTACAACAATTCGGTAGTTAGAAAAAGTAAGAACGCATGCGCTTGTCTTACGTTATTATATTGACGCCTTCTTTGGCCTTGGAAAATTCACCATTAGGCTATAAGCAGTAATTTGAAGCGTTCTAAATTTAACCGAAACCATAATTACCTTTTTCTCTTTATTTCTATTTGGAGAATAGTTTGAGTCATCAATGTTTTCTCGTCACAGATTCTTTGATGATGACGAGTATAATGAGTGTGAAAATGAGGGTGGATCGCCAGCGATCACACCCTACGACAACACGCTTTTGCGCACGTTTTCTAGACGTAGGTTGCTAACCCTTTGCCGCAATAATAGATTTGCGCGAGATTATTTAAGATTGAACCACAGCTTATCCTTTAATGACGCTTCCTGATAATGACCCGGCGAAATGGCAATACCAAGAACATACGGCAGTGAAGCATCAGATTCTCGATGGCTACTTACATACTTGGATTTCAATATTGGGTGGATCAAACCTAGAGCTAGGATACATCGACGGGTTCGCGGGAAGAGGGGTCTATCAGGATGGGTCGATAGGCTCCCCTATAATTGCTATGGATACTGGTCAAAATCAAATCAGTAAGATAAATCGAAAGCCCTATGGAATGAAGAAGTTTCGATGCTTCTTTGTAGAAAAGAATGTGGATAACTATTTTTGCCTAAAAGAGCAGGTTGAAAGCCGGAAGTCAACTTGTCCAGATGTGATACCTGACATACGAAATGGAGTTTTTGAAGAACACGCCACTGAATTTATTGAAGTATCTAAGAAAATACCTACATTGTTTTTCATAGACCCCTTTGGCTGGGAAGTTCCATTTGAGATTATCAAGGGAATATTAGATAACCTCCGTACTGAGATTCTATTCACCTTCATGGTCTACGACATCAACAGGTTTCTAGGGAGTACCGCACATCAAGCAAGTCTGAATAAACTCTACGGAAGCTCAGTCTGGAAAGATTGTCTGGATAGTGAAGATAGAGAAAGTTGCCTAGTAAATCACTATCTAGATTCGATAAGAAAGGCGCGCGCGCGAAACTATTCTGTGAAAAGTTCTTGCCCACAACTAACTCGGCAGACGGCGTGAAGATAAGCTATAAAAAAGAAGGTAGATCCGGACAAAACGTTATTCTTATCCACGGCTGGTGCTGCGACGGAACATACTGGAGGAAAACTATCCCTAACCTCTCACAGGACCACAAAGTCTACATTATAGATTTGGCTGGACACGGCAACTCTGGGACGAACAGGCGAGCTTGGACTATAGACAACTACGGGGAGGATGTGAAGGCGTTGGCAGATAAAGAGAAACTCAGCGACGTCACCCTCGTCGGACACTCCATGGGAGGAGACGTTGCTCTTGCTGCCGCCCAGCTACTAAGCGACCGAGTAAAGGGAGTGATCCTCGTAGACACCTACCACAACATCACGATAATGCCCGAGAAGAAAATACAGGAGATGTTGGCGCCTCTAAAGGAAAACTTCCACAACAACGCAAAGCTGTTTGTCTATGATATGTTCACGAAGGATGCTGATCCGAAGTTGAAAGAGGATATCGCAGTCGATATGTCAAGTGAGGATGCATCGATAGCGATCCCAAGCGTCGAAGCAACAATCAGGTACAACGAGGGTGACGCTTTTGACAAAATGAATGTTCCTGTCAGGTGCATCAACTGCGACATGTCTCCATCTGACTACGACTCAGCGAGGGAGCACCTGAGAGACTTCGGCGAGACTACAATGAAAGGCCTTGGCCACTTTCTGATGCTTGAGAACCCTGAGGAATTTAATGCTATTCTCAGAGATACAATAGCTAGCCTTTAGACCTGCGCGCTCATATAGTAGATCGCCGCCACCGTCACGCTTGCCGCCGTCACCAATACCCCAATCGTCTGCGCATCGACCATAGAATCACTGAAGAAGAATCAGATGGAAGTGAGGATAAGGCTATTCACTCTTGAACAACGATGGGAAAGCCCTCTCCCAGCTCCCCTTCTCATAGTAAATCATGTTCCCTCTATAGCTAGAATCTACTCTGTACATCATTTTCGCC
>Ga0187878_1004076_pt1 | contig 11525 bp, 10 predicted proteins | sample June2016WEW_17_1_FD_132979 | JGI IMG/M metagenome (GOLD analysis project Ga0187878, IMG submission 132979) | Peatland microbial communities from SPRUCE experiment site at the Marcell Experimental Forest, Minnesota, USA - June2016WEW_17_150 | ecosystem: Environmental > Terrestrial > Soil >...
AAGGACTTTTTTCGGTGATCAATCTGTTAGGTCTTGTCATGAATGGAATCATAAACTTCAGCGAATATAAAGTTTTTACTTGGTTTTACATAGTAAAAAATTTACGCAATACGTAAATTTGACATTATCCAAACACTATGAGAAAACCAAATAAAAGCCCACGTCAGATCAATCCTAAAAAGACGAAGATCTATGAAACTAAATTGAATAAGCAAAGAACCGAACATCAAAGCTTTCAACCCGGGACCAGTCAGAAATCAAAATTACGGAATATAGGAAAACAAGGTTTGGGATTATAGATAAAGAGCTTCATAATTCAAATAAAATTCATAAATAATAACATAAGTTCATAGAGGAGGAAAAATGAAAGATTACAGGGCGTCAACTTACGGGGATAAAGTTGCGGATATATATGATAAAGAGTACGGTGATTTTGACCCTGAAATGATAGAAAGAATTTTTGAATTTGCGCCAAATGGTTCGGCATTTGAGCTCGGGATCGGTACAGGCAGGGTGGCTCTTCCGCTATTAAAAAAAGGAATGAAAGTTGATGGTATTGATTCCTCTATATCTATGGTAAATAAACTGAAAGCGAAACCTGGTAGCAAAAACATTTCCATACAGATAGGGGACTTTTCAAAGTTTCAGACTGCTAAAAAATATGATGTAGTATTTGTTGTCTTCAATACATTTTTTAGTTTACTTACACAGGACGACCAGATCAGCTGTTTTAAAAGCGTGTATAATGCGCTGAAGCCCGACGGCAAATTTATCATTGAAGCATTTGTTCCTGACCCGGCACGCCTTGCGAAAGGCCAAACTACTATGATATCGGACATAGAACAAGATAGCGTATCGATGGAGTATACAATGTATGATGTTGCAGATCAGATGGTAACATCCCAGCTCGTAAGAATATCGGAGAAAGGTATTAAGATGGTACCTATTATAATCCGTTATGCATATCCTGCAGAATTCGACCTTATGGCAAAATTAACCGGATTTGAACTATCCGAAAGATGGGCAAACTGGAAGAAAGAACCGTTCACGAGCAAAAGCGGTTTTCACATATCGGTTTATAAGAAAATAGGTTAACTACGTAAAATATATCTTCACTCCGATTTTGGTTACAATCCGCCATGGCGGACAACAACGGACGAAAGAAAGTAATCTCAGTTTACGATGTGGATAGCCTTTTCTTTATCTTCTTCACAACGAAGGGTCCCTCATATACAAATCCAGTGTATAACTGCACAAGCTGTGCGCCAAGGTCTAATTTCTCTTTCACGTCATCGGCATTAAATATTCCCCCGCTGGCGATGACAGCAAGCTTTTCACCAGCTTTCTTTTTTATGTAACCGATAATTTTATTCGATTGCGCTCTCAAAGGTTTTCCGCTTAACCCGCCTTCTTCAAAATGAATATTTTCGGGAAGGCCGTCACGTGAAACGGTCGTGTTCGCTGCTATTATACCTGTGATATGATTATCTATAGATGCTTCGATAATATCATCGAGTTCAGGTTCAGTAAGATCCGGAGCTATTTTTAGGAATATGTCCCGCGCCTTGAATATATGAATCTTTACAAGCTCGTTGTTTAAGTCCTGCAATGACTTTAATATACCGCTGAGATATTTCTTTTGCTGGAGCTGTCTTAATCCTTCCGTGTTCGGTGAGCTGACATTTATCGCGAAGTAGTCCGCATGCTCATAGAGCTTTTCAAAGCAGAATTTATAGTCCTGCCAGGCTTCTTCAATAGGGGTCATTTTATTTTTCCCGATGTTCACACCGACTATGAATCCCTGCGAAAGATTGTCCCTGCCTTCTATTATATTCTTCAGGAACGAATCAGCGCCGCAGTTATTAAATCCCATCCTGTTGATCACAGCTCCCAGTTCGGGATACCTGAACATTCTCGGCTTCGGATTCCCGTCCTGCGGGATAGGGGTAACAGTCCCGGTTTCCGCAAACCCGAACCCGATAGCATCCCAGCTGGCAAGTGCAGTGCAATCCTTGTCCATGCCCGCAGCGAGTCCTATTGGGTTACGGAATGCTAAATTCCCTACTTTTACGCTTAAATCATTGTTTTCATATTGGAAGAAAGGACGAACAACATTAGCAAAATACTGCATTGACAGCATTCTGATAGTAAAATTATGGATGGTTTCCGGGCTGAACTTGAACAGTATCGGTCGAATTACCTGTTTATACATAATCTTAATTAACAAAAATAATTTAAATAAATCTCAGTTAACAGTCATATTGAGTTCTATTAAATGAAGGGAAAGTCCTTTTTAGCTGAACTGACTTTTCCATCTGGCAATAAATTTAAGCCTGACATATCTTATTTGCATTGCAATAACTTTCCGCGTTAGATAACTTCATTTTATGAGATACGTTTATCTTGATAATGCGGCTACTACAAAGCCGGACGAGCGGGTTGTGGAAGCAATGCTTCCATACTTAAGGGAATCTTACGGAAATCCGTCATCAATCCATAATCCCGGCAGAGAGGTAAAAGTATTTCTTGAGGAAGCGAGGGAAACCGTTGCCGGATTCATCGGTGCCAGACCTTCGGAATTATATTTTACTTCGGGTGGAACAGAAGCAAATAATTTCGCTATAAAGGGTATTGCGTTCAATAATCTCGGAAAAAAAGACCATATCATCTCAACACCCATAGAACATTCCGCAATACTCGATACACTGGGTTATTTGCAAAACCGATTCGGATTCAAGGTGACATACCTGCCTGTAAACCGATACGGCGAGATAGACCTGAACTATCTCAAAGATTCGATCACTGACCGGACCCTGCTCGTCTGCGTAATGCATTCCAACAATGAGCTGGGAATTATCAACGATATACAAAAAATATCTGAAATCACAAGTTCCCGGGGCGTTTACCTGCATTGCGATTCCGTGCAAAGCATCGGTAAAACAAGGATCCACGTAAGGGAACTCATTTGTTCGACTGCGTCCCTGTCGGCGCATAAGATTTACGGTCCCAAAGGGATCGGGGCATTATACATCAGAAAAGATACTCCTATTGATAAATATATCCACGGAGGAAAACAGGAACGCGATAGAAGAGGAGGAACGGAGAACATCGCCGGCATCGCAGGATTCAAAGAAGCAATAGAAATTTTAAACGGACGTATGGATACCGATATTGCACACTACAGGTTCCTAAAATCCAGATTTTTATCGAAGATAAAAGAACAGCTCAAAGATAAGCTGATTATCAACTCAAAAGAATCGGATAACTCGCTCAATAATATAGTCAACGTTTCAATCAATCCCGAACGTATAATGATAGATTCCGACGCACTGATAATGAAGCTCGATATCAGGGGAATTGCAGTCTCAACGGGCTCTGCATGCACATCAGGGGCAGTTCATCCCTCGCACGTTCTTAAGGCAATAGGCTACACAGACAACATTGCAAAATCCTCTCTGCGTATATCTTTCGGCAGGTACAATAGTGAAGAAGATGTTGATAATCTGGTCAGTGCGCTGGAAGAAATTCTGAGGTCCTAACCGCCTGTTTTATACCCCAGCTTTTCACCGGGATCAGGGCTTTCATGGTGTTTTCGTAAGAATATTTTTTTGAACAGGTTCTTTCCGCTCCTTAGCAATCCGGTGCACAAATAGAATAAACAGAAAACAAACAGCCCGTCACCCTTCGTAAAAATTATAAACAGGATTATAAGGAAGATAAATATAAATTTTACCGGATGAAGTTTCATCTCTCTTAACGTAAACTTAGGCAGAGTGTCATATTTGAACCTGCTTACCATCAATAACGGCAGAGCGATTGCAATTATATAAACGAATGTTGAGCTCAGGCTCACAGAAAAGTTTTTGTTGAAAAAAAACAGGAAAAATGAGGAAACCGTAATTGCCGAGACGGGAACCGGCACACCGATGAAATAACTCTTATCGAACCCGGCGAGCTGTGCATTAAATCTGGCAAGGCGGAGTGCGCTAAATATCATCAAAAGGGAAGCAACTGCAATTCCGATACCGTTTAGACCATAGAAATAAAATTTGTACAGTATGAACGAAGGAGCTGCACCGAAGGAAACTACATCCGAGAGCGAGTCGAGCTCTACACCGAACCTTGATGACGTGTGGGTAAATCTTGCTACAACACCGTCAAATGCATCAAAAAGAGATGCATATATTATAAAAAGGCAGGCTTGATTAATATCATTATTCGCTGCATTGAGAATTGATAGAAATCCGCAGAACAGGTTTAATATCGTGAATAAGCTCGGTACAAATTTAGCAGAATATCTCACGCTGCAATCACCTCCGCAATAATTGTCTCGCCGCCCGTAACTTTTTCATTTACCGAAACTTTGATCAATGAATTCTCCGGTACGATCACATCCATCCTTGAGCCGAATTTTATCATCCCGAATTTTTCTCCCTTTCTTATATCATCTCCTTCCCTGATACTGCATACGATCCTTCTCGCAACAAATCCTGCTATCTGTTTAAACAATACCCTGTAGTTGATCGCAGTGACACCTATTAGCGTCCTCTCATTGCGTTCAGATGATTTCTCGTCGAACGCAACTATATAATCTCCCCTGATATAATTAAAGTATTCCACTTTTCCCGAAACAGGTATCCTGTTAATATGAACGTTTAAGGGTGAAAGAAAAATTCCTATCAGCTTTGCTCTCGATTTCAGGAAAATATTTTCATCTATTTCTTCTATCAGCATTACTTTACCATCAGCAGGAGATACGATCTCGTTCTCCTTAATACCATCAGGCAGGTGACGGATCGGATCACGGAAAAAATAGATAGTAAATGCAAAGATGAGCATAGAAATAAGGAGAAGCACCAGCTTTAATGTAAATACCAGCACAACGAGTGCTATTATATCTATTAGCAGGGTTACCACCAATACTTTAATAACAGTACTTCTGCCGTAGATGGTCAATCTCAAGTTATTTATTACTTTCCCTTATACTCACAAATTCTCTTCCGAACCTCCACATAAGTTTCATTAACACCTCCCATATCGAACCTGAACCTGTCTTTATCTAGCTTTTCATTTGTCTGTGCATCCCAAAGCCTGCAGGTATCTGGAGTTATCTCATCGCCTAGAAGTATTTTGCCATTGCTGTCCTTCCCGAACTCCAGCTTAAAATCAACCAGCTTCAGGTTCCTCTTCCTGAAGAAAGGAACCAGCTTTGAGTTTATTTTCCCGGCAAGTTTGCGGAGTGTGTTCAATTCCGCCTGTGTTGCGAGCTTCATAGCCAGTGCATGTGTATCATTTATCAGCGGGTCACCAAGAGCATCATCTTTATAATAAAATTCTATAATGGGTTTCTTCAATACGGAACCTTCCTTAAGGTTGGTCTTTTTAAGAAGACTTCCTGCCGCAATATTTCTCACCACCACTTCCACCATAATTATTTTCAGTTTACGGACTATCATCTCATTATCCGATATTAGCTCGACAAAGTGTGTTTTGATACCCGCTTTTTCGAGGAAGGAGAAAATGTAAGCTGTGATTTCATTATTAATAACACCTTTGTTTTCTATTGTTCCTCTTTTTAGCGCATTGAAGGCAGTGGCATCATCCTTGAACTCCTGAAGCAGTAAATTCTTCTGTCCTTTCAGTGAATAAAGCTTTTTCGCTTTACCTTCGTAAATTAGTGTGTCTTTCTGAAAAGTTGTTCGTTTTGAATGCATAATTATTAGGTTTTTTTAAATATTTTACAAAATTACTCATAACCGATTCAAATTACAATGAAGTAGAAAAAAGTCAGGAATACTTCGGTCCTTCTTACTTTAATTATCTCGCGATATCAATAAATTTATTATTAAATTCAAAGCATCATAGATCTGAAATTAGCCTACATCGAACAAATTTTATTTAAACAATATACTTTGCAGGAGGGTTTACACCATTATTGATGAAGTTGCATAAAACTGGAAAGGGCAAAGAAATGAGTTGACAATCGGATGAGATTCATCCCACCGCTAAAATAAACTTGAGGTGTTCGTTGAAGAAATAGCTATTTCCTGTTTAAAAACAGACTTACTCCGCCTACAAACTGAAAGTATACGATCTGCTTTCTGAATCCTATGTTAACGCCGCTATCATTTTGCGCGTCATTGATGTATGCATAGTTCGGGTCGTATGAAATCCGATTTTGCTTGGGAGCAACATTAGCCCAGACTATTCTCCCACCGAATGTAAAACCGTATGACTTGGTAACCATATACTCAACACCTGAGTTAAAAGCCATTCCAAATCGGTGTGCCGGCTTGAACTTAAGATAGATCACGGATACTGCACCATTCGGGTCTGTTATGCCGTACTGCCATCCGCCGAACATCAGCGTGTACATCAATTCATAACCGATATAAGGTCTGTATCTTGCTTTAGGAGCAAAGTTATATTCCATCCCGAAAGCACCGCTGAACAAATGCCACTGGTTTTTAAAAACGTTGTCAAGTGCAGTATTATAAAACAAGCTGTAACCGAGGTTAAGTGTCAGGCGAATTTGCCTTCTTTTATCAACAGCAAGCTTTCCGTTTGCCATAACGCTGCCGCCCTGCAGCATACCGTAATTTTGTCCTATAAATACATTGCTATTCGTAACCGGATCATAAAGCACAGTGCAGGTTCTTAAATCTCCGTAGGCACGCGAGAGTGCATAGTTGTAGCTGAGAGCAAATGTCAAAGTAAATTTCGGTGGTTTGGGTATAATATACTTCGTCTGAGCTTGCGGACAGCTTTCAACGATCATTGACGCGATAAGAAATAGAAGAAAAAATCGTATATTTGATTTCATTTCCCCCTCCTCCTCTATATTATCTTGTTAATGAAAGTTAACTCCCAAAGTTCACAATAACAATGTGAATAAAGTGATATTCCTAGAAATATTGGCATAGGCTTTGTTATGTGGAAAAATCTGAATCTATCTAGACTAGAATGATTTAGAGAAAAAATGATATAAGTTAAATAATATAGTCAATTTAATAATTTACTCATTGTGCGCAGGTTAAGCAAAATCTGAATTATTTTATTAACTTCAGGTAGTTTGTGTTTTTTTCAATCCTGCGGATACCTTTGAACAATTTTTGAAAATTAACGAAATACAGCCTCAATATAATAATTACTTATTATTTTATAGTTCAAATCCATATCTTTGACATACATTTATTCTATAAATTCAGCTATCCGGACTAATATATTTATAATATGATCAAATATTTCCTGACCACAGCATTTTTATTTCTCATAACATATTATTCTTCTTCTCAGGTAGGCAGGAATGTCATATATTCTTATACAAGGGACGATCTGAAAATCATATTACATGACAGTACAATACTTGACTGTACGAAGTTTATACCCGAAGCACAAACACCCGATGAAAAATTTCCCGTAATAGTATTTCTTCACGGACTCGGCGGTTCAAAAGAGGATGTAATTCCTTACGCTGAAGATTATACCAGATACGGTTATTATACCTTCGCTTATTCCATGAGGGGACAGGGTAATTCCACAGGAAGGTCGAATCTTATCAGCTCTCTCGAAATGAAAGACCTGCTGCATGTTATCAGTTATATTAAAGAAGAGAATATAATAAACCCGGAGCGCATAGCTTTGATGGGCAGTTCACAGGGAGGGGTACTCGCTTTGATGGCAGCATGCAATGGAGCCGGGGTAAGATGTATCGTTGCAGATCTTTCCTCCCCCGAATTCGCGTCAAGCTGGCTAGAGAACGGGTGTATTAAGATGTCACTGCTGTGGTCGGTGAGCATGGATAGTATACAGGTACGTTTCAACCCGGGAGTTAAAAAATTCAGAGAATGGATCTTTTCCAATCAAAGAGACAAATATGACAGCCTGTTATCATATCTCCCTAAGGAAAGAGATTTTGGGGATAAAATTGATGATCTAAATTGCCATGTGCTGTTATCAAATGCATGGCAGGATAAATATTTCAATGCAGATGATGTACTAAAAGCTTCAGAATCTATACCTCAGCCATTCAGATTATATTTTGGTGCGGTGCAGGGGCATGGATCGGATACAACAGGTGACGAGAATGACTACCGCTCTATGAGCACCACGAAATGGCTTGAATACTGGCTTTACGATATTCCGGATGGAATAAATGATACCAATAAATTCATATTCGCTTCAAGCGTTGAGCCTGTTAACTATCATCATTGGTCATACATTCGTGACAGCTCCATTGTATTTCCCCCAGTGAATACAAATAATCTAAGATTATATTTTCACCCCGGAAGCAGGTTGAGTTTTGAACCCCTTGAGAGAGAAGACACAGTAAGTTTTCTGAATGACGTGGAAGATAAGTCCATAACGATGGAAGAGGCAGTCTATCGTGAATTCTCGGGTGGGGAATTTGACAAGAAATTTATAAAAGATTACATTTATTTCGAAACCGCTCCAATTGATAATGACATTACCTTGTTAGGCACACCAAAAGTAAATATTGTATATTCGTCGAGTGCGAATATTTGTCAATTTAATTTCCAGATATGGGAAGTTACACCCGACGGCGGAATGAATTTTGTCACAAGAATTAATTACACTGACAGAAAATGCTATCCTCATACAAAAAAAGAAAAATGGATACGGGGAGAAGCATCTTCACATATCTTTAAAAAAGGGAATAGGATTAGAGTATATGTTACAAATCTCGATAACGGACCATATGACAGTTTTCTTGGGAAAAACCCGTTCGTTCTGCCTGTGTTGAAGAGAGCAAAAAATTTAATCTACACGGGCAGTTCACAGGCAACATACCTTGAGATGCCCGTAAGGTAAGGAATTAAATATCAGAAATAAAAAAGTCAGATGTAAAAAGATACTGAGGTCTTTCAGAATTCTGTGGTCTTCTTGTTTATAGTGTGAAACTTGTTTGTATCCCGAAGTTCTTTTTCAGCAGTTCGTAGATAAGGTAGCTCGAATCACCAAAGCCATAAGTGTAATTATATTTCGATTGATGCATTTCGCGGTAGTGAACAGCTTCTTTTAGAAAGTTCGATATCTCACCCGTGTCGAAAGGCAGAAGCCTTGCATTCTTTTTCAGGACTTCAGGACGTTCTGTGGTCTTTCTCAATACCCCGCAAGGCACATTGAAGAAGAGAGATTCTTCCTGCAGACCGCCGGAATCAGTAAGTATCGTACCACTTTTTTTGACATAACCCAGCATTTCGAAATAATCATGAATGGGCTCCATTAGTTCTAACTTTTCGCTGGCTCCCCCGTTCAATACCGACTCGAAACTCTTCTGTATCAAAGGGTTAGGATGCATTATGTGGAGTATACCCGAATACCGTGACTGCTCGTGCAGTATAGTATTAAGGATCTTGGCGTATTGTTTTACGTTATGCCAGTTCTCCCGCCTGTGAAGGGTACTAAGTATATAATTATTCCTTTCCGGCTCCTTAATCTTCTTCTCCTTGATAAGTGTAAAAATAGCATCGTTTATCGTATTACCGATAACATATACTTTATCGGTCCTGATGCCTTCATTGATAAGATTATCCCTGTTAATTCCTTTGGGGCAGAAATGTATCGATGCAGTTCTTGCGATGGACTCCCTCATAAATTCTTCCGGGAACGGGTTCTGTTTATCCAGCGTCCTTAGTCCCGCTTCTACGTGAAACACCGGTATCTGGTTAAGAAAACCCCACAATGCACCGCTATAAGCTGATGCTGTATCTCCCTGTACAATTATACCGTTGATATGTTCTTTTTTTAGTGGGGAGTGCTCTCCGAATTTTTTATTGAAATCAAGCAGCAAATGTGCTATTAACTGATTCAGATCAGAATTTCGGTTCGGAATCTCATCCGCTATTATATCACAGCTCAGACCGAGATTGCATAAAATATCGGCAGATATTTTCTGTTGGGCTGTATTATAAAGTATGGGATAAAATTCTTCCGATCTTTTCAGAATACGATAAAGTACAAACAGCTTGATGATTTCAGGGCGGGTGCCAAAGAAGAAAACGATTACCTTTTTATTTTTAAATTGCTCGGGGGTTAGCCCGATATTTAGATTTTCTGGTGACAATTATATATTATTATACTTGTAAAAATATTCATGAAATAATATCAAAAATGACATTATTATAAGGAGTATCTATAGAATTAATGTCTCAATAATGTTCCGTTGATTCCCAAACAACTTTATTTTTCATTGTCATAAACACTCTCAGTGCCCGGAAAGTTGCAAAGAAGTTAATAAGATTATCGAAACTGATCCTTATAAGGCTGAACAATGCGTATCTGAACCCGTACCAGTTATATGTGAATAAAAATCTATGCAGGAGCCTCCATGTCATGAAAAAGAAACAAATCCATAAAAATACCCATAAGGCGCTGTTCTCTTCTATGACCGATTCGAAATAATTGAAGCCCATTGAAAATCCCAGGATGTAGAAAAGAAACAGAATAAAAACCAGATTGGAAAGCAGAACCATAAAATTGCTGAAGATGGTCTTCCTGTCACGAAGCAGAAAATATTTTGTTTTAAAACTACCCGCCCACTTATGCATTTTCCAGTTCTGGAAACAAATTCCTGCTGTCCAGCGGGATCTCTGTCTTACGGCCGACCAAAAATTATTCGGAAAATATTCTCCCGTAGCTATACGTGAATTGGCATTGTTATCGTCCAGAAGAAGATTAACATAGGAGGTTTTATAACCCAGTTTGAATAGCCTTAGCCCAAGCTCGTAATCTTCCGTAAGATTTGCTTCATTAAAGACCCGGGTATAATTCTTTTCAAGGGCTTTGAAAATCTCACGCTTAAAAGCCATGCCTGTCCCTGCAAACGGTATAAATACCTTTAATGACTGCCTGACCACCATGTCTTTTGAATGCACCTCTGCAAATGCATCACAATATGTACGGTGGATGAATTTTCCTTTATCATCTTTGATGGGTACTACAGGGATCTGCACGGCGTCAACGCCCTGATACATAAGTATGTAATTAAACAGCTTGAGGGATAACGGATGGATAAAATCTTCAGAATCGTGAATAAGCACCATATCAAAATACCTGTTATTATCTGATTCAAACCTGTTCAGACAGCTGTAAACATTGTTTAGATTATCTGCCTTTGTGGTCGGTCCATCCTTCGAGTTAACACAAATAACCACTTTATTATTCTTTTGTGCGATTCTTTTCACCACCTCGAGTGTTTTAGTGTCATTCGGATACACGCCAACGAATATCTGAAAATCAGAATATTTCATTTTACTTAAAGCATACGTCAGCGTTCTGCCGATCACTTTATACTCTTTCCAGCAGCAGATAATAAGAGCAATGTTTTTTTCGGCAACGCGCGTTACTTCATCAATATTTGGCAGATTTCTTCTGTATTTCCATCTGTAAAACCAGTACATGAGATCGACCATAATATCATCTGTACCGCTGACAACCAAAAGCACGGAGCATACCCATAGTAAAATATAAAAGGTTTCATTCATAAAGGAGTTTTAAAAATG
>Ga0187878_1004077_pt1 | contig 11525 bp, 21 predicted proteins | sample June2016WEW_17_1_FD_132979 | JGI IMG/M metagenome (GOLD analysis project Ga0187878, IMG submission 132979) | Peatland microbial communities from SPRUCE experiment site at the Marcell Experimental Forest, Minnesota, USA - June2016WEW_17_150 | ecosystem: Environmental > Terrestrial > Soil >...
GATCTGTCGGGTAAAAATGACGGAACACGCCATTGTTCAGGCATATCGGCGAAGCCTGAATAAATGGATTATCTTGGAACGAGGAAGGTGGTGATGAAATGTCCGAAAGAAAAAAACGTGCCGTAATGATCTACGTGGATCCGGAAATCCATAAAATGCTCCGGCAGCAGGCAATCGATTGGGAAACAACCGCCGGCTCATGCGCCGAGGAAGCCATTGTTGCCTGGTTCAAATGGATTCGAGTTAAAGAGATCGAGGTAATGAAGGATGAGGCTGAGAAAGAGAAGCGGGAGAAAAAGCAGAAGGAGCTGGAAGAGATTCACGCCAAACTCGCTCAGCTAAGAAATGATCGCAAAAGCGCTATCGAGAAAAGAAAGGGAAAGAAGAAATGAGCGGAGTTGAAATATTGTGCGGCATCGTCGTACTAGCGTTTATTATCGTATGTTTAAAAGGGAGGAAGAAATAAAAGGTGGGCGTCTCGGAGGGTGTGATTATGAAGCAAAAGGAGCTTGAAGAACATTTGTTTTTAAAAGCTTACAACCATTTTATGACAAATTATGAAAGGAGAGGTTTAAAGATGGCAGAAAAAAAGAAAACTTATACCGATGATGTTTTAAGAATTACTTGTCTTTCCATCGCAAAAGATTTGGCTATCTATGGAGGAGAGACAGAGACAGGCAAAAAAGGTGGTTTCGGAAGCAAAAGTTCTTTATGATTGGATCATAGAAAAAAGTTGACAACGTAGGTTATGAAAAGGGAGCTTCGGCTCCCTTTTTTTATTTTTATACATATTTTTTAAAATATTTTAATTTTCTTTTAAAATTTTCTTGACACGTTTCCGCTCTTCTGTTAGTCCTCTTAAATCTTATCTTCCTGAGGGGGAATTTCCGTGTATAATCATCAACTACGTGGTTTCATTAAAAATTCCGGCATGACTCAAACCAATCTTGCAACGTTGCTCGGCATGAGCTCCGCAACCCTCAGTAATATTGTAAGCGGCGTACGGGCTACAAAGAAGAACAAGCAGCTAATAGCTGATTACTTTAATAAACCAGTGGCATCAATCTTTAAAGGGGGAAATAATTATGGCGGCAACAAAGGCAAAAGGCGTAGTGCAGGCGGTAGTAAACAAAGAGAAGAAGGACGGCGGGAAAGCGTGGGGAATTATAATCACGCTTGACGGCGAAACGGGAGCCACAGAGTATTGGGATTCCAAGGGCAACTTTAAGGACACAAAGCCCGGGACCGCCATCGATTTTGAATGGGAGAAATCATCCGATGGCAAAATCACCTTTATCAACCCTGTCGGCGGCAGCCAGCAAAGAGGCGGTGGAGGGCGCGGAAGCTATGGCAGATCTCCCGAGGAATTAAAACAAACACTCCGGACAATGGTTATGTCCTACGCCAAGGATCAGGTTGCCGACGAGATCCATGCAACGGTGCATCTTATTAAAGAGCTTCCATCCGTTGAACAAGACGGACAAACCAAACAAGTTAAATATCTTGATTTCTTAGGAATGATAGATAAGGTCGCTACAACCCTTACAATAGCCAAATATAAAGATATTCTGAAAAGCATAAGTGAATAAACACGGGCTTATCTGATTGAGAGTAAGCCCGTTGACGGGCGGTGGAAACGTCAGCGCCCAGTGGTAGGCGTAGTGGAACGCAAACCGCTCGTCTTTTAAATTCATAAACTTTTTGGAATCTTTATGGCTGGAAATGTCTTTCTAAAATTTGCTCTCGACTACCTAAATATGGGGTTTTCTATTATTCCTGTCCTTCCCGGAGAAAAGAAGCCGGCAATAAAATGGGCAGAATTCCAAACTCGACGGGCAACTGCCGCCGAAATTGTCGATTGGTGGCGTAGGTGGCCGGAAGCCAACCTGGGTATCGTCACCGGCGAAATAAGTGATCTATCCGTTATCGATTTCGATCAATACAAAGAAGGCTACAATCCCGATATCGAGCAGCAATATTTCGATAACATTATCACTCCTACTTCAAAAACGCCTCGCGGCGGCACTCATCTCTGGTTCAAAAACTGCGGCCTCTCCGGATGCGTTGATATATTCCCAGGCATCGATTTCAGATGTGTGGGAAACTTCATTATAGCTCCGCCGTCTAAGAACGGAGATGGAAAGGAGTATAAATGGGTAGAGGGCTTAGAATTAAACCCGCGCTCTCTAACTTCTTTTCCAGAGGGTTTTAAGGCAACGGTAGTTAAGTTCCTAGAAAGTAAGGGATTGCCCCCATTAGGGGGCAATAAAGATATATTAACTAACTCTATATATATATGCGACAAAACTGCTACTGCGACAGACTACGACAAAGTGCGACAAAGTGCGACAGGATTTTACGTCAAAGGGAGACGTGATGATGACCTTTTTCACCTTGCAAATTCACTGGTAAAGGTAAAATGCGACATGGGATTTGTTTGGCAAACACTTAATATAGTTGCTAAAAATTGTGAGCCACCCTTTCCAGAAAATGAAGTAAATATTAAAATTCAGAGCGCTTTAGACCGATGTGAACGGAAAGAAGGGAAGTTGAGTGACGATGTTCGAGAATATGTAAGTGCGACAACTGGCGACTTCAGTGCGACAAATATCTACAATTTTCTCAATATTGCGACAAACAGCGACAAAAAGAATGTGAATAAGATCTTGGAGAGGTTTTGTAAGAATGAAAAAATTATTGAAAGGGTTGGTAATAAAAACGGAATTTACCGTTTGATCGACGAAGATTCACCGATTATCAATATTACCAACGCCGATACAACCCCTTTAGAAATTAAATTTCCACTCGGAATCCACGAACTGGTTAAAATACATAAATCGAATGTTATTATTATCGCCGGTGAAAGTAATAGCGGTAAAACGGCTCTTTGTATGAACGTTGCTGAAATGAACATGAATGACTGGAAAGTTAACTATCTATCGAGTGAAATGCAAGACGGGACGGAACTCCGGATCCGGCTGGATGAGTTTCAAAAACCACCTGAATATTGGAGTAAGGTGGATTTTAGATTTCGGGTAGATAAGTTTCCGGATGTGATCCGGCCCGACGATCTTAATATTGTCGATTATCTTGATGAGGGTGCCGGTAATGACGCTACCCATATGGTCATGCGAATTAGGCAAATAAGTCATAAATTGGGTAAAGGTATTGCTATTATCTGTATTCAAAAAAGCTCTGTTAAACAGTATGGTTTTGGTGGTGAGGGAACAAAGAATACCGCAAGGCTCTATATGACGATTACGGGGCAAAACAAACTGACGATAGAGAAGGGAAAGATCTGGCGCAATAAATTCAAGAATCCCAACGGTGCTTTTATTGAGTTTTCCCTTGTTGGTGGTTGTAAATTTATAAAAAAGACCGAATGGGTTTTCCCGAAGGATATTGTTGATGACAAAACCTCTTGATCTATACCGTGGAGCTTTCGATTTCCCGGGCAAACTTAAAGTGGTCTATCGCCCAGGGGCTACGCCAAAACATGCGTGGGTTTTGATGTGCAACGCGATCGCGAAAGAACAGGGAGTGCCGGTCCATATCGTCATGGAGAAATTCGATTTCGAGAAAAAGCGCGATGTTCAGGGCGGCTTTCAAATAGAAATAGAAACAGAATGGAAGGAAAAGGAGGAAAAATGAAAAAAGACAAGAAAGACAAGATTGTTGACGCGGCAATGGTGACGCTGCCGGACAGCCTGCAGGAAGCACTGAAATGGGCTCCGGCCAGTACACCGCACACAAGGGAGCTTGCCCTCCGGCGTAATCTATCCAAAAGCATCGAATCCTATCTGATATCCGGTATGGTGCTTTGCATGGCCGAGGATAAACAGGACTGGCGGGAGGCTAAGTGTAAAAATCATTTTGAATGGGTTGAAAACGAACAAAGATTATCCCGAACCCACGCCCAAAGGATGCAGCTAGTCTGGCGGAAACTAAGTAAATATCTCCCAAGCCACTATGATTCGATCTTGAAGATCCCGTTTATGAATCTTGTTGAGGTTGCGCGCGTCGCCCACATGATCGACGAGATTAAGCTGATCGAGCTCATGGACAATGCGGCCGTTAACACCGAAAGAGGGTTTAAGGACAATATCAGGGAATTGGAAGGCAAAGTGCCACCCCAGGACAAATGCGATCATATTAACAAGCAGAAGGTTGTCACTACCGTAGAGGTTTGCATGAGCTGTGGGAAAGCCTTTAGCAAGAAAGAAGAAAAATTCCCGGTTGAGGAGAAAAAGTAATGGAACGCTGTCTGTTTTGCGATGGAGAAGAACCTGGCTACAAACCGCCGGAAAACACACATTTTGTCTGCTCCCATTGTACGCAGTACCTTGCAAACGCCCAGCCGGAAAATCTGAGGGCGGCCTATGACGAGGCCGTAAGAATTAACAAACCCGATTTAGTTAACTTTTTAAAAAATTATGTGGAGGAAGATTATGGGAACAACCAAACTGGAAGAAATTTGGACAGAGAAGGAACTGTGCGAGCGGCTAAATCTGCCCATCACGAAAAGCGGCCGGAGCGCTCAGCTGAGCTACTGGGTAAAGGGCGGCCTCAAGTGCGCAGAGAAAGCCGGTAGGCGATTCTTCTTTGAAGAAGACATTGTAACCTATCTGAAAGGTAGGCGTGATAACACCGATGATGCCAGATAAAACGATTTAAAATGAATTTATGCTAATCTACGGGAGGCATATTCAAGGCACGCTGAATCCTATGGGGAGGGCTTAAAAATGGTTGTTTACGCAACACCAAAACCGGTCAAGGAAGAGAAGGCCGAAAAGAAGAGAAGGGGTAAATCACCGCACACAAAGATTGTAAACGAGATCGATCATATTGATTCCGATATTGCCCTCATCAAATCGGAGTTCAAATGCCTGATGTGCGGAGGGAGGGCAAGCCAGAACCATCATTTCTTCCCGAAAGGGAGTCATGGCAACGTACGTTTCGATCCACGGAACCATTGCCCGTTGGATTTTGCCTGCCACCGCCGGAGAGTTCATGACGCCGGCGAGGTTGAGGAAATGAGGGATAGGTTGATCGCGAAGATCGGCCAAGAAGAATTCGATGATCTAAAACGGCTGGCTTATGTTCGGGCGGATTTTTGTGATCGTGCGCTTAAGGCAGAACTGTTTTACAAAGAGAAGATATTGATCGCCGCCTTTGATGAAGCCCGACAGGATGTTAAGGAAATGCTGTCTGATGCCGCTTTTGCGCGTCTTAAAAAGGCCAGAAAGAATCATTATGTGGAGCACTAATGAACGATTATACCTGCTTGAAATGTGGAGGGCACCTGATTTACACTTGTAATTATGGCTTTGGAATCCCGACTCTCTCCTGTTTTTCCTGCGGGGAAACCGAAGATTCAAAACACGGCATCGCTTACATGGGGAAAAGAATACAAACCTCATGGAAAAGCGATAAAAGAAAAAATGCGAGGGACGAATAATGAAATTATACCTTGGTTTTACCGATGGGCAGCCATGCCCGAAGCTCGAAGTGATCGCGGATGAAGTAATGCCGGGATCAGACGTTGAGAAAGACGATCCTGCAACTTGGGCAAAACAACGCGAAATCTATATTTATCAAGGCAGGGAATTGGCTAAGGCATTAAGAAAATCCCTCCCTGGAATGACGATGGACGTTTTACTGAATGAGTTAACGTGTATGAAAATAGCACAACTGCCAAAAGATATTATTGACCAAATAAAGGCTCAGATCGGCGGCGAAATAACGCCTATTACTGATACGGTGAAGCATTGATGAGAACAATATTGGTGGTAAATAGCTCTGATAGGGCTCGGGATGAAGCTATGGGGAGATGGTTTTCTCGCATGGCGGGGCTTCCGACAAAGGTGAACAGAACAAATCATACGATGGAAGTCTGCGGCGAGTTGAAATTTGTATTCACAATAAAAGCGGAAGGAATCCAAAGAATTCGCGGTTTAATGCTTGATGTAGCAATTGTTGATGAGGCGTGGCCACTGCCCGAAGAAATGCGACAATACATAAAGAGCCATACCAAGGAAAAATAATGCCGGCATTTAATTTTAAAAAACGATTTGCACCGTTGGTTGAACAAAAAATCAAACGGCAAACTGTCCGCGCGAAAAGAAAAGATGGCCGCAATGCGCACGTCGGTGATACGCTTTATCTTTTTACCGGCATGAGGACAAAAAGCTGCCGGAGGCTAGGCGAAGAGATCTGTAAAGAGGTACATGAAATTCATATTGATAGTTTTGGAATTTATATAGGGGAATGGCTTACGGATCGGGAGAGGGCTAATTTCGCCGTTGCCGATGGTTTTAAAGATTTCGGCGATATGAAAGAATTTTTCAACAAAGAGAGAGGGCTCCCATTTGAAGGGTTACTTTACAAGTGGTGAATAAGAGTTGTGACCGCTTTAGCGGCAGATATACTTGTGATAATTTTAACAGCAACGGCACGTGCAGGCTGGAGGATAAATTCATGTGCCACGTGTTCATGGCCACGGGCAAACAACCTATCGAAAATGATGTGCCGATGCACCTGGGAATGATTCTTGAAGCTTTTCCCAGTTCAAGGGTGGTTGAGGAAAAAAAGATAGAAACTCCCGGGGAGATACTCAAGGAGATGGGGCAGGGGCAAAGACAAATTCCGCCAGAACAAACGCCGTTGTTTGCGCCGCCCAAAACAAAAGAAGAAATTTTGAAGGACTTATTCGGAAGTATATGAGGGAAATGTTATGATCGAATACGAAAAAGCCAAGGCGCAGTTTTCGAAATATGCGTCGTCACCGTTCCGTAAGTTTCAGCAGGAGGCTATCCAATATGCCGTGGAATCCGACAGAAAGATAGTTGTTCTGGAAGCGAGTACCGGATCGGGAAAATCTCTGATTGGCCTAACGGCCGGCGCCATGGGCGGAAAGCTGATCTATCTTGTCCATACCAAGCTGCTCCAAAACCAAATCACCAATGATTTTCCGGAAGCCGAAAGCCTGTTCGGGCGAAATAACTATCCCTGCCGGCGCAATGAAGACGTAACCTGCGAGGATTGCACAAGCACTTCCAAGCAGCGCTGTGATTTTAAGAAATCCGGCTGTCTCTATGAAACCCGAAAAAAAGAGGTACTAAAAGCCAAATACCGAATCCTTAACTATTCATATTATCTGTCCGAGGTGAATTACATCGGCAGATTTGCCGGAGCGCCTTTTGTTGTTATCGACGAAGCAGATGCCCTTGAGGGCGTTCTGATCGATTTTGTTTCTCTTGAGTTCAATACCTATGCCATGCGTCGGCTCGATTTATTCGGATTGGCAGAAAGACTGAAAATGACTTCTGTTGATAAGGTGGCACTTCTGGAATCGTGGAAAGCTTTTGGCAACGAGGCAAAAAAGAGAGTGACGCGCATCATTACTGATCTAACATATGACATTGAGGACAGCCGGACCGGCTATGACGCTCTGCAGCAAATTGAGTGGATCAAGCAACGCACACGCGCCGATAGGCTCCTCAAGAAGGTTGAGCTTTTTCTGGATAATGTGGGCGAGGATTGGATGCTGGATAAACAGCCGAACAAGTTGATTTTCCGCCCGCTCTGGATGACAGAATCCCTCGCTAATGAATTTCTCTGGAACCATGGTGAAAAGTTTTTGCTGATGAGCGCCACTTTTTATCCGAAACATATCCTTGCCAAATGCCTCGGGCTGAATGCAAAGGATATCGACTACCATGAAATCCCCAGCCAGTTCCCGAAAGAGAACCGGCCGGTCTATATCACGCCGGTTGCTAATATGACAGCCAAGACAAAAGAAGTGGAGCTCCCAAAGCTGATCACCGGCATCAAAAGCATTGTGGACAATTATCCGAGCGTCAAAGGGATTATCCATTGTGTTTCATACTCCCTCGCCCAAAGCATTGTGAACGGTGTAAATAATCCTCGTTTGATCATCCATGATTCCAAGAACCGGCAAGAGGTTATCAGCACCTTTATAGCGTCTCCAGAACCCCTGATACTTTGCAGTCCTTCTCTGGATCGCGGCATCAGCCTGGAAGAGGATCTCTGCCGCCTGATCATCGTGGCTAAAACGCCTTTCCTTTATCTCGGCGATAAAATCGTTTCCGCAAGACGTTACTACGGCCGGATAGGACAGGATTGGTATCTCTGCACCGCCGCCCTGACCATTCTCCAAATGTGCGGACGGGGCGTTAGGTCAAAAGACGATACGTCGGACACCTACATTCTGGATGGACAGACAAAGGATTTATTTCTGAAAAATCCGCACTTCCTCCCGCGATGGTTTAAGGAATCTTTTCTTTATAAACTGCCGGATCGGTTGATTGAAAACAAACCGATATCGGATATTCCCGATTTTGACGACGTTGAGGAGGCTATATGAAATGCAAATCATGTGGTGCGCAAATCGTATTTTTAAAGACGGCAAAGGGCGGTTTTATTCCCGTCGATTACGATGAAAAGATAGCGGGCGATGCCGGAGGCTGTGCCATGAGGGACGAGATCTTCGATCCCAAGAAGCACGTTGCTCACTTTGCCACCTGCCCGTCGGCGGGCCAATGGAGAAAGAAAAAATGAACGACAAACTATTCTTTATCGAAGATGGCCATAAATACATATTCAATAGCAAGGATGTGCCCAGCGTTTCCCGGATCCTTCTCGATGAGGGTTTTATTTCTACGCAATGGTTTACGGATGCCGGCAGGGAAAGGGGTTCTGTTGTCCACAAAGCCGTGGCTGATCAGTGTCACGGCGCTCATTGTATGATGAAAGCCGAGCATGCTCCCTATTTGACCGCCTTTTCAAATTTCCGGAGAGATTGCGACTGGCGGCCGAAGATTATTGAGACTCCTATGGGCTGCCGGCAGTATGCCGGGACTCCTGACCAGATCGGCACACTTAATGGCCTCCTGGCCGTCCTTGACGTGAAAACAGGGGTAATCTCGCGGGCGACGGGACTCCAACTGACGGCCTATGAAAAACTCTACAATATACGCTTAGCCGAAGATCAGCTGGCTCATCCGGTTTTGCCGATTCCCATGAGGAGATTTGCTCTGCAGCTGACTGGTGAGGGCAGATATATCCTGACAGAATATAAAGACCGGATGGACCGATATATTTGGGATTCAGCGGTAGCAATATGGTGGTTTAAAAAGAATAATATCAGGAAATAAGGAGGGAGTGTGAGTAAATATTGTCGTTTATTAGAAGATGGTTCGTATTGGGTGGATATAGAATATGCGAGGGCAAAAGGTCACACCGAGATTTTGGACACGGACACGATAATTTTTATTTATGGTACACAAAATTAAAAACAATGAACACATTATTTTAAGGAGGGAATTATGCCAAATCCGGAAAAAGTAGGGGAAAACGCTTTGGTAGTGGTGAGCGAGGCGAGGTCGATTATAATTAACGATAAAGCCGATTATGAGAAAGCTCAGAAAATATGGGCTATTCTCACTCAGCACCTCAAGAACATCGAGGGGGCTTATGACGATATCATCGACGCCGCTCATAAGTCATGGAAAAAGGCTCTGGCAAAGAAGGCTCATTACTGGAAACCCGTCAAAGATGAGGCAACTTTATTAAAATCGCGCATGGGTGAATTCGTAGCGGCCGAAAAAGCGGCACGGAAAGCTGAGGAAGAGAGATTGACTAAGGAGCATATTAAAAATGAAGAAGATAGAATACTGCAGGAAGCGGAACAAAATCCGGAAATCGCCGATCAAATTCTGTCCGAACCGGTATCAGTTGCGCCTGTTGTTCTCCCTAAAGACCTTCCGGCGGGCGGTCCTGTATTCCGGACGATCTGGGACTTTGAGGTATTTGACATTGATCTCCTCATCGACGCGGTAGCCCGCAAGCAGGTCGCGCGCCTGGCGTTGGTCCCGAATGAGAAATTCCTCCGGCAACAGGCCACTTCGTTCAAAGAACATTTCAATATCCCGGGCGTGCGTGCCTTTCCGAGGACGGTGTAATTATGTTACTAAAGATAGATGATCCGGAAAAGACCTGCCGCTTATTCCAAGGGGAGAAATGTTGCGCCTATCTTGTGATGGGGACCGATGGTTTTGAGTGCATAAAGGGCGAAGACGTCCTCAAAGAAACTATCGACATGAGGCTTAAATCCGGAACAATGAATGCCCAGGGAACGGGAGATTGGGAGGAGTGTGTCTATGCCAAAAATAAAGCGTGACCGGTTTTCTATTTCAGAAGATGAAATGAATAGTCGAATGGAGCAAAAGCAGAAAGAGCAGGTTGAACCCGCCCAAAAAGGAGTGGCGCTCCTTGAGGCCGCCTGTGACAAGGTTTTAAACAGCCTTGGCGTGGACACGTCCAATGCCGATCTGGTCGCAAAGCAAATGGTCGAGCTGAGCATCGTCATGGATGAGCATACGGACGAGCGCGCGCCGCAGCTAAACGGCTTTTTCTTCTATATCTGCAAGATGAAAAGAAAGTTTGAAAGCCTGCCGCCAGGGATCCCGACGCCGTTGGCATTGTTCGAAGTGAACGGCGAACTCTTTTTTAAGCTTTGCGACATGATCCCCTACGCATGGGTAGGCGCTGTGAGGGTGAACAGCCGCGGTGAGGTATTTTGCGATATCCAATGGTTTCAGGACAACAGATTAACCGAAACAGGCGGCGAGAAAATAATTCATTAGGAGGGCAACATGAAAGTAATGAGTGACGCGGAGGTAATTTTTATGTTGGAGAGTGAAGCAAAAAAGAAATGGTGTCCAATGACGAGGTTTCATAGCGTTGGGGCTTGCTATAGTTATGATAATAAGCCTTGCACTCCAGAAAACAAATTTGGGGAGGCCAGTAAAGATTCTCCACTGTGTATCGGTTCTGCCTGTATGCTGTGGATAGAAAAATGGCCACCGCCTCAACCCAGGGGATATTGCGGATTGACGAGAGGTGACATTCATGGCTGAAAATAAATATCCACAACCCTTCCCTGCTGACAGGGCAAGTATTCTGTTTAGGGAGCTGGATGGGGAGCCCGCGTGACAGAGCGTATGCCTATCATGAATTATTGGCGGAAGTAACCCGATGGTATGTAATCCAGATAGAAGACCTTCAACAGCAGTTAAACTATTACAAAGGCGATACCGTCCTTGCGGAGCTGACGCTACTGCGCACGGAGATCCGGAGCCTTGCAAAAACAATAAGGGAGGAGAAATGATCAACGATAATTCGAGATTTAGCTTAGGGCTCATGTCATACCTGGGAGCAGGTGTCCGAGTATTTAGTTGGGGTGGCGAGAATGAAAGACTCACAATCGGGAATTATGTCAGCGTTGCTGACGATGTTACCTTTTTGTTGGGAGGTAATCATTCTTATAAGGGTTTTTCAACTTTCCCATTCAAGGTGCGTTATTTTGGCTATCCCGAGGAAAGCTTGTCCAAAGGGCCGATTGTTATTGATGATGATGTGTGGATAGGCTACGGCAGCATTATCCTCTCCGGCATCGTTATTGGACGCGGTGCCTGCATAGCCGCCGGCAGCGTGGTAACAAA
>Ga0187878_1004078_pt1 | contig 11521 bp, 10 predicted proteins | sample June2016WEW_17_1_FD_132979 | JGI IMG/M metagenome (GOLD analysis project Ga0187878, IMG submission 132979) | Peatland microbial communities from SPRUCE experiment site at the Marcell Experimental Forest, Minnesota, USA - June2016WEW_17_150 | ecosystem: Environmental > Terrestrial > Soil >...
AACCCCAGCATCCGCAGCCCGGCGGTACCAGCGTTCAGCTTCCTCGTCCGCTCCACGCCGTTTAAGCAGCGAAGCAAGATTCATCATTCCTGCGACGCTGCCCGCTCCGGCGGCATTCTCATACAAGGACATTGCCGAAGTGGTATCACCACGGCGATCCAGAAACCCTGCCAACAAATTCATCGCCTCAGGATCCCCAGATGCGGAAACCCTTCGAAACCAGTTCTCGGCCTCGCCCGACCTGTTTCGGCCTTCAAGGAACAAGCCCACATTCAGTTGGGCTACCTGCGGGAGCCTGTCTTTATACTCGTGCAGCCAATTAGGCACGATCCACTTCTCCGCCAACCGAGCGGCGACGCCGTCGTGTAACCGAAGGACGGGAGAGCCCTTGACCGTCGCCTCTTGCAAGATGGCGTGAACCTGTCCGAGCGCCTCGGTGGCCCAACCAATCGCATCTTGCGTGTACTCCTTCCGCCATCCTCGGGTGGGGAACCGGTCCTGGAAGTGTCGAGCGGTGAACTCCGCCAGTCCTTCTGCCGCAACCGCGAAGCCGGGCAGTAGGACCCAGTGGTCTATGGCGGCCTTGACAAGCGCCGCTCCGCGCGCATCCTTGGTGTCTGCGGCTGCCTCCGCTGCTGCGTCGTACCGAGCAACGAGCTGATCAACTGATGCAAGCGTCTCAGCAAGATGGAGCAATGATGCTGGAGTCATGCGCTTCTCTTCAAGCGCCTTTGCAAACGTCTCTAGCGCCTTTAGACGTTCTTCTTCGTCGAGTTTTGCCTCAAGGCGTATTGCGCGCTCATTGACCCACCGCACCAATTCCGGATCAGGCTGAAGAGCACGTTTGTTTCGCTTCGTCGAGTCAAGGCGGAGGAACCCGGGCTGACATGTCGCAACAATCAGCACATTCGCCTGCTGTGCCAGGAAAGACAGAGCAGGGTACGTTATCGCATTGGTGTGCACAGACAGATGGTACTGGAGGTCGTCCAGGACGACGACTACCCTTGACAAAGGCAAGACTCCCCAACTGGTCGCCCGTTCCCACTCATCAACGAGTACCAAGAAAGGTGGTTTCTCCTGTGAGCGGTCTGATGGGCGAACCCAGAGGAGCTTGGCTTTCCCGCAGCATGTCTTTAGCGCCTCAAGGAGCGTGCGGGTTTTCCCCGCCTTCGATACACCGCTAACGACGATCAGGCGATAGCGCGAAACCTTTGTTGATAGCGCCTCTCTTATCGCGCCCCGAAAATCGTTATCAATGGTGCGTGCGACGTACTTGGGAACTGTAGGAGCTTCGGTCAGCAGGCCGGATTCCTGGGGTGGGTATAACCAGGCCCAATTCAAATTGTTCACAGGCGTAAGCAACCCGTAGAGGCAGGACTGTGTCAATTGCCTTTGTAGTTTTTCCCGCGCGGAGCGCTCGATAATTAGGTCTTCCATCTCAACTTTCAGATGGATGTAATCCGAGGTCGTCTGGGAAACATAGTTTGCGTACGTCCCCTCGATTTGAGCTTGCTTCTGTTTCTTCCGCTCGCGTTGATTGTGTTCTTCCACTAAACGATTAATCGCCGATTTGATATGTTGAAGGGAGCGGGGAAAGCACTGATTCCAATTCTCAATTTTGCCGATGGTCTCTTTGTCAAGCACAGCCTCCTTAGCAAATTCCTCTGCAGTCAGATGCAACCGCTTTCGGCAGTCAATGATCGTCTGGGCATTGGGATATACCAAGCGCTTATCGGTATGTCCTCTAGTTTTCGGGCGTCTCCCGGTAGGCATACCTGACCTCCTGTATAAGGCCCGCGAGCCGTAAAGCAAACCCGGACCAAACCCCTATCTGTGTCACTCGAGTGTTGTGGGACACTATGTCTGACGTTGACACAGGCAGTTAAGTCCGATGGGACAAGGATGATTTTAGCATGAGTAACACCGGTGAAGACAAAGGAGGAACATATGTTAAGCACACCGACTTGGAGAGAAGACACTAAAGAAATGACGTCACTTTGGAAGGGAAATTGTGCTTGGCGGCGTTTAGGATTTCCTGTCCTAATAGTGGCCGCCCTGGTTTCTGCTCCTGCGATGGCGCAGTTACTCGTAACCCCCAACCCGATAGTATTCCCTGACCAGAGCGTGGGGGTTCCTTTTAATCTTTTGCAGCCTCTGCCGGTGACGATCAGCAATACGGGCAAGACGCAATTCGTAAGCGCTGCGTTCGCGGTTGAGGGAGGCCCAAACCCGGGCGACTATAGCGTTTACAGCGCAAATTGCCCAAGTCTAAATCCCACGCAAAGCTGCATTATTCAGATTTTGTGGATCCCGCAGGCTATAGGAAAACGAAGCTCGTTTCTCTACATCTTTGAAGCCGGCAAATTGTCAAGCCCAACGATCATCTCTATCACTGGGAATGCAGTTGCGACAACGATGCAGACGGCGGCGCCCACATTCAATCCGCCCGCGGGCACCTATGGTAGCTCCCAATCGGTAACCATCAGCGATGCCACGAGCGCCGCGACCATCTACTACACCACGAACGGGTCCGCACCGACGACGGCCTCAGTCAAATACAATGGGCCTATCACGGTCAGCGCAACGGAGACCATCCGGGCGATCGCCACTGCCTCGGGCCATACGCAGAGTAACGTGGCCAGCGCCACCTACACCATCACACAGAACGCCACGAACTATACCTTCTCACTCCCGGTGCTCTATCAGGACGTCCGTTACGATCTCTACTTCAAAGGGGATCCCAATTCGTACGCGCAGCAGACTCAGTACAAAAATTCTCCCTTCGGCCCGCAGGCGCAATACCTCTCGGCTTTCCTTACGAACTCGATGAACAGGTCGGCGAATTGTTGCGGGATCAGCGGAGTCTGGGTTTACGCGGGCGGTCAACCTCTCGCTGCTTCGAAGATTTCGGTCGATCTTTTGGCTCAGACGCTTCTTTGGGCCTATGGCTACGTTAATTTTGTTTTGGTGCCCGGAGGAACGCAGGATTTGCAGAATGATTACGCCCAGATTCAGGCCGCAGTACAGAATGAATGGGTCCAACAGTCAGGAATCGCACTGGCCAACCTCGCCAATCTTGCGACAGTGATTGGTCCCATCGTGGATGATTTGAGCAAACAGTTTGGGAGCGCAGGGGCGAATCAATTAGCCCTCGAGATTCAGCTGATCGCCGACTTACTTCAGGGGTCATTTAAGGTGTATGAGGATTACCCGAAGTGCGGCGGGGCGATCATTTCCACGCTTCAAAGTCTGAAGCTCATCAGCGGGCCGAATTACGATCCGTCCGAACTGATCATGGGGCTGGCCGGCTCCGTTCAACAGAACCAAAATGGGCCGGCTATCGCCCAAACCCTGTATTCCACGGCGTATTCGGACTCGTGTTCCTCTTCGGCCGCGCTTCTCTCAGCGCCAGTCGCGGCCAAGGCAGCCAACTTTCTTGGCACCTTGGCCCTGAACACCGCAATGGACATGGCAAAGCAGGGAGGCAGCATCTTCGCAGAAGCCTACTTTGAATACGGATTAAGCATCGCCACTGCGGGCCGTGCGGCAACTACAGCCGCCTTCGGAGATGTGCTGAGTTGCCAGTTGCCCGCTGCAATCGGTGAGACAATTATCTCGAACTACATAATGCCCCAGGCTGCTCTCTTGCAGGAGGAGGTCAACCTTCAAAACTTGCTTTTTGAAACCGCATTTCCACAGTTCTTTTTGTCTGTGAGCTCGATGATCGTGCCAAATGGTTCGAGCCAATTGGCCAACCTCGCAGCAGGTGTTGGAACAACCGATGGCCCAGGGTTGATTTATGAGTTCCAGTCTCTCTGGTTTACTACGGATTACCAGCTGGTCTCGAACGAGATTTGCCTCTTCTGCGGTGACCGCCTGGCGGACGATAAGGCTTCTGCCGGGACATACGCGACCGGCGCTCAACAGGCGCTGACTCTTGTTCAGAGCGCGTACGCTCTAGCGAGTGCACTACCAATTCTCTAAGGGACGGCTTTGCTCCGTCCTTAGAGCTTTCGGCGGAGGGAGTGGCACGGTGTTTCGCGAAACTAACTATTCTTGCTGATGGTGCGCTCTCATCTACTCACCGCCCAGGAGACGGCTCTGGCGGTGATCATTGCGCGGATGTGGGCCGGCAGTGCGGCGCCGCCGTGGGCCGAAGCGGGGGCGGGAGAGAACATCATCGCGGTGGGAAGCGCGGCGGAGATTCCCGGGCTGGTCACGCCGCGCCCTACTACACGCACAACAGCGTGCACGATCTGAGGGCAAAACGTTTCTACAAGCAGGGGTTGGTAAACAAAATGATGCTGGCCCATGACGGCACTATCAAGACTTTTCCCTGACGAGCATCAAAGACTCGCCACCTTATTTGCATGATGGTCGCTGCTTTACCCTTGAGCTCGCGGTGGAGTATTTCAATTTTGTGCTGCAACTGCAGTTGACCTCCCAGGAAAAGATGGACGTCGTTGGGTTTCTACGGTGCTTATAAGGCCTGCTTTGTTGTTAGTTGGGAGGTCCGGTTTGCCCCCCAATGCTCGCTAATAGCCTGAGACGGCAGACGGCGGTCTGGGTCAGATGGGCACGTCGTGTGATGCGCTCTCGGATGTGCTGCGCCTGCGCTTGTCGTAAATTTGGGTCGTGGTGATGTGGCGGTGTCCGAGGAGATCCTGAACTTTGCGGATATCGACGGAGGCGTCCAGGAGCAGGGTGGCGGTCGTGGCCCGGAGGGAGTGGGGCGTGTAAACGCAGCTCCCGCTCTTGGTCCCATCCGGCTTCTCGTGCTCTTTGACAGCGCCTGGCAGCCGCACAAGGTAACTCTGGATCAGCAGATACATGCTCACGGGGTTCATGGCTCGGTCGGCGAGCTTCCGGCTCCTGGGATTGAGCCGCGGCCGGAACAGGGGACCACTTGTGATGCCGGCCTTTTCGATGTACTCGCTGATGGCCTGAGCAGCCTGGTAATGGAGTCCGATCGTCCGTCGCTTGTCACCCTTCTCGTGAAGCCTGATCGTGGCTTCGTCTCCGTCTATGTGCAAATCATTTACCTTCAGCCGGCAGGCGGTCGAGAGCCTAGCTGCTGAGTAGAGGAAAAATTTCAGAATCGCGCGATCGCGGAAGTCAAGCACCGTGTCGCTGGCGGGCATGCCCATAAGCTGCCGCGCCCGTGTGGCGCTCAATGCCTTGGTCTCCTCGCGCGGATCCGTGGACTCGCGGGCGATGAACTGCGCATGCGCTGGGTTCGGAACCGTGATGGGCAGCCGGATCTCGGCCGCGGCAGCGCCGAGATACTTGTAGAAACTCGAGACCGAGGAGATTCTCCGGTTGAGAGTTTTTGGTGCGGCGTTCTTCGCGATGAGCTGATCCCGGAAAGCCTGCACGTCTTTGATCGATGCCTTCAGAATCTGCCAGGCCTGGTCCGGCCACTCGATTCCCATGAACTTCACGAAAGCCATGAAGTCCTCGCGATAGGCCCGCTGCGTGTGCGGGCTTTGGCGGCGAGTCACCCAGGCTTCGAAGCAACTCGCTACGGGAAAATAAAACTGCTCCACACGGCGTTTCGTGTCGGGCGTGAACGTGCCGGCGAGGATCGGCGGCAACATGTGTTCGGATGGCAATGCGGGCAGATTTTTGGACATGGTCTTATAAAGGCCTCTTTGAGATCTCGCGTCCTGGGACGTTATAGCGCGATTTTTTACGATCCGCGCACTCGCAGGTTTGGATTTTGGCTCCGGAGCCCGATTTTTCTCTCCGTAGCCAGTTCCCAGAGCCGGGGCGGAAGTCGGGGCCAGAAAGCCCCCTTTTCCCGCTCCCCACTATTTAAGATAACAGATTTTATCTTAAATGCTTATTGACTTAGCTCATAACGCTCGCGATCGTTTCCTCCAACTGCGGCAAGCCCATGGTCAAGCGATACGAGGAGTGCAGCCAACTGGAGTTCCAGGAGACGTTCGCGACCGGCGAGGCTTGCATGGATCACCTTCGCAGGATGAGGTGGCCGGACGGTTTTGTATGTCCCTGCCGCGGACACGGCAAAGCTTGGTACATCAATACCAGGAAGGTCATGGACTGCAGGAACTGCCGCATTATGAGCTAAGTCAATAGGCATTTTATCTTAAATAGAAATCCGGGGTTGTCCACAGCCCAATTATCACTGGCAACATTAAATGGCGTAACTTTGGCAACGCTATTTGGCGTATTCTTCCAAGATGGACAAACTGGCTGGATTATCGGAGATGCTCCGAAAACTGGCACTCGATCGATTCCGACTGCTTCAGTCACATCTAGAACAAGGGCGGCCGTTGCGCTCCGTGGCGGCCGAGGCAGGAATTCCATTCCGGACTGCACAGCGCTGGGTGACACAATATCAGCAGTTCGGGTTGGCCGCGTTGGTCAGAAAAAAACGGGACGATCGCGGCGAGCGACGCGCAGTCTCCGCAAAGGTCAAAGAGGTCATCGAAGGCCTTGCTCTGCAAAAGCCGCCTCTACCCGTCACCGCGGTGTATCGTCAAGTGCAGCGGTTTACACAGGAACTTGGTGAAAAGGCTCCGTGCTACAGAACAGTTCTTAACATCGTCCGGAAACTGCCTGCCGATCTCCTCACGCTCGCCCACGACGGCACAAAGGTTTACAGCGAAACATTTGAACTGGTCCACCGGCACGAAGCCGACCGGCCGAATGCCATCTGGCAGGCCGGTCATTCAATACTCGATATTTTGCTCGTCCGCTCAGACGGCAAAGCGGACAAGCCCCGGCTCACGGTCGTTCTGGACGATTACAGCCGCGCCGTGGCAGGATACTTTCTTTCCTTTGAGTCCCCGTCGGCACTGCACACCTCACTGGCGCTGCGTCAGGCAATCTGGCGTAAAGAGGATCCGCGCTGGACAGTTTGCGGGATCCCGGAGGTGCTCTACACCGATCACGGGAGCGATTTCACCTCCCGTCATCTGGAGCAGGTCGGCGCCGATCTCAAGATCCGGCTAGCCTTCTCCATACCAGGTAAGCCCCGGGGCCGCGGCCGCATCGAACGATTCTTCCTGACGCTTAACGAGATGTTTCTCTGTGAGCTCGCCGGCTACGCACCGGCTGGCGGTACTATGCGCGGAAAACCGACGCTTACATTGGCCGACTTCGATGCCCGGCTGCGCGCGTTCATTCTGGATGTTTACCAGCGGCGTGAATGCGCCGAAACTAAAACGCCGCCGGCCGAGCGTTGGGCGGCAGGCGGCTTCCTACCACGAATGCCTGATTCGTTGGAGCAGTTGGATCTATTGCTCCTCTGCGTCGCCCATACGCGCCGGGTGCGTGTCGATGGGATTCACTTTCAGAACCTCCGCTACATCTCAACAACGCTGGCGGCGTACGTGGGAGAAACCGTGACCCTGCGTTTTGATCCTCGCGATATGGCCGAACTTCGAGTCTTTCACGGGGAGAAGTTTTTGTGCCGGGCCGTCTGTGCTGAGCTGGCCGGCGCCACGGTTCCCCTTCGAGAGATTCTCAGAGCCCGGAATCAGCGTCGACGACAGCTGCGCGGGGTCCTGCGAGACCGGCAGGCCGCCGTCGATACGCTGCTCGAAATGAAGCGTGGAGACATCACGGAGAAAGAAGATGCGCCGCCAACATTCCCAGACAAACCTAAAGCGAGGCAATCAGCACCCGCCCTCAAGCGATACCGGAACGAGTAGCGACCGCCCGTCGGTCATAGTGGAGACCCTCGAACATCGGCGGTTTGCCGAGTTCTGCGATGCCTGCCGCCGTTATGGATACATCGGCCTTTGCTACGGATCTCCCGGCGTTGGCAAGACTCTCTCTGCCAGGCACTATAGCGGGTGGAACAAGTTAAGTCGAACAGACCGCTTCCACCTCGAGACCTCTGACGGTTCGATTTTAAACACGGTGTTCTACACACCAGCGGTTGTGAACACTCCCGGCATCATAGAGTCCGACATCTTCCGGGCTCGCGCCGACCTCCTGGAGTTGGCCAAACAGCCCCTGTTGCGGGAAAAGATCGAGCGCCTGGATTTCATTCGCCGGCGCGATGAGGAGCAACAACGGAGGGCCATCGTTGCCAGCGACTGGTTGAACGGAGAGAAGGTTCCCAAGCTCCAGCCGACCTTTCGTCAAGTCGCGGATGAGTTCGCAGCCAGGGAAAGACAGATCGGAGACCCGACTACGCTTATTGTGATCGATGAAGCCGATCGCCTCCGGATGGCTTCTTTGGAACAGGTGCGTGCGATCTTCGATACGAGCCAGATCGGTCTGATCCTGATCGGAATGCCAGAAAACCAGGGGCGCCACCCTATTTCCCGTGGTGCAATATCCGAATAAGGGCTATCCAACTGACTCCACAAGCCTCTATATATTGTGGTTATGCTTCTTACGACCTCGCACAAATTTGGCAAAGAAAACGCGAACCGCAAAGGCCACAAAGACCTCGAAGAAAAAATATCCTGGAGACTTTATCTTCGAGGTCTTTGTGGTCTTCGTGGTTCATAGTCCTCCGTACCCCAAATCACTACAGGTTGTGGGTTGTGGAGTCAATTGAATAGCCCCTATCCGAATTATGGGTTATCTCGGCTGAAAATAGGGTGGCGTCCCCGGTTTCCGTCAGTCCCCGTCCCGGAAACTCCTTGGAGGTATTCGCGGTTCAGAGGTTCAGCGGCGCCTCCCGGCAGGTAGGCGTTTTGGGTAGGCGAGCAGCCCGATTTCGCGGGCGGCATGCCAGAGCTTCCCGTCAAAGACGGCAAACGTGACCACCTCGCCCAGCGCATCCTGCCAAAGGTCGGCAGCAGCCAGATGCACCGCGCCATATCCGCGCAGGCCGTGGTCCCAGGCCAGCCGATCGGCATGCGCAATGAGCATTTCTGAGAATCCCAGCCGGATAAGATCGGGCCAGTCCTGCCTGAAACGCGCCAGGCACCGGGCCGCCTCTTCCTCCTGCAATGCCTTCATCCGCACTGCTTTCGCCAAGGCGGCGGATACCTCCACGCGGCTGATCATGTGCGTCCCTAAAACGCATGCCTCCTCAATGGCAAGACGGACTTCTTCCGTTCCATCCTCAAAAATGTAGCTTTTGACCAGTGCGCTCGCGTCCAGATAGAGGATCATCCGCGGTTCTCCACGATGATATCTGCGATTTTCTTGCGCATCCTGGATCTGATGGGAGGGCCCGCCGGCGCGAACTTTTTCCCATTCCAACGGAACAGGCCGGATTTTGCCAGGTCATGGATCTTAAGGTCGACCGACTGCTGGATGGCCGTGATTCTCCCCACTGGTTTGCCCCGCTCAGTAATGATGACGGTGGCTCCGGCTTCAACCGCCCGAACATAGGCGCTGAGCCGCGTTTTGAGCTCGCGTACCCCGACCTTGACGCTTGCCATGACATGCCTCCAAATCCAATGTAACTACATTATGAGGCAAAAGAACTACATAGGCAAGTTCGAAGGCACAGGATGGCAAGAGATTCCCTGAGAATTTTCCTCTCGTTTGTCAATGGCCAGCCACCTTCTCAAACCTGGCGCACCTTTCTTGAGAACCATATCAAGGAAATGGTATCCGTCGATTTTCGCTCGGATGGATTTATTAGCAGGGACAGCTCTTCAAAAAGTCAGCATCTTCTCCTCATCGAGTACTCCCTCCCATCGCGACACCACGGCCGCCGCAACGCAGTTGCCGGTCACGTTTGTGGCGGTACGGCCCATGTCGAGGATTTGATCGATGCCGAGCAACAGGGCGACTCCTTCCATCGGCAGATTGAAGCTGGCCACGGTGCCGGCCAGGATTACCAGCGAAGCACGCGGCACGCCGGCCACGCCCTTGGAGGTGAGCATAGCGTGAGCATCATGGCGAGCTGGGTTTTGATATCAAGAGGAATCCCGTAGACCTGGGCAATGAAGATCGAGGCCAGCGACAGATATAGGGTAGCTCCGTCGAGGTTGAAGCTGTAGCCGGTGGGCAGGACGAAGCCTACGATGTCGCGCGGGCAGCCGAAGCGCTCCATCATTTCCATGGCTGTCGGCAGCGCAGCCTCGCTCGAAGCGGTGGTAAAGGCAATGGTAAAGGGCTCCCTAATGGCCTTGAACAGGCGCAAAAAGGGCACCCGGATCATGGCGCAGACCAGGAAGAGCACGACCCCCACGAAAAAGATAAGTGCTCCATAGAAACAAACGACGAGGCTGGCGTATCCCTTGAGCACGCCCAGCCCCTTGTCCCCCACGGTTGCGGCAATCGCCGCCATCACCCCCAGAGGAGCAAATTTCATCACAAAATCGGTAAACCGGAACATCGTCTCGGCGACCGTATTCAGGACCGCGACGAGCGGCTGTCCTTTCTCCCCTATGGCCGCAAGTGCGAGGCCGAAAAAGATGGAGAAGATGACCAATTGCAGGATGTTGCCCTTGGCCATGGCATCCACGACGCTGGTGGGGAAGACATTAATAAGGAACTCGCTGCCCGACTGATGAGCCTGCACCAGCGAACTGGCCGACTGCGCGGGCGCCGCTCCCTGGGTGACGCCGTGCGTGATGTATTGCCCGGGCTTGAACACGTTCACCGTCACGAGGCCGATCAAGAGGGCGATTGTGGTGGCGACTTCGAAGTAGATAATGGCTTTGAGCCCAATGCGTCCGACCTTTTTGAAATCACCGGTGCCGGCGATGCCGATGACCAGAGTCGAAAAGATCAGGGGCGCGATGATCATCTTGATCATGCGGAGGAAAATGTCCGCCATGGGCCTGATGTCTTTGCCCCAGTTCGGTTCAAGCCACCCGATGAAGATACCGGCGACCAGGCCGATCAGAATCTGTACCGTCAGAGAAGGGAATCGCCGCCATTTCATACGAGCATCCTATATGGTAGAATATTGGGTCCGCCGCGCAAAACTGCTTAGAATCCATCTTGTTGAGGGCACTAAGGTAGTTGTTTTTTGCCGCAGTTTCAATTGATTTTGCAGGAAGCGCCGGGCGCGAAATCGGGCAGACCGCTCGTGTTGCGTCCTGGAGTTATTTGTTGGCAGCGCATACCAATCTCTGCTATCTAGGCGCGCTCAGGAGTGACCCATGTTATTCAAAATACTCAATAAGAGCGAATTCCATAAGTTGATTGATATCATTCTGGAATCGAATGAAGTGATCGGACCCCAAAAGGTCGACACCAACAAAGAAGGTAAACCGATTCACCAATATTTGCCGGTGAAGAGCTCTGCCGACCTCGATCTCGATTACGAGACCACCGAGATCTCCGCGAAGACCTACTTCCTCCCATACAAGGAGAACCTGTCGACCTATCGCTTCGCCGAAGCAGATTGGACTCAGGATATTTCATACCGGCTCCAGCCCCGCGCAATCATCGGGCTCCATGCTTGCGACATCAACGCGTTGCTCAAGCTGGACAAGGTAATGGCGCGGGAGTTTTTCCCAAGCCCTTATTACATCTCCAGGCGCAAGAACACCTTCATTGTCGGGATCGATCATGAGCCCTGCCACGGCGCATTCTGCCGGTCGTTGGGGACCGACACCGTCACCCGCGG
>Ga0187878_1004079_pt1 | contig 11520 bp, 17 predicted proteins | sample June2016WEW_17_1_FD_132979 | JGI IMG/M metagenome (GOLD analysis project Ga0187878, IMG submission 132979) | Peatland microbial communities from SPRUCE experiment site at the Marcell Experimental Forest, Minnesota, USA - June2016WEW_17_150 | ecosystem: Environmental > Terrestrial > Soil >...
AAAGCTATCGCATAAAGAAATCAAGGAAAATATAAATGTCGAACAAAGTAGATACCGCCCTAGAAGTCATGGAATTATTTAGGAGATATGATTGCAACACATATCTTGTTGGTGGTAGCATTAGAAATCTTCTTCTCAATATACCTATAAAAGACATCGACTTAGCAACAGATTGCAGTCCAGAGAAAGTAGAATCGATAGCCCTGGTCAATAATATTTCATTTATTCCGACCGGTTTGGAGCACGGAACAGGAACGATAATTTACAAGGATAATCAAATAGAGATCACTACTTTTAGAATAGATAAACAATGTTACGGAAGAAAAGCTGAAGTACAATTCGGTTGCACACTGGAACAAGATCTATCTCGCCGTGATTTTACCATTAACTCAATGGCAATGGATATAAACGGAAATATCATAGATCCATTCAATGGAAAAGAAGATCTAATAAAAAGACTTATCAAAGCAGTTGGAGATCCAGATAAAAGATTTGAAGAAGACCAACTAAGAGCCTTAAGAGCAATAAGATTTGCAACTGTTCTGGATTTCTATATAGATCCAAAAACATTCAACTCCATCAAAAAAGTAAAACTAACAAAAGTATCAAATGAGAGAATAAGAGACGAATTATCAAAGATTCTAGAAAGTCCAAACAGATCTAGGGGACTAGCTCTGTTAGACGAATCTGGTCTCTTAATCCAAATATTACCAGAAATATCAAATCTGAAGGGAGTAACCCAAGACGAAAGATATCATCCAGAGAAAGATACTTTTGTCCATGTGACTCTAGCAATCAGATCTCTTCCTCTAAATGCGTCGTTATCATTGGTGTTAGCAACACTTCTACATGACGTTGGAAAGCCTGCTACTAGAACAGAAGAAGGCAATGAGATACACTTCTACAGCCATGAAGAAGTAGGTGCAAAAATATCAGAAGAGATACTACGTCGCCTCAAATACCCTACAGACGTTATAGATGAGGTCAAGTGGCTTGTAGCAAATCATATGAGAATACATGAATTTCCTAATATGAGAAAATCGAAACAAATAAGGTTGGTACAAGAACCATATTTCAGCAATTTATTGGAATTACTAAGGGCAGATATAATTGGCAGTTCAGCAATTAATGGTATTCCTGCAAACCTTGACATACTGAATTATATTGACAACTTTATAATTGAAAACGAAGAACAAATCAAAGAGACCAAGATTCTAATTACCAAAGATAGATTAATAACTGGTTTTGACATAATAGAAATGGGGATAAACCCTAAGAAACAAGGAAAATTAATTGGAAGCATATTGGAAAGTGTTGAAGATGAAATATTGGAAGGAAAGATCAAGAGCAGAGAAGAGGCTTTAGAAAAGGCATTAGAACTGGTAGGCAATTGGTATAATGGAAAAATATGATGTATTATTTTGAGAGATGATATCAAATATGGAAAAATATGATGTATTATTTTGAGAGATGATATCAAATATGGAAAATTTCAGCATTACAAACGACACATGGACATATCAAGCTGATCCAGACACAGTCACCATGAATGTATATGGTTCGAATATCCTACGAGTTGGTGGGAGTAACTATCCTAACAATGGGCATTACACTTATATTGAACTTCCTATCACATCAGATGTTATATACCTGAACATATACTGCACTACGACTTATGGAACATCGTGCAATTATGACATGGACATATATAATACGACCGTATTTGATCAAACGACTCTAACATGGAATAATCAACCTGCTATGGGTAGCTATATAACAACTCATACCATAACATCAGGGTGGAACAGTATAGCATTAAACAGTCCTGACAAATATATAGTGCTGACAGAAAGCGTGCCTACAAACACTTCTAAGATATTATGGTCATCAAGAGCGTCAAATGGATTTGAGCCATACATAGCTTTACCCACACCAGCAAATATAGGAGCGACGAACATAGAAGTAATTCCAAGCGAAACGCCTTGCATAGTAGGGACATGTACAATTTCTGTAGGCGTAACATGGAAAAATACAGGAGATCTGGCAGGTTCATCAGATCTATCTATAACAATAGACGGGGGTACTCATACAGTAATTCCAACAGTTTACCCATCAGAATTATTCGATGCAGATGAAGAGAAAGGTCCATATACATTCACTATATCAAATGTGACAAAAGGCACATACTCGATATGTCCAAATCCGAATTAATGACATAAGAAGACCAGTTCCAAAATTATTTTGAGAGATGATATCAAATATGACAACTATCCGGAAGAGTATAATGAAATTTGAACCAAAAGAACATTTATTCGGATATAATCCTGATACTCAGATCTTGGTTTGGATGAAGCCATCAGAATTTCTTGACAAAACTCCAAAACTTGGCCCAGAACATTGGGAATCTCCTTCAATATGTATCATCGTTAATGAATTAGCACATAAAATGGAAAATGGTATACCTATAGATCCCCTATTTCTAGACATAGATACGATAAACTGCAAAGTAACAAATCACGAAGGAAGACATCGTGCTATGGCTGCTGAAAAAGCAGGAATAGCGAGGGTTCCAGTAATAGTATATCTCATGGATAATAACAAGGACCGTATATCTACTAAGGAATACCTGAAAAACGGATGTAAATGCAATTATTTTGATGCTCAGAAACAGGAATAGGATAAAATGGCATGCAAAGAGACCATATGGACTGGAAAATATAAAGATAAAAAAGGAATTTTTGAAATCTTAGTTCCTGCCTGTAACAGAGATGATGCTTGGAAAAAAATAAATTTATCAATAAAAGACATCAAGGAAAATAAAAAAAAGTAACTGAGAAGATAGACTGAGAAGATCTGATGTACATAGAGGAAGTTGGAGATTTTGATTATATCAGAGAATAATAAAGATCAAGGACAAAATTATTTCAAGAATAGCATTATCTCAATTGGGGACGATTACACATGATGAAAGACAAACTTACTCCAGCACTGAGAGAAAAATTTAGACAAATTATAGATAGAACTATTGACACTGGCAAAGGGAACGGATTCTTTATTTGCTCTGACAAACAAGGACGGTTGTACCCATCTAAACCTTGCGAAGGTGACGAGTGTAAAATAATGCTCGAAGATCGATCTTCAATTTGTCCTGTTAGAATGCAAGGAGACTTTCACACATATCCTTATTTAGCAAGTGCCAAAAGAAAATATAAGGAACTTGGCATAAAAATTCCTATAGACGATATACTAAAACAAGAAGTAAGAAAAACACTAGCAGAAATGCACGAGGAAAAAGGACTAGTCGGACTATCTCCAACGATTCCTGACTACAAAGACTCCCTAAATACAGTAGTACACAAATGTTTTAGAAATACAGACATATCTACATGTGTCGGCAGTGACTTAGAAAAAGACAAAATAGAGTGTTGGACACCTAAGGATATACGCAGCGGACAGTGTGTACGTGCAGTGTTTGAACTTAGGAACATAGTTGGAAAAAAGAAAGAATACTTTCCTAAAAAATGGATAGTACCATTATTTGACAAAGAACAAATTACCATATGAATATATTGTGACATATTAATCATATAATAATAGCATTGAACCGTAGATAATGAAAATAAAATTGGAGTAAACTAAATGACAAACGTGATACTGGTTTTGGTAAGGGAAACAGAGGCAAAAGATATATTGAGTTCTTCGAGACCGCTAAAAAGTCTTGACGATATTATATTGGACATTGCTGACATTAATAATATGGGATCGGAAGGTGTAAATCTAGACATTGCCAAAAAATTAGAAGTTCTCGGTCTTGAGCTAATAAAACACGCTCGAGCTACCGCTGAGGCTAGCTACTAGGATTCTTACATCAACAATATTAATAGATCTAATAGTATGTTACATAGAACAAGGTAAAACAACATAGAGGTAGACAAATATGAGTCATAAACATAAGAAACACCATTCTTGCGACAAGCCGAGATACTTTCATGACATCGTTGGAGAAGGAGCTCCAGACTCAACTCCAGTAATTGTTCCTGAAGACTTTGGAGCAGAGATTGGGGACGTTAGTCATCCAGGTCCCTTTGCTGCTCAGGCATTTAATCCTAACGGACAGACATCATCTGGCTTGTTACCAAGACGAAATACCCCTGATAAATCTCCTGAGAAAGCAGGAAAGGTAATAATGGATGACAAGAAACATGGTGACGAAAGATATTACAAACCCAGAATAAAGAAAATACATAGAAACTTTGTGGAAGATCAACATCACTAAGAAATCTTTTGGTCATTGAATATCATGCGCTAATAAAATGACTAACAAAAGTAGCAAGTAATGATAACAAAAGTAGCAAGTAATGATAACAAAAGTAGCAAGTAATGATAACAAAAGTAGCAAGTAATGATAACAAAAGTAGCAAGTAATGATAACAAAAGTAACAAGTAATGATAACAAAAGTAACAAGTAATGATAACAAAAGTAACAAGTAATGATAACAAAAGTAACAAGTAATGATAACAAAAGTAACAAGTAATGATAACAAAAGTAACAGTGAGAAGAGATATGATATGGCAATAAAACTAAATTCCTATTCTCTACCAGAAGATGTAGTAGAAAAGATGAGACTCAAAATCGAAGAAACAAGACAAAAGAAGATAGAGCTTGGTTTTGGGCTATGTCGCATGAAATATGTTAACACTCTTAAACCTGGAAATGAATGCTCTGGGAGCGAATGTTCCGTATTACCAATACAGGAATGTCAGACAGGAACATATGTCGGAGGTTATCATACACATCCATTAGGTAGTGCAGAGCCATCAATCGCAGATTTGAGAAGTGCATACATTCATGACGTAGAGTGTGTTGGTTCTGTACAAGAAGATATTATAAAATGTTTTATAAGAAACGGTTACAGAAATCCACAAGATGAAAAAGCTATAATTTCTACTGTTGAAAAGGTGGAAGATCCTTTACCAGCAATTATTAGCGAAGAACAACACAAAATATGGAAAAATGCCAGGGACGAAATACTATCAAAACATTTTCAGGTAGTAGACGTAAGATAATCCGTAAATCAACAAGCCCACAAACTCACAATAAGGAATACAATATATGAAACTATATCACGTGGCAAGAAAGGATATATATGACAGGTACATTTCTAAAGAAGGACTCAAACCAATATGTGACATTGAGAGAAAGTCTTACCCGGACTGCGAAGAGGCCATATTTTTTCATGACAACCTGAAGGATGCTAATTATGAAGGAAAAGTATATGCAGACTCAGGTAAGCCTTGGATCATGCTTGAAGTTGATCTAGATGACATAGTCAGTCAATGTAAATGTCTATCTAAGGATAATAGACATCCTAAAGGTTCTTATTACGCGACATCTCGTATATACAATGGACACAAAAAAGACGAAGCAAAATTTTATCCAAATTTTCTTTGTGTGATAAAACCTGATAAACTGAAAGTTATACATAGCAGTATTAGACAACAAAATACATACTTGAAATTGGAAACATAAATATGAGAGGTATAAACATATGGAAGAAAATGAGATGATAATTAATGAGGGAGGGATAAATTCTACATGGTTTACAAGGATAAGAATAGAATCAGATGAAACAGTTACTATACTAGAACATTATAGTAGACACAACTCTGAAGAATTTTCTCCAGATGAAAAGGGTGCTATACGTCATCCAGAATATTATGGTAGCAACATATGGGAAGAAGAAAAAGGTAGAATTGCCATAAAGTACAACGTTCCTGAACTTGGATGGAAGCTCATAAACAACCCAAAATATATATTCGATTATAAAAAAGAGGAATCAAAACCATTAACCAAAGAAGATGCCAAGGGAATTATTGAGCAGATTGCCGAAGAAAAGGAATCCATGCTTGATATAATGTCAATTGTAGAAAAAAGTGCCGAAGAAAAATTTGAAGCAACAAATCCAGAATACTACGCAATAAGGGATCAAATATATGAAGAAGAACTATTTGACAAGCTTAGAGGTAAAATAGAAGAAAAAAAGAAACTGACCAATTATCCAAATGCTAGATCAAAAGAGGAAAATACACTGCACATAGACATACAAACAATAGAACAATCACTGTATGATACATATAAAATTCCTCTATTTAAAGTTGGACTTGCAGAAAATTTGAGCCAGGGATTCGATTGGTTGGTTGATGAAATTATATTAAGTTATGCAAGATTTGATGCTGACGTAAACAATGGAGAAAAAGCGGTTCAACAATTATTCCCGTCTCCATCTGGGAAAAGTTACGAATTTTCAAATGAAGCAAAAGAGTTTAGTAACTTTTTAAGAGCTGAAAGAGAAGATTATAAGATTTTTGCTATTGAATTCATTAAGAAATTGTGTGGCAAATGATAATAATTAAGAAAATACAAAAAATTATTGGAGGAACATAATAATGACAAATAATTTAGGAGCGTGTATAAATAGAAAAGATTTATGTACAGTAGTAACTCCTACACTGATAGAAGATGCTATAAGCGCAGTAGAATATGCGTGGGACAATGGATGGAAAGAAAAAGAAGACGCAGAAAAATTAAAGACTAGTATTGAGAAAATTGGAAATATTTGTGGCATTGTCAGACATAAATAGACGACATCATATAAGATCAGCCAATCGAACATATGCAAGAGCAAAAATAATAAATATATAAAAACTGATACTTATTCGATTATGAATAAGATGGTCTCATCGCCTGAGCTCTAGTCTGCGCAGATTAGAGCTCCAAATACCATAAAGCGATGAGAATCATTAAAAAACTTAATCAACTAAGAACAATAGCAAAATGCTATCAGTTGATAAGTTGTTATAGAAATAAAAGGTGATGAGAAAATATGTCAAAATATAGAATATCAGTATCGACAGATGGAGAAAATTTCTTTTGGGTAGTTATAGACAAAGAAAGATTTATAAGGAATCCTACAACAGATAATAGAATAGAAACAAATGTATTAGAAGAAAATAATTGAAGAAGGACATATGAATAGTAAAATAGATGGAATTGCGATAAAAGACGGATATACGTTTTGGTACGATGTTTCTGTAGTAGATGATCATATATTTCAATATCTATGTAATAAATTCCCAAACGGTTTAGTTGTCCCAGAATTTTGTGAAATAGACTATTTTGTTTTGCAACAAAATTTACCTGTAGAAATACAAAGTACTATGCTCAAACCATCTTTGACCCCAGCACACTCAGGTTTTGAGAAAACTATAAGACAGCAGTTAGAACAAAATATTAACAACTATGGAAAATGTTGGTTTTTCTTTGATTCAGAATATTTGAGATATCTACAAACTGATATTGAAAAGAACATCTCAATTAATTACGACTGGTTTTACAAGTTAATGAGGGAAGAAAAATTAAAAGTATTTACTGTTTCTCACGATGGTAAAATTGAAGAGAGAAACACAAAAGAATTTGAATTTATTAGAAAATTTTCTAGTACATGTGTATTAGAAGAGAACGAAGACGAAAGAGTGTTGCAGAGAAATAAATCAAAGATAATGTACAATATATTAAAGGGTATGAATATTAAATCTGAAGACATGGTAAAACTACGAAATAAATTACTCCAGATAAAAAAAGAAAATAATTTAAAGGGAACTTTTTGGCAATTCACTAGTTTTATAGATGATGAAACTGAGAGATCAATTTGCAATATTTATAGAATGTTAGGTGGAGAATTAACTACGATTAACAGAGCGCTAGATTGCAAAATTGACGAATGCGATAATGATCGAGACAAAAGTATGGTTTTGTGGTATTTAGACGTCTTGGGCATAACAGAAATAACATGGGGAGGAAAAGGCCAAAATTCTTTAAGAAGGGTTGTAGACAAAAGTAATGACTTTCAACATTTCCCAGGATATGTAAGAAATAAAGATAAATGGAATTATTTAAAGGATGGAAAAATGAATCTAACTAAAAGACAGCTAAATGCCATTATAAGAAATAAAATTAATCCTCTAGACTGGAAAAAATTAGCTAGTGCCGGATGGTAATATGACAAATAACAGTAACAAACAAACGACAGCTAAAGCTGTTATAACAACAGCTAAATCTGTTCAAAATTCCTTCGTCAACATTGGAATAATAGGAATGGGGAATTGTGGTTCAGCATTGGTACAAGGTCTTCAATATTATAAATATAAAAATATAGAAGACAATAATGAACGTATCCCAGGTTTAATGAATCCAGTAATTGGTAAATACAAAATATCAGATATACGAGTGACGTCAGCATTTGATGTTGATTCAAAAAAGGTTGGGAAAGATATAAGTGATGCCATATTCAGTCCTCCAAATAATACAAAAACATTTTCAGAAGTTCCAAATCAAGACATTATTGTAAATAAAGGGCCTGTATTAGATGGAGTTTCAGATATAATGAGAAATGTTTTTGATATAGATGACAATCAAAAAGAATTATCAAAAGATGAAATTATAGACATAATTAAGAATACTCAAACTGAAATATTGATTAATTTTGTTCCTGTTGGAAGTCAAATGGTTACAGAATTCTGGGCAGATGTTGCGCTAGAGTCTAAATGTTCATTTATAAATTGCATTCCTCAATTCATATCTTCCAATCAGGAATGGGCTAATAAATTCAAAACTGCAAATTTACCTATTTTGGGAGACGATATAAAGAGCCAGATCGGTGCAACAGAGTTACATCGTACGATTATACAGATGATAACTGATAGAGGCGGAGTAGTAGACAATACATGGCAACTGAACTATGGCGGAAATGCTGATTTCCTAAATATGAGGGATTTGCAGCGTCTAAAATCGAAAAAAATATCGAAAACAGAAGCCATTCAATCTGTTCTTGGAGACATGAGATTAGACGAAGAAAATATACATATTGGACCTTCAGATTTCATTCCCCATTTGAAGGACAATAAAATATGTGATATTAGAATAGACTTCAGAATTTTTGGAGATATACCGTGCAAATTAGATTGCAAACTAAGTGTCGAAGATAGTCCGAACAGTATTGGGTGCGTCATAGATTGCATAAGATTGGCTCGAATTGGGTTGGATAGAAAAATGGGAGGGCCGATTTTGCCGGCTTGCGCATATTACATGAAACACCCTGGTGAACAAATGAGAGAATCTGACGCAAAAAAGCAATTAGAAAAATTCATAAAATCAGACTAAATGATCAACTGTGATATAGAAAGGATATATAATACAATGACGACTTCCCACGTTAAATGATTTAAGATTTCATTAACGAACTAATATAAAAATTTGGCAAATAACATGAGACAGTCTCGTGATATATCATAAAAGACGTAGTATAACACCTGACGTAGGTATATATGGAGAGTTAGCAAAGAAAATATACGAACAACTGCGACATAAATGAGCTTTTGTCAGACACATACATGCTACAACACATAAAAAGTGTCAGAACGTAAAGGGACACATCCTTACCATATACGATGCTCCTGATATACGTGTTTGTGCATAAGCACACATTAATAAAAGTATACTGAACACGATATAATATACCAAACGAGGAAAAGGAGACTACATAATGACCAATACATCAAAAGACAAAGACAATGTGAAAGAAAAAGATGAAATAATTTCAGCACGAAACAGGATAAAGAATTGCAAAAAGATGGATGGAAAAGAAAAACAGATAAGCTGCATGTACGAAACGCTTCATGACATAACAGAAGCACAAGACATCACCAATCTCACGATAAGAAAAATTGTAGACAACTCCGACGACCCAAGGTGGTTACCAATCCACATAACAGACAATGCAAACGCAATTATCCTCGGAATATCAGATGCTAAAGGTAATCCAAAGTTAATGATCAGGTCTGGAGGATACGTAGAAGAAAAAGTGAATAGTCTTAACAACAAATGGAATGCATTAATATGGAAATACGAGGAATGACTACAATTATTGGCAACATCACCAAATTTTGGTGATATTATCAAGAATGAATAGAAACCAAGAAAAATTTTAAGAAATACCATCAGAAAATAGTAGACACGATCCAGACATGACAACCATAACAATACCCCTAGCTCAAGGACCAAATTACATATCATTCCCTGCATCTTCCATAAATAATTTTAGAACAATATTTACAGACTCTAATATGATAAATGATATTGGTACGGACACACTTGGAAACAAATTGTTCCATAGATATGATCCTATACTGAACAGTTATGTCCTTATAAACATTGACATGGGAATCATTGAAAAAGGACAAGGCTACTATTTATATATTGCATCAACATCTCCACACAATATAGTATATGATGGAATAGAATACATTTTAACATTTGACCAATTCAAATCACGAATTATAAAAGGATGGAACTTATTAGGTGTTGGAAAAGATATCATTGTTCCCACATCATGGTGTAAAATATTGGATCCAATAACAAATACATCAGTTACCACACTTGAACCAACCAAATCATATATGGTAAACTATGATGACTGTACCCAACCAAGTAGCACTAGCGCTTCTGATATGTTAGGTCTCGCAGTATCAAGTCTAATGCTAATTTACTTGCTGAAAGAGTTTAAGGTAATATAGTCAATGAAAATGTTAGCATATCGATACAAGAAACAGTTTAGAAAAACAAACAGTTTAGAACAACAAACATGAGCATAAATATAAAAATCATCGAAAAGCATGATGGTATATTGAACATTATCACAGGTCCAATAGCGTGCCTGGTAAATTTTGATTTTCACTCTGATTATCCTCAGTATTCAGAAGATGTTATAGATATTGACCAATTTTGTCGAAACGTAGACTCTGCATGGTACGAACACAACTGGATAGCAATCCTGGCAAGTTATGGATACGTAAAAGAGTTCACATGGATATTTCCACACGACGACGCTAAAGAAGACATAAAAGTCTTCGAAAGTAAAGCTGGAGACAGTATAATATTCAACAAAAAGTTTGATCCTTCAATGGAAATAACATGTCAATATATAACTATAGACATGGATTTTTTTGGAAGTAGGACACCAATTAACTGGACTCCAAAAGAAGGAAGAATGAATCTATTAAAAGACGTTCTGAGAACATTAAAATCAGAAAATATCACTCTAATAATATGCAAATCAAACAACTTTGTCAACTATGGCGTCGATGAATTTCTTCAAGAAATGCTAACAATCATATTATGTAAATGATATAATACAAATACTGACAAATGTACAATGCAAACAATACGACACAAATACCGATAAACACACACTACAAGAAAGCTTAGGAGCAACCATGCCAATATTTGATGTAAAAGGAACAATGGAAGATATAACAGAGGAAATATTAGACTCTATTACAGAAGAGGTAAAACTAATAGCCAGAATTCAGAACCAAACACCAGAATCTAAGATGCGTATGTTTCAGGTATATTTTAGGGGACTAAAAGATGGACTTAGAATATCATCAGGAGGTATTATAAAT
>Ga0187878_1004081_pt1 | contig 11516 bp, 12 predicted proteins | sample June2016WEW_17_1_FD_132979 | JGI IMG/M metagenome (GOLD analysis project Ga0187878, IMG submission 132979) | Peatland microbial communities from SPRUCE experiment site at the Marcell Experimental Forest, Minnesota, USA - June2016WEW_17_150 | ecosystem: Environmental > Terrestrial > Soil >...
GTTTGGCAAATACGAACACGCTGAAAAGTCGTATCTACGTACGTTATGTAGAGAGTCCCCCCAATCAATTCCGAACCCATCCCTGGGTACGCTTCAACTAGTGATGGGTCGAATCCAGGGTCAATTCCAGTAGGAGTTTGCAGTTCCGTCCACACGGGAGCGTTGATCGGCGCTCCCACGATGATGCTGGGGATACTGGGAAGCTGTCCAGCCCCGACGTTTGAATAACAGAACGGAAGAACGATGCAGTTTGCTGTAGCGACTGGAAGTCCCGCCAGATCGTAGCTATTCCAACTTGACCCATCAAGCTGAGTCCACTGAAAAAAGGAACCAAGAACCCCAGACGAGCTGACTTGCTGATAGCAGACAAAGGCGCTTCCTGAAACCGGAACGCTCTGCGATGCCACAAAAAACACATGGCAGTTATTATTCGGGTCCAGACATGCCCTGAGTCCTGCAAGCGATCCCTGGTAATGAGCGGAGCTTGTAAAATTTGTGTCGATACGGAAGCCTGCGCCAAATGACCCATTCCACGTAACCGCATTCTGCCCACTGTTGGAGTTCGTATAATAGAAAATCAGGTAGTCACTTGTGGCTGAACGGTACAGAATTTGTTCCACTTGATTGGTATTCGGCCCGCCTGTTTGGGCAGAACCCCACAAGTCGGTTGAGCAATCGAACTGAATCATGCGTAGGTCAAACGGAGCGCCTAAAGGAGTCCCAAATTTGTAAGCGATTGTGATCAGGTGATTGCCATCGAAGATGGACTGATAGACACGAATCGAAGGCGCGTGCGCCGCATCCGCTTCAGCCCACGTCGCTCCGCTGTTGGTGGACTTCATTGAGTGGAGCTTGTTATCCGTTCCTACGAGAATGATGTAGAGGTTGCCGGAACAGAGGAAAGGCCCGGTACAGACGTTCCCCCCATAGATACCCGTGGTACCAGGTTGGATTCCCTGGGTTGCCGGATCAATCTCGATTGGAGGGAGATAGCTCATTTGAAGGCCACAACTACCGTCATGGGACCCGTATCATTACTGGTGAAGGGAGCCCAGTACACCCCGGCGGCTCCTGAAAGATAAGCCCCTACGGCCATCCCGTCATTCCCGTTTCCAGAACCCATCGACTCCAAGGGCAAACTGGCAACCGAAACTGGGGCACTGGCAATCTGCCCCAAAGTGCCATAGATAAAGTCCGTAGCAGAAATGGTGGTCACACTGGCAACCCGCGTATTCGCCGAAGTACCAAACGCATCTACCGTGGAATATCCTGTTACTTCGGCGTAGGAAATCCATGGTTGCGTCGTGCCGGCAATCGTGCAGGTAATTGTATCAGGCCCCGAAGAGGATGCAACACCGGACCATACCGCATTCCATTGGCTAGCAACCGTGTTTTCGATTGAAGCCGCAATTGTAAATGGCGTCGATAGAGTGTCTACACACGTTCCATCAACGGGTGCTGTAGCAGTCCCCCACGTGAATCCAACTACGATCATATGGCCAGAAGTTACACTGATCGGCAGAATAATGACCGCTGCTTGTATGGGACTCTGCGATTGAACGATCACAGAACCGAGGGTTTTCCCGCTTCCCCCTCCGCTGGCATTGACGGTACAGGTAGTCCGGGTATTGACCGGATCGTCGGTGCAGGAAACTGTGGTATTCGTGCCGTTTATGATATTGAGGATGGGTTCTTGCGCCAGAGGAGTGCCGTTGGCTTGGATGGTATCATACCCCGCTCCTCCTCCCCCGTTGGCGGTAACTGTAGCTATATCTCCACTGACCGAACAGGTCACATTGGTAGAGCAGTTGATAACCATAGCCGCGCCCAGCAGGGTGCCTCCCTGTTGGATAGCGATGGCATTCCCGGTAAACACGGCGGATTGGGAGAACGCATTCATCCAGATGAAACTGAGCATAAGGACCGAAGCGAGAATCGAAGTGCCTTTACGTGGCATAAAGAACCTCCAGCTATAGAGATGTCAGGGAACCGACCGAGTAAAAGGTAGATGGAGAATGTTGATTGTGGTACTCCGTCATAATCCAATCAGAAGCACGGGCAATGTTCGAGATCCGTACCTCGTCAATGAACCCATTCCAGAAAAACGTTCCATTTGTCCAGCTTCCTACAAAAGTATGCAGAGAACTGGAACCAATTGCACCCGATCCAACCACATCAGTTTCCAGAACGGTCCCATCCTGATAAAAGCTTGCATTAGTTCCGTCGTACGTCCCGGTAATAAAGTAGATTTGTCCAACCGTAATGGGCATGGAAAGCGCCAATGGAATATCTTGCACGGCTCCCCCATTTCCAAGTTGTAAATAGAAACTGTTGGGCGTTAGTTCCTCGGGAGCATCTAACACGAGTTCCGCTCCAGTGTAGACAGTGGAAGTCAGGTTTGATATGATTCTTGGAAAGATAGTGTCGGTGAATGTGCCGGTAAAGGACACCCAGGCTTCCAGAGTGATGGGGCCGGAGATTTTTAAGGCAGAATTATTTCCTAGGTCGATGTCCTCTGAACTGGCTTGCACGAAACTGGCGGCTCCGTCGATCTGTCCAGAGCCAGCCGTGGCTCCATTGTTGCTGGCCGTATTGGTATTAGTAGAATCGACAATGTTGAGCGTGCTTCCGTCTGGAAAATGGAAAACTGCCACATAATGAGAATCCCAAACGCTCGTGGCTGTCGCTTGATAAGTAGTGACGGAGGAATTCCCGATGCAGGCATAAATCGACGCATCCACACTTGAACTCAAGGTACGACGGACCCAGATATTAACGGCTCCCGTCGTTGCGTTGTACGTCTCAAACTCCCATTGCAATAACGTCGGAGCCGTCCCGCAGGGAGTCGAAGAAAACACCAGATCGGCCGGAACAGTGATGCTGGCAGCACAACATGTGGTCGTATTTTGGACTTTCCCCCCATTCGCAGTTGTGGCGAATCCGGCGTATGTTCCTGAGAGAAGGACGGGAAAATTAGTTTCCGCGCCGGCTACTAAGCTATGATGCACGGTGAAGGTATATTGCCACCCGTACCCAGAAGTCGGTAAACCTGTTGCACTGATCGTCATGACCCCAGCGGCTAAACTACAGGTCACGTTGGTAGAGCAGTTCAGGAGGTTGACGGTGCCTTGGGGAACGCCGGCTTGCTGAATCTGAATCACGGCTCGACTTGTAGCCTGCTGGGAAAATGAGACGATCTTCACGAAGAGAAGCAAGCTCACAACCGAGATGAGAAACAGAATGGGCTTTAATTTGTGGCGATCCATGATACGGAAGCTCCTGTGGTTGACGCAATCACGTAAAGAAGATTGGTATTGGTCACGGGCAGGCAAACGGCTTGACCTGGAGCAAGTTCCATCCCTGTAGAATCTGTCACGCCTGAAGGACCTACGTACACATTGATCGTGTTGCCTATCAAGGCTTTCACACAAGCCGTCTTAGCATTATGTGAAGCTAAGGCTACCGCGCTTCCAGTAACGCCTTGTTGATTGCTTAAGACCGCTCCGTCTCCAACTGTTTGAACTGGTACAGTCCCCTGGTCATTGGCAATCACCACGGAAACAGAGGCCGAGCTTGTGGTGGAACCCAGAGGATTGACAATCGTAGCATTGGTGGAGCCGCCACCTCCTCCCCCTCCCGTTCCCGAGGCGGACGGAATTTTCCATCCGAACGCCGAGCCTACCACTAAACCAATCCCCGCTCCTACAGAGTTCAGGGACACTTGAACCCATGGCTGATATCCCATCAACTGCGTAATCATCGCCGTGGTCGCGCTGGTATTCGGATTCGACGTGCTATTGAGTAATGTCTGGCCGGAAAACGTAACCCAACTCCCAGGACCTGTGCTGGTATTCGGAGCGGATTGGAGTGAAATGTTCAGTGTCGAAGAGAACCCGTAGATGGAGTAGGTCATGCTCCAAACATTGCATCCCTGTTGGCGATTGTCGTAGCCGGCATGCGGGGATAGCGGGGAGGTTCCAGGAGCCGTAAAGCTAAAGGCGATGATGCAATCTGGGTTGGTAAAGACGTATGTCTGAGCAAAACAGGCAAACGGAAACATGCAAAGCAGAAGCAGTTTACGAAACATAACACACCTCTCAGTCTTGTGCATATGTCAACACACCCCCGCTCCTAAAAGCGACAAGGTACAAATGATTCCTCCAATAGGTGTCCAACTTCCGAAGGACCAGAAACCGGCGCTCCCAATATTGCCAGGAGAGTTTTCGTTATTGTACTCGGTAGAAATCCAACCAGTGGAAGTGGCCGCTCCCGAAAAGCGCACCTCGTCCAACGTCCCAACGAAGGGATAACTTCCGTCGCCTTGCCACCCTCCAATCTCGAAACTCGTGAATGTTTCTCCGTTTGTGGTCGTGCCGCATGTGGAAACCAGCGCTCCGTCCACGTAGAGCCTCAACTTACTATCGCCGGCTGCGGGAAACGTGCCCACGAGATAATGCCAAGCACCGTCTATCAGTGACGTCGAGCCGCTAATAAAATTACAGGATCCGTCTGAGTACCCAAAGGTAAATTGCGCTGTGTTACTGGAATTTAGCCCAAGCGTGAACTGGTATGCGTTTACTGCAGAAAAGATAGGCTCAGTGTTGCCCGAGCCGCTTGTCTTAAGCCAGCCTGAGAGCGTCACGCTCGCGGTTGCCGCGACCGTGGGAGAGGTCGCGTATTTGCCGCTCGCTGTCACGATGCCGCCGTCAATGTGCCCGGCACCAGCAGATGGCGAGCCCACAGCAGTGAGGTTGTACGAATTAGGCCCTGAATCGTTAACGCTGAGGGCGGTGCCATTCGGGAAATGGTAGACGCCCAAGTAGCCCGACCAGACTCCACTCGTCCGGCCAGGGGGCGATCCATTTCCGGTGCAAATTGTGACCGTGCCACTGACGGTATACGAAAGCGTAGAAATCTTCAGCCAGAGGATGGCAACGCCGTTTGTCCCATCGTAGAATTCCAACTCGCTGGGGATCTGAGTGACGCACGCATCGGAAAACACGAGCAAGTCCGCGCCGCCAGAGTCACTTACTTTGCCGCCGTTGGCTACTGTCTTGATGCTGGAATCCGATATGCTAATCAGCGCAGGAAAGTTACTCTCGTTCTCCGCTCCTCCTCCCACTTTAGTGTGGTCATACGTTACTTGGATGCTCCAAGAAAATCCAGCGAAAGCAGGAGATCCAGCTAACAACAGCGCCAAGCACAGTTTAAGTGGGGAGACCTTCATGTAGTCAACTCAGTCGTAAATGATGGTGATTAGCATTGCGGAACTGCACTGGCTGGAACCAGTGGCTGTGGTAGTCTCGCCGGTACTGATCGCCGTGGACATATTAAACAGAGCGAACGACCCAGGCGCCATGTTGAAAGAGCCTCCCGCTACGATCCCAAACTGATGTAGTGGGCTCGTCCCCAGACTCGCCGATGCAGAATTATAGAATTGTAGGAAACAGGTGGTCGCATTGGGGTTATACCCATACCATCCCCACACGTTACCGGCGGTTGCTTTGACTTGGGTAGCGGCGGTAGCCGCCAGATCGAAAGCGCTTCCGGCGTAACTACTGGTTGCTTGCGGGGTAGCTTGAAAACCTCCGCTCACCGGAACTGGTGTGCCGCTGGCGATGCCCTGAATAGTGACCACTCCGGTGTCCGATGAACCAGCCGCTCCCGTTCCAGTAACCTTCCAAGCTGCCGAATTCGATGCCTGGGGTCCTTGCGCGACAGGTTGCTGCGCAATGAGCAGGGCTACGACGATGAATAGGCCGATGAAAGTCTTGAGTTTCTTGTTCACGATATACTCCTTTTGCGCTCATGTCTAGCATGTGCGGCGCGGCGATCAAGCCAATTACGACACTCGCGCCACAACCGGACAGCAGGCTCGAAGGCCAGTAGTAGCGCACACACTGTGATGATATGCATCTCCATCATGTCAATTCCGTAAGAACACAGGTACCCCCAGCCGCACTGCTCAATGCTTGGATGGCTCCAAGCCACAAAATGTTTGAAATGGTACCGTCCCAAAGCGGGCTACTGCCATCATTGGCCGTTCCACAGGCTGGCAAGGCTATGTGGTAGGCCGTTGCAGTCGGTGTCCCTGATTCCAGAACAAGATAAATCCGCGTCGTTCCCGTGTTCTGGATGGCCAGGGCCTTGCGATTCGCATTGGCTGCAATAATCTGTCCAGCACTTGTACCTACCGTAGTTTGCACGGGGTTTGAAGCTGTACTGGAACTTGATGGGCTAAACGATACTGTATCATCGCTGGCAAGCGTAACAGGAAGAGACGCAGATTTGGTTATCTGTCCGAGTGCAATAGGGGAACCGCCAACGGTTGTGAGATTTTCAGGAACATCACTCTGATCGCTGGCAATGACTACGGAGACGGAGGCTGCCATATCCGTTTGGCCAATGGGTTCAGTGATTGTGACGTTGCCACCACCGCCCCCGCCCCCTTGTCCCGGTTCTGCCGACGGAATCTTCCATCCGTACAAGGATCCCGTTACCACACCGCTACCACCCGCAGAATTGAGCGAAACCCTGACCCACGGCTGATACCCGGAGACTTGAGCTAATGTATTGGTTACTAAATTGGTGTTTGGATTCGAACCGGCAAACACAGTCTGCCCTGCGAATGTGACCCACGTTCCCGGGATTCCCGCATTATTAGGTGCGGATTGCAAGGAGATATTGACAGACGCGAAGCCAGAAACCGAGTACGTCAGGCTCCAGACATTGCAGCCGTTCTCCCGATTGTCGAATCCGTTCTGGGGAGCCAGAGGCGAAGTTTGCCCTGGTGCCGTGAAACTGAAGGCAACGATGCAATCCGGGTCTGGTAGCTTATGGTACATGCACTCCTCTCGGATAATTCCATCCGAGAATCGCACAGACTATCCGGCCTCCGATGAGAGTGCCGGAGCTGGCTACAGAGCGATTCACAATGTATTGCACGAGTTGATCTGATTGCAAGAGTAGATTTCCAGCATTTACGGTCGGTGTGACGATGTTGAGTGACCCCACTTGGGTAGTCATCATGCCGAGGTCTTTGGGATACCTCATGTTCAACTGAATCCGCCACGTCAAATCTCCCGAGCCTTCCACAAATCCGGCGCCCGTGTAATTCTGCACTAAACTGGTGCCTACTCCATCGAATCCATGAGGGACAAGAAAGGAAAGCACAACATGATCTGCCCCATCAGCAGCAGGAAGAGAAATGGACCCGACGTTCTGGAATCTTTTACCTTGCGCCGGCATTTTGATCCAGGGAGGATCTCTGTACTTCATGCCGGCACAGAACTGTTTCAGTCCTCCCTGTGCATTCAGCCGTTCCCAAACCTTCTGTTGGTTCCATAAGCACCGGTCAAAGTGATTCGGGAAGTAGGCCCGCTGGCTGACGTTGATCGGAAACACGAAAGGCCCTACGAGAATCCCGGACATCAAACTACCCTCCGTAGTTCTGCCTAGCGGCTCTTTTCATCAATGACTCTGCAGGGTTCAGCGAAATGCAGGAGCCACTGACACGTAATCGTGTTTGGAGTCCGGTTGGAAATCGCGGCCTCCACCTCTCCAGGTCCGATGATGAGGCGCGCTTGACTCAACAGGTTCGGATAGCATCGGGCCGTGGCGTTGGTCGAAAGTCCTCCCGCGTTGGCGTAGTCGTTAAACAGTCTCTGCCCCGTGCAATTATCCGTCAGTTGCAAGAGCAGGTCGCTCGCGGTGGTGGTGGTTGTCTCTCCACTGGGAGCCTTGGCAGACAGCGAGGCAAAACTCCATCCCCATAACAGGGAGCCTTCGGAGATTTGAAACTGATAAAACAGCGTGTCATACGGGTTAATTGGCTGGTCGATATCATCAGGTACAACAAACCAGCGTGGTCTATAGTTTACCGCTCTTCGCAAGATGTCAAGCTGCGCCAATGCCTTCGGAAAGAACCGGCATGGAAGATAAAGAAGATTCGAGTTGTAGGAAAACCCGTCCACAATCTGCTTTAACATGGCACCCTCCAGATTCCTTCTAAGGCGATGTTGTAAAGTTGGGGAAGTTGATTGGCGCATAACCAGGACGTGATGTCAAAGTTAATCGCCGACCCGGCCGGATAAACTAGGGTCGGAACTGGCCATATGCCTTGATACTTTCCTACCGTATGCCACGTGGGCCGTCCGTTGTTGATGTAACTCTGATTTAATGGAAGATCAGAGGTCTGATGCATGTTGCAGTCGTACAACGTCATACCAAAGTCATCTGTGACCAAGGCACCTACGGACCCAGGACTGTTTGCATACGAAATGGAAATCCGTTGCAGCTCGAAGTCGTAGTTGTCGATCAGTTGAGACTGGCGCAAGGGAGGTGAAGGTCCCGCCGTGTTCAGGGTCAAGGAATAGGCATACGTATACTTCTTTTCCTTGTACTTGTACGGGGTTTTATCCGTTCGATACGCCGCTTCCAAAGCGAAGCGCTTGACACCGAAAAACGCGATGTAGGCAGTATAGATCGGCGAAGCTCCGCAGACGTTGAAAGCGCGCAACGTCTGAAAGAGGTCGAACACAATCTGCGTGTTTTTCGGATACTTCTTCTCTGGAATAACTACCCAGTTGGCGTGTCGATACACTCCTCCCGCAGATCCGGCCGGCGACCCGATGGAATAAGAACCTGAGGCGTTCTTGAAATTGAACCGGCCTCCGTTGGCCTTGGTATCCACCACGTTATCCATGCCGACGATGCGGCGAAGGATGAACTCGGAATCGCCTTGCAGCGCCTTACCGTTATTCAGAACTTGCGCTTGTGCGTCCGTTATTCCTGTCGCATCGAAGACGTAAGCGAATGGAACATCCATCGAGCCTAGTGGGGTAAGATAGGGCTCTTCCAACATCTTAGCCTCCCACTCTGAACCGCTTCACTCCGCGCCACAGGATTTCAATGGTATTCGTCCCGTTGGATGTGTCCTGAATGTCGATTCCGATTCTTCCCCCAGCCGGAATAATCAATTCGGGAAAGATGGGGTATGGAGAAGACGCATCTCCCAACAGGTTCGCCGAGGCGATCATACCGTTCGAGAGATACATGGACTGAGAGTCTGTCCAGCGGATATTGAAGCTTCCGGTGGCAAACCCGATCACAATGGCACGAGCGATGAAATCCGCATCGTTGGTTGTCGAAACGCTCTGATCCCGGAGAAATTGGTTGGCCTGGAGAACTACGTCGTAGGGATATGTGAAATCGATATCCACCCATCCCTCTGGAGAAACGTTATTGAGACCAATGTAGGAAGGTGGAGCATACGGATTACTCAGGTACGAAGGCGACATGAAACCATCCTCTTGAAATTACGAAAAGGTTGAGCCTGACTGCCAGAATCTTCGACTTCCCTAGCTGCTTCCCGTGCTCTCCCTCCCGGCCCCGAGGAGCAGGCCGGAAGAGAGAAGCGCGTACAGTTGCGGGATCAGCGAAGCCCTGCGGCCAGACTGAATACTGCTTACTGAACGCCGCGGGCGTACAGGCCGTCCAGCACCAACTGATAGGTGATGCCGGTGCCGTTGGCCAGCAACGTGTACTGCGTGCCGTTCAACTGGGCGTAGAAGGTCATCTGGTTCTCGATCACCACGGAGATGCCCAGTTTGTGCATGTCCGAACGTCCCGCTACCCCGTTGGTAAACACCGAGGTCTGAGAGAGCGTGAAGAATCCAGCGATTCCGCCGCCGGCACCATAGTACCACAGCGGTCCGCGCTGGTACACTTTCTGCCCCAGATAGAACTCCAGGCAGAAGCCGTTGTAAATGTTGTAAATGTCCAGAATAGACAAGTTCTCCGAGGTGCGGAAACGGAATCCAAAGATCGAGAACGCTTCGGGGGCCGCCAGCTTCTGGGCCTGGGTCAGGTTGGTGAGGGCCAGCGTTTTACCCGACTGCGGTCCCACGTTTGAGAACAAGGCTGAAGTCGAGACGTTCAGTTGTCCTGTGATACCACCCGTGGTGGCGGGGATGGTTACGGTGTCGTACAGAGGCGTGTTCTGCACGTCCATGGTATTCGGTGAATACACCTGGCTGTTGAAAGAGTCGGTGATCATGTTCTGCTGCGGAGTCATGCTGTTTCTCCAGTGTCGTTACGTAGAATGTCGGGGGTAGGTGTGCGTTCCACCTACCCCGGGATCACGATGTGCTTAGTACGCGTATCCATAGCCACGGGACAGACCGCTCATGGTGACGCGGCTTTGAGATCCCGCAGGAGCTACGGGAGCCGGGGGAGCAATGCCCTGCCGGATGGGGTTCTGGGGGACAGCGAACTGACCCGGCAGTAAGTCGCCGAGCGAAATCCCAAGCTGCTGGTAGACACTCGGGAGGAAAGCATTCAGGGCCACGGAGGCCGTCTGCATGAGTCCCCCGAAGAGGACGCCGTTCCCGAATCCGTGATCCCACTTTCCAGCCAGCCACCCGGCAGCAACCGCACTCCCAGCCGTGAGCACGGTCTTGCCGATGTTGGATGTGGCGAGGCTTCCCAGTACCGATGTGGGAAGCAGGGTGGGGATGAACTTCGCGGCGGCAACTCCGACCAGCCCTCCACCGAGGATCTTCATCCCCTCTTTCGAGGTGATGGAGGCTCCGAATAGACTCGGATTGTGATGGCGGGCATAACGCTTGACGTTGTGACGGCGCCGGTTGCGTGCGCGGTACCGCACGATCACTTTCGGATTGTGACGGCGGCGTCTCGCAACAGTTGCATTTCTCTGGCGACGGCGCACGTAAATGTGCTTGGGATTCTGACGGCGGGCGCGGCGGCGATTGGGTTCGTTGCTACGCCGACGCCGCCGCGTGTTCTTGGCTTTGGCCACGGTGTGTCTCCTTCTGGGGTTAGTGGCTCCCAAGGTAATGATGAGAGCCGGGTTTCTGCGTTTCGTGCGACGTTTTACTGGGGCACGTTTGTATTGGAAGCGTTCGCCAACCGCTTCGGGATCGTAATCACTTGACGAACGTATTGGGTGAAACTTTCCTGATCTCCAGAATCCCTGCTCGACGCTTTCGTTTCTTCGTCTGCGCCTACTGATGGGATTCCGTTTGCGACGATTAGCAGCCTTCAGCGCTGCCTTCTGACGCTTCGTGCCGAAGATTCGAATCTGCTTCGGGCTGATTTTACGCCGCTTGACATTGTTCCGGCGTTTGACCTTGACCCTTCGAGGATTCGAGAGTTTCCGAATACGGGTACGGATCATTCAGCTCCTCCTTTAGGTGACTTCGCTGAACGGACGCTGCAAGAGGATCGAGAAGATTCCGCCCGAGCCGGTCAGGTTGTTTTTGTTAACGGTCACGCTGTTAGTAGCCAAAGTGACAGCCGCGATCGACTGAGTGACGGCAACCGTGGCTTGAGGATACGATTGAACCCAGGGCTGCCCGTAGGCCAACGCCGTAGTAGTCAGTCCCCAGTTGTGCGTGATCGTCAGGGTTGTATCGGTGTCTCCAAAGAAGGCAGTCACCGCCAGACTATTGAAAAGCATAGCCTGTGCCGTGGTGGGAGCGGTCGTTCCCAAAAAC